>Ga0307375_10001101_pt1 | contig 30551 bp, 22 predicted proteins | sample TR1MG_FD_202531 | JGI IMG/M metagenome (GOLD analysis project Ga0307375, IMG submission 202531) | Soil microbial communities from Risofladan, Vaasa, Finland - TR-1 | ecosystem: Environmental > Terrestrial > Soil > Coastal area > Acid sulfate soil | place: Finland: Risofladan, Vaasa | collected... | reverse complement strand
ATATAGATCCCGTCTTGTTGGCTGAACACGAGAAATCACTTCTCCAGAAAGTAACAATGAAAAGAAATAAGAAGATAAGTGAAGCCTCTGAAATGGGGCCAGGAGACCAACAGCTAATGAAGCGGCCCAGGAATCGTTTGTAGACTCATTCGGTCGATTTTGGGGGCTGCTGGCACAGCAACTATATTTTCAGATTCGGCTTGTGCTTTGATTTATTTTTGCTACGTTTAAGCAATCAACGACAAACAGGAGAAAACCATGGCGCCGCAAATCACAACCAAGAAGAAAAAGCTTGATGCACTGTATGTCCGCTTTCCAACGCATTACATGGAAGCGATGGATGTGGAAATCGAGAGGCGAGGACTCATCAACCGAACCGATGCGCTTCGTCAGCTCATCGTGGCCTGGATTAAAAATCCAGAGGCATTGCCGATTGGCCTCATCGCCAAGAAGTAAGCGGTAGGAAGCAAGAAAAGAATACCCCCAGCGGAAACTGGGGGCAAGGATAAAACAAGCAAGTGTCAACGCTATTGACCTGGACATCGTAACGATTTTCGTCAGCACGTCAATAGCCCATAACAATAATGAAGGGGTGTGCTATGGCGTTCGCAGCTGAAAATTGTACGACATTGGATGGGGCAGAGTTCGAATCAAACTTTCGAGGATTCCATCGATACATAAGACCCAATGGGGCACCCCAGAAGAAGCTCACCCGCCCCAGGAAAGCGGGAACCCAAACACCTGCCCCTAAAAAGTCGGGGAGGCCGGAAATCTCTTACGATTACCAGTATGCACAATATTGCGTCCAGCGTGATTTCAGGATGGCTTCGGCCAGTGAGGTCTGTGTTCACCGCTGGAATGGCTCATGCTGGGAGGCCATGGATCAACTCAACTTCGAGACGGATGCCTACATTTGGATTCGAAATCTTTCGCGCAAATCGGCGTCCCAGTCCGTCGCGCAACGGATTGTGAAGTCCGTCCCGTTGGAACTGAACTCGCGCAAGCAATACGTGCCCGTGCGCCCCAATGAAACCGACGTGATTCCGCTGAAAAATGCGTATCTGGTGCTCAAGCCAGGCAGCCTTCAGTTCGAGATCTCCAAACCCGATCCTGCTCTGGGAATGAAGTTCAATATTAACGCTGAACTTCCGCTCGAAGCGTTGACGGAAAAGATTTACACGCCCCAGCCAGTGCCCGAAGGCTCCTTGTTTCACCAATACCTTGAATCCTCGCTTCCTGATGTTGAAGTTAGAGCGCTGTGCCAGGAGATGATGGCGTCCACGATCCTGCAACGCAACTTTCAGAGGGCAACCCTGTTGATGGGAGATGGCCTAAACGGGAAGAGTGTTTTGCATAAAATCTTGGCAGCTGTCCATGAACGAACCATTGCGAAGGAGCTGGACCACCTCAATGATTCCCACGACCTCGAAAACATAGTAGGCGCGTCACTCATTCTCGTGGATGAAATGCCGGAAGGTCGTATCCATGTTCAGCGGTTCAAGAGCCTGGTATCGCAGGACATTGTCACCATCAACCCAAAGGGATTAAAAGCGTTCAGCTACACCCCCATGGCAAAATGGATTATCAACGGCAACCATTTCATGATTTCACGGGACCAGTCCTTTGGATTTTGGCGAAGGATGGTGCCCATTCCAATGGATAGCAAAATCAGCGTGAAAATCCTGAACCTTGCAGAACGCATCGTGCAAAATGAGCTGCTGATCGTGATTGACTGGTTGTTGCAAGGCGCGGCCCGCATCATTCAACGGGGTGACTTGATGTCCGAAGAGGAGTGGCCAAAAGCGGTGCGTAATACCATCGAATCCGCCCAGCTGGCGGCCAACTCGGTACTCTCGTTTATTGACGATGAAGAACTCAAGATTGACACTCAAGGTGAGATATGGACAGACAAAGCCGTTCTCTTTGCCGACTATGAGCGCTATTGCATGGCCAATGGATTGAAGCCATTCAACAGCAAGAACTTTTTCAAGGGGCTCATCAAATATGCCGAAAAGCAGAAAACGATGTATCGCTATCGTCAGGCGTCTGGAGCTGGAGGAAAGCGGGTTCGCCTAATCTCAGTGAGTTATCAGAACGCGTCCCTTGCTCCGGTGAGAGAAAAAGCAGTTGACCTGGAGTTGGATGACGTTCCCTATGGTCGGTAATGTGTTTGCTGGCTAGATTCGTTCTTTTAGCTTTTAGAGAGGTATCACGTCCAGTATTTAACCAGTTTTCAGAAAGCGATTCACCGGCTACGATGCTTGGGGAAATTATTGCTACACTTTTAATTATTAGGAGGTTACTATTACCCTAGTGAATAACTCAACAAATTATTGGGGTACTGAAGCTCTTATGTAACGTAACACCAAGTTTTCTTCGGGAACGTCATGCCTAGATTATATTTAACCTTTGTATTTTCATTGGATAATCAGCGTTATGCCCTGCCTTTGCTCGCAGTGGACAGAGTGGTCCGCATGGTGGCAATCACTCCGTTGCCCAAAGCACCGGACATCGTTCTTGGTGTGGTCAATTTTCAGGGCCAAGTTATCCCGGTCATCAATATGCGCCGCCGTTTCAGCTTGCCGGAAAAGGATATTGCACTGACCGACCAACTGGTTGTCGCGCACACTTCGCGGCGGCCTGTAGCGCTGGTGGCAGACGCAGTGCATGATGTCATCGCTGGTTCCGCGCAGAGCCTGATCGAAACAGAAAATATCCTCCCCGGGATTGAATATGTGGAAGGAGTGGTAAAACTGGGAGACGGCTTGATCCTGATCCACGACCTGGATAAATTTCTTTCGCTGGAAGAAGAAAGTTATTTGAACCAGGCACTGGAAACCTCCTGAGGCAAAACATGCGCCCCACACTTTCCCCTTCATTGTTGTCGCGGCTGAGCGAACTTGTGAACGAGCAGATGGGTTTGAATTTTCCGCAAGAGCGCTGGGGTGATCTCGAACGGGGAATCGCAGCGTCGGCGCCGGACTTCAATATTTCGGATCTGGAATCATGCGCGAACTGGCTGTTGTCAGTTCCGCTGACTCGCCATATGAAAGAGATTCTCGCCACCCATCTGAGCGTGGGAGAAACCTATTTCTTCCGGGAAAAGCAGAATTTAGGGATTCTGGAAGAACAAATTATTCCGATGCTGTTGCAGGCACGCCGCCAGAATGAACAACGGCGTTTGCGTATCTGGAGTGCGGGCTGCTGCACGGGTGAAGAAGCCTATACCATCGCGATACTGCTCGACAGACTCATTCCCGACCTCAAGGAATGGCACGTCACCATTCTGGCGACGGACTTCAATCCGAAATTTCTGCGCAAGGCGGCACAGGGTGTGTACGGCGAATGGTCGTTTCGCGATGCGCCCGGTTGGGTCCGCGAACGGTATTTCACCAAGGGTGCAGACGGGCGCATGGAAATACTTCCGCGTATCAGGAAAATGGTGACGTTTTCCTATCTCAATTTAGCCGATGATGTGTATCCATCGCTGTCGAACAACACCGGCGCGATGGACGTGATATTTTGCCGCAATGTCCTGATGTATTTCACCGCGCAGCGGGCAAAACAGGTCGTCGACAATTTTCACCGCGCGCTAGTTGACGGTGGCTGGTTAATCGTGAGTCCGACGGAAGCCTCGAACCGATTGCTTTCCTCGTTCGCCCCAGTCGAATTTCCGGGGGCGGTGCTGTACCGGAAGATGGTAAATGCAGAATCCCAAATGCTGAAAGCAAAGTCACATGTTAGCGGGCATCAGTTTTCGCAGTCGTTCATGGAAGCAGAAGCAGGACCTTCGTCGCTGCTGGTCGCGCAGACAGAACCCGATGTTGTGACAACTGCTATTCATGCGCCGCAGGCCGACCAGCTACCAGTCCCGCAACCGGATGAGCGAGAGATACCATCCCGCATGGCGCGTAGCTGCGCCAATCAGGGCCAGCTAAGCGAGGCGCTGGAATGGTGCGAAAAGGCGATCGCCGCCGACAAAATGAACCCGTCACACCATTATCTGCTGGCCACTATTTTGCAGGAGCAGGGACAGCACGATATTGCCATCCGCTCGTTGATGCGCGCGCTCTATCTCGATCCTGATTTTGTGCTGGCTCACTTTGCGCTGGGGAACCTGCACCAGTCGCAGGGACGCTACCGGGAAGCGCAACGCTATTTCGGAAATGTGTTGCTGCTGTTGCGCAATCACCCGCCGGACGAGACTCTGCAGGAAGCGGACGGGCTGACGGCCGGACGTCTGGACGAGATAGTCACGTCCCTGCTGGAAAGTCTGCCGCAACCTATGGAGGCAAGCACTTGAGAGGAATGCAGCCATGAGCATACCGCGAAAAAACCACAATGCAACCGACTGGCGCGAGGTAGAACGACGTCTGGAAACGGCGCGCATTGCAACCGAGCATATCTGGGCGCCGACTGCCGAGGATACCCAACGGATATTGAAAGAAAGGGCGCAGACACTCGCCCGGGAAGCCGTGCCTGCGGAGACCGCCGACGCAAGCATCGAAGTCATTGAATTTCTCCTCGCCCATGAGCGGTATGCCGTCGCATCAGAGTACGTTCGCGAGGTCTATCCGCTGGAAGATATTACGCCATTACCATGCACCCCGGCATTCGTGCTCGGCATCGTCAATATGCGCGGCGAAATACTTTCGGTTATCGACATTAAAAAGTTTTTTGATCTGCCCGAAAAAGGCCTGACCAATCTCAACAAGGTGATCGTGCTCGAATCCGCAGACATGGTTTTCGGCATTGTGGCCGATGTGATTAGCGGCGTGCGCCGTATTCCACGCGCCGGTATTCAGCCATCTTTGCCCACGCTGACCGGTATCCGCGAGGAGTATCTGCTAGGGGTGACCGCAGAGCGCGTGGTCATACTCGATGCTGAAAAGCTTTTGACTGACGAGAAACTCATCGTGCAGGAACAGGTGGAAGGATAAGAGATATTCCGGTTTGAGTTTGACAGAACAACAAGGAGAACAATAATGAAATGGTTCCTGAATTTGACCACGCGCAACAAACTCTTTCTCGGCTTCGGGCTGATGATAGCCTTTATTGCGATCGTGATTGCGGACGCGTATCGGGGAATTACGACAATTCAGGCTTCACAGCATAGCCTGTATCAGAAGGAATTCGCCAATGCCGTGGATCTGCTGAACCTGCGCTCGGATGAAAACGGGATGCGCGCAGCCCTGCTCAGCATGATGGCGGTGACGGCGAACTCCGACAGGAAAACCTGGCATCAGGAGATCAAGGAACGCAGTAAGAAGATTGACGAAGGTACACAGCGTCTGCTGGAGCGTAACCGCAATGACTCATCCTTGATAACTCAACTTGATGAGCTCGATAAAATTAACAAGGCGTTCGAACAGACGCGGGATGACCGGCTAATTCCGCTGATCCAGGCTGGGAAGATGAAACAGGCAAGGGCGTTGGTGCTAGGTGTCCAGGAGGAGCGTTACAGCAAGATGCGTGACATTGCACAGGAACTGGGCAATGCCTCAACGGAAAAAGCGCGTGCCGCCGTGGCGAAATCTGAGCTGGCGGCAGAGCAAACGATTTATCAATTTGCCATGCTTGGTGTTTTGGCGATATTGCTGGCAGTTGCAATGGCGCTGCTGATCAGCCGGATTATCGCAGTACCGCTGCAGATGATTGCGGTCATCGCCGGAAAAGTCGCGTCCGGTGATCTTACGGTCAGCATTCCAGCCGGGCATCGTACCGACGAAGTCGGGGAGCTGTTACGTGCATTCGGTGTGATGCTCGAAGGATTGCGGAAATTGATGCGCGAGATCAACGAAGGAGTCGGTGTGCTCGCCTCATCTTCCAGCGAGATCCTCGCCACCACGACGCAAGTTGCCTCCGGCGCCGCCGAAACGGCAGCTTCGGTGAGCGAGACCACGGCCACGGTGGAAGAAGTCAAACAGACGGCGCAGGTGGCGAGCCAGAAGGCGCGCAATGTATCCGACAGCGCGCAGAAAGCCTCGCAGGTTTCCCAGAGCGGTCGCAAATCAGTGGAAGAAGCGATGCAGGGCATGCAGCGCATCCAGGAGCAAATGGAATCCATCGCTGAGAGCATCGTGCGGCTGTCCGAGCAGAGCCAGTCCATCGGCGAGATTATCGCCACGGTCAACGACCTGGCCGAACAATCCAACCTGCTCGCGGTGAATGCCGCGATCGAAGCGGCGAAGGCGGGTGAGCAGGGCAAGGGTTTCGCGGTCGTGGCGCAAGAGGTCAAGAGCTTGGCGGAACAATCCAAACAGGCAACCGCCCAGGTGCGGACGATACTCGGCGACATCCAGAAGGCGACCAGCACCGCCGTGCTGGCCACCGAACAGGGCAGCAAGGCGGTGCAAGCAGGGGTGAAACAAACCGGCGAGACCGGCGAAGCCATCCGTTTGTTGGCCGACAGCGTCAACGAAGCGGCGCAAGCTGCGACCCAGATCGCGGCCTCGAGCCAGCAGCAGATGGTGGGTATGGATCAGGTAGCGCAGGCGATGGAGAACATCAAGCAGGCCAGCGTACAGAACGTGTCCGGCACCAAACAGGCGGAGGTCGCCGCACAGAGCCTGCATGAACTCGGGCAGAAGCTGCAACAGCTGGCGGCGCAGTACAAGGTTTAGCGCAGGTTTATCAGGAAAGAGAGGATAGAAAAATGAAATGGTCTGTTGGAACAAAGATTGGTACGGGCTATTCTTTGGCGTTAATTATTCTGGTTATCCTTGGCTTGGTCTCTTACCGGAACACGACCGGACTCATCGAAGCCGCAAAGATGGAAACACATACCTACCAGGTTCTCCAAAATCTTGAAAGGGTGCTTTCCACCTTGAAGGATGCAGAGACTGGCCAGCGCGGCTACATCATAACCGGATCGGATCGGTATCTCGATCCGTATCGGACCGGGGCGTCAGACGTGAATCAAACCATCAAGAATCTCAGAGCTTTGACCGAGGACAATCCTAATCAACAGCGTCGACTTGATGCACTTGGGCCGCTGATCGCAGTCAAACTCGCCGAGCTCAAGGAAACGATCGATCTGCGCAAAGGAAAAGGATTCGATGCGGCAGTAAAGGTAGTGCGGACGGATAATGGCAAGAAAGCGATGGACGATATCCGGAAGGTAATCACCGAGATGGGTGATGAGGAAAGGATGTTATTGGAACAGCGTAATAGCGAGATGAAGACGAGTTCCAATACAACGATTTCTGTCATTGTCTATGGCATTCCGCTTGCTTTTGTATTATTGGTTCTGGCTGGTTTATGGATTACCCGCACCATCACCTGGCAGCTCCGCGCAAGCATAGCTCAACTCTCAACCTCCTCTGCCGAGATCCTCGCCACCACGACGCAAGTTGCCTCCGGCGCCGCCGAAACGGCAGCTTCGGTGAGCGAGACCACGGCCACGGTGGAAGAAGTCAAACAGACGGCGCAGGTGGCGAGCCAGAAGGCGCGCAATGTATCCGACAGCGCGCAGAAAGCCTCGCAGGTTTCCCAGAGCGGTCGCAAATCAGTGGAAGAAGCGATGCAGGGCATGCAGCGCATCCAGGAGCAAATGGAATCCATCGCTGAGAGCATCGTGCGGCTGTCCGAGCAGAGCCAGTCCATCGGCGAGATTATCGCCACGGTCAACGACCTGGCCGAACAATCCAACCTGCTCGCGGTGAATGCCGCGATCGAAGCGGCGAAGGCGGGTGAGCAGGGCAAGGGTTTCGCGGTCGTGGCGCAAGAGGTCAAGAGCTTGGCGGAACAATCCAAACAGGCAACCGCCCAGGTGCGGACGATACTCGGCGACATCCAGAAGGCGACCAGCACCGCCGTGCTGGCCACCGAACAGGGCAGCAAGGCGGTGCAAGCAGGGGTGAAACAAACCGGCGAGACCGGCGAAGCCATCCGTTTGTTGGCCGACAGCGTCAACGAAGCGGCGCAAGCTGCGACCCAGATCGCGGCCTCGAGCCAGCAGCAGATGGTGGGTATGGATCAGGTAGCGCAGGCGATGGAGAACATCAAGCAGGCCAGCGTACAGAACGTGTCCGGCACCAAACAGGCGGAGGTCGCCGCACAGAGCCTGCATGAACTCGGGCAGAAGCTGAGTGACATGATCGGGGGCAGGGTTGCATGAACCGCGCCATAGGAGCCCGGCTTGTCGAGCGATTGAATCGCGCAACAAGCTGCGCTCCTACAACTTGCCCAGATGATTTTTGTAAATAAATTTCATGTCAAACTATGGCCAATAAAAACGATGATTTCCTGAAAAGACTGCTTGCGACGTTCCGGATCGAGGCGGACGAACATCTCAAGGCGATGTCGGCGGGGCTGATCGAACTGGAAAAAAATCCCGTGGCAGACCGGCAGGCGGAAATCATCGAGATTGTGTTTCGCGAGGCGCATAGTCTGAAAGGCGCCTCACGGGCGGTTAACCTCAAGGAGATCGAGTCGGTCTGCCAGCCGCTGGAAAGTGTGCTTGCGGCATTGAAGAACAAACAGCTCGCCGTTTCCCAGCCATTATTCGACCTGCTCCACCGGACCATCGATGCCATCGGCAGTTTGCTCGCGCCCGGTGACACGGGCACGACGGAGTCACGCCAGGCAAAGCCTGCGCTGCTGGTCAGACAACTCGGCGATGCCTTGCAGGGCCGGTTTGCTCCATCTGGAATGGCGCAACCCGTGCCGTCGCAACAGGCGTCAACCAAGCCAGTTCCTGCAGACACACTGGTTGAATCGACTGAGTCGGTTACCATTGCTGCGCCATCTCTTGCTCCCAGCCTTGCGTCCGAAACGGTCAGGGTTTCCACGCAGAAGCTGGATGCAGTGATGCGACAGGTCGAGGAACTGCTGTCGCCGCGGCTGGCTTCGGCGCAACGTGCCAAGGAGTTGCGCGAGGTCACGGCTTCTTTCGCAACCTGGAAAAAACAGCGGGCAAAAGTGCGGCCTGTGCTGCGGCTGATCGAGCGCTATGTCGAAGGGGGGGCCAACGGTAACGGTGCCGGACTGCCAAAATTCAAGACACAAGAAACACAGTCATCAGAATTCCAGACAAAAATTCTGCCGAAGCTGCTGGAACATCTGGAGTCCGATCATCTGTTCATGAAAACGCTGGAAGAACGGTTGCTGCGCTTGAGCAAGTTTGCCGCGCATGACCGGCGTGCTTTGGCAGGCATGAGCGATAGCCTGCTGCATGACGTGAAGGAAATGCACCTGTTGCCGTTTTCTTCGCTGCTCGAAATTTATCCGCGTTTCACCCGCGAGCTTGCCCGCGACCAGGGCAAGCAGGTGGAACTGGTGATCCAGGGCGGCGAAATTGAAATCGACCGGCACATTCTGGAAGAGATTAAGGATCCGCTGATGCACCTGCTGCGGAATTGTATCGATCACGGTATCGAACAACCGGCCGTTCGGCAGGACAAGGGCAAGTCTCCGCACGGAACCATAACAGTCGCCATCGCGCAACAGGACGGCGGAAAAATCGAGATTGTGGTTGCCGATGACGGCGCGGGCATCGACGCAGCCAGGGTGAGAGCGGCAGCGCTCAAGCTCAATCTTGTTTCTGCCGAGGAGGCTGAAAAGCTGAATGAGCAGGAGGCGCAGGCACTCATTTTCCTTTCGGGAATTTCCACCAGCCCGATTATCACGGACATTTCGGGACGTGGGCTTGGGCTTGCCATCGTGCGGGAAAAAATCGAGCGGCTGGGCGGAGTCGTCGTGCTTGAGTCTCGTCAGGATGGCGGGACCATTTTCCGTATTACGCTGCCGCTGATGCTGGCCACTTTTCGCGGTGTGCTGGTCCGTGCCGGTGAACATTGTTTCGTCATCCCCGCGCTCAGCGTCGAGCGGGTGGCGCGGGTGGAACAACAAGACATCAGGTCGGTGGAAAACCGCGCAACGATTTCGCTGGACGGTCAGATCGTTGCGCTGGCCAGTCTCGGCGATGTACTGGAACTGCTGCGTCAAAGCTCAACGGCCAACAATTCGGAGCAGGTCGCACTGGTTATTCTCGGCACAGGCCGCCAGCGTGTGGCATTCCAGGTGGAAGAAATTCTCGGCGAACAGGAAGTGCTGGTCAAAACGTTGGGCCGACAGCTTGCGCGTGTGCGCAACATCGCCGGCGCGAGCGTACTGGGAACCGGCCAGGTGGTCGCTGTGCTCAATGTACCCGATCTGCTGAAATCTGCGGTTAAGCGGGTGTCGGCACCACCCGTATCCGTTGCTGCAGAAAAACCAGGAGAGGTGGCAAGGCGATCCATTATGGTGGTGGAAGACTCGATCACCTCGAGAGCGTTGCTCAAGAATATTCTCGAATCGGCAGGTTATCGGGTCACGACCGCGGTGGATGGGGTGGATGCCTATACGACACTCAAGACCGGGACATTCGATCTGATCGTTTCGGATGTGGAAATGCCGCGCATGGACGGCTTTGACCTGACCGCCAAGGTGCGCGCGGACAAACAGTTCAGCGAGTTGCCGGTAGTGCTGGTGACATCGCTGGAATCAAGTGTACACCGCGAGCGCGGCATTGATGTAGGAGCCAACGCCTATATTGTAAAAAGCAGTTTCGACCAGAGTAATCTGCTGGATGTTGTCCGGCAGCTGTTATGAAGTTTCGAATTTCAGGTCTCGAGTTTCAGGTTTCACTGCGTGCCCGCTTCGCCCTGGGCCTCAGCGCCATGCTGCTGCCGCTGGTAATGCTCGGGTTGGGCAGCCTGTTTCTCCTACAACATATCACCGCCGCGCTAGCTGGGGTGGTGGAAAAATCTATTGATGAGACGCATCCCGTCATCCATCTCCAGACGCTGACGCTGACGGCGGCGATGCCGCCCAACGATTATCTCATCGACGGCAGCCCGGCGGAAAAGGAGGTGTTCGCGCGCCTGAGCGGGGAGATGGACAGGGCATTTGAAGAGTTGCTGTCCGCCCCCTTTGGCCTCGCGCAGGAACGGGATATTGTGCGCGCCGCGCGGGAAGAATGGCGGCGGGCGAAGGTCATGGCCCTATCGCTGCTGGCGATGCCCCATCCAGTGGGGAATTCGGACGCGGCGCGGGACATGAAACGAATGGATGCCCAATTCGACCGTGTCGTGGGCCTGCTGGGGCAGGTGCATGAGATCACCGAGCGGGAGACCGACGAGGATCTGGCGCAGGCGCACGCCGCCAGTCGCTGGGCATACTTCCTGGTCTCCGGCATTTTTATCGCGGGGATCGTCATCGTTGCGGCGATGGCGTACGTGCTGGCGCGCTCCGTCTTGCTCCCGCTGCGGGCATTGGAGACGGGGACCAAGCGTTTCGGCGCCGGGGATTTTTCCCACCGGGTGGAACTGAACAGGTCGGACGAGCTGGGGCAACTAGCGCAGACATTCAACGCCATGGCCGAGGTGCTGGAAAAGAGCCGGGCGGCGATCGAGGAGCGCAATTCGCAACTTAACGCGCTCAACCAAATCGCCGTGAACATCACATCGTCGTTGAATCTCCAGAACATGCTGGACGAGATCATGAAACACGGCATTACGCTGACCGGTGCCCAGGCGTCCTGCATTGCCTTCTACGACGAGGCCACTGGTCACTTCAAGGAATGGATCACGCATGGATTTGCGGAGCATTTCGTCAGGAATATGTCCTTCCATCCCGGCGGTTTGGCCGACGAGGCCTTCACCACAGCGAGCTATATCCTGAGCAACGATCGTCCCGAAACCCTGCACAAGCTGAGCAGCCTTGCCCGCGAGGAAGGTCTGCGCTGCTTCGTCTGCCTGCCGCTCACCAGCCACGATCACCGCCTCGGGGTGATCTATTTCTACCGCACGGACCGCGATACGTTCATGCCGACTGATATCGAACTACTTGCCATCTTTGCATCGCTCGTGGCGCAGACGATCGATAACGCGCGCCTGTATGCCCAGATGCAGGAGCAGGCAAGAATGGACGCATTGACTGGCCTGAACAACCGGCGCGAATTCGACGCGCTGCTCGCCGACGAACTCACGCGCGCGCAACGCTTCAACCGGCCGGTCTCGCTGCTGATGCTCGACATCGATCATTTCAAGCGCGTCAACGATACATACGGCCACATGGCTGGGGATGCCGTTCTCAAGGGACTGAGCGAACTGCTGGGTCGCCAGGCGCGCGCCATCGACCGCGTGTGCCGCTATGGCGGCGAGGAGATCACCGTCATCTTGCCGGAGATTGATCCTGAGATCGCTGCCAAAGTCGCCGAGCGCTTGCGCGCGGCAGTGGAAGCGCAGCCATTTGATGTCAATGCCGACGCGCCGCTGCGCATTACCGTCAGCATCGGGGTCGCTTCTTTTCCGGCGCACGCGGACAGCGTGCAAACGCTGGTGGCAGCGGCAGATGCGGCGATGTATGCGGCCAAGGCGGGCGGCAGGAACCGAGTGGTTCGCTATGAACAGGCACCCGGACAAGCGGCGGCGGAGTGAACATGGACACCAGATCGCACAGCAACCCCGTCCCGGAATTGCGCAAGGAGGCAACGAAGTTGATCAAAGTCCTGGTGGTGGACGATTCACCGGTGGTGCGCGAGTTTCTGGTTTACCTGCTCGGCACGGATCCAGATATACGGGTGGTTGGCACGGCGAACAACGGCGAGGAGGCGATTGAGGCCGTGAAACGCTATCACCCCGATGTGATCACGATGGACATCCACATGCCGCAAATGGATGGAATCGAAGCGACCCGCCGCATCATGGAAACTGAACCGGTACCCATCGTGATCGTGAGTGGGAGTACTGATCCGCACGAGAATACCAAGACGTTCCGCGCCATGGAAGCGGGGGCTCTTGCAGTGCTGCGCCGGCCTTTTGGCATCGGTCACCCGGATTATGAGAGCACCGCGAAAGAACTTGTGCAAACGGTGAAACTGATGTCTGAGGTGAGGGTGGTACGGCGCTGGTCAAAAAAGCGTGGCGAGCCAACTTTGCCTTCAGTGGTGAAACCTCTGGTGGAAAAAGTGGCAAAAGTCAAAGTGATCGCCTTAGGTGCCTCGACCGGCGGGCCGCCCGTGTTGCAGACGATACTGGCGATGCTGCCTAGGGATTTTCCGCTGCCAATATTGATCGTCCAGCACATGGCATCAGGGTTTATCGCTTCCTTTGTCGAATGGCTGTCACGAACGTCCGCCCTGCCTGTTCATGTGGCCAGGCAGGGAGAGCTTATGCTGCCCGGCCATGTCTACGTCGCCCCCGACGAATGCCAGATGAAGGTGGGGCTTGACGGAAAAATCATCCTGACCCAGGATGCGCCGGAAAACGGACTGCGCCCCTCGGTCTCCTATCTATTTCGCTCGCTTGCAACAGTGTATGGTGGTGATGCTGTTGCCGGGTTGCTCACCGGCATGGGTCGCGATGGTGCCGAAGAACTGCGGCTGTTGAAGGAACAAGGGGCGGTAACCTTTGCCCAGGACAAGGACAGTTCCGTGGTGCACGGCATGCCGGGTGAGGCGATCAAGCTGGATGCGGCGACGTATATACTTGCTCCTGAAAAGATTGCCGCAGTACTGGCAGGTTTGGTGAACAGCAAAGACTAGAAAGAGAGTCAGTGATGAAATCAAAAACGAACAAGAACAGCAGCATCAACATTCTCATCGCCGAGGACAGCCGCACCCAGGCCGACAAGCTCGGTTTTCTGCTTGAAGAAAACGGCTTCAAAGTGACGATTGCGGCCAACGGCAAGCTGGCGCTGCAGGCGGCGCAGGCGGAAAAACCTACCCTGATCATCAGCGATGTCATGATGCCCGAGATGAATGGCTATGAGCTATGCAAGGCAATCAAGACCGACGACAAGCTGAAGGATACCCCGGTCATCCTGGTCACCACGCTTACCGATTCGCAGGACGTGATTCGCGGGCTGGAGTGCGGCGCGGACAATTTCATCCGCAAACCCTATGACGAGCGCTATCTGCTGTCGCGCATCAATTACCTGTTGATGAACCTCGATATGCGCAAGGAACACAGGATGCAGGTGGGAGTGGAAATCAATCTTGGCGGCCAGAAATACTTTATCAATTCGGAGCGGCAACAAATCCTGGACCTGTTGATTTCGACTTATGAGCAGGCGGTTCATATCAATAATGAACTCAAACAGCGCGAAGCGGAATTGGAAGTTTCCAACCAGGTTCTGAACGGGTTCGGCCACATCGTGGCGGGCCTTAATCATGCGGTGACCGAACATGAAGTGGCGGAAGCGGCGCTGGAACGCGCCATGGAATTGCCCGGAATCCAGGCTGGTTGGATATCCCTGTGGGATAAAGAGTCCGGCTTCCGGCTCGCCACCGCACGCAATCTGCCGCCGGCCCTGCTCCGTGAAGGAGCGATGGAGGGTTTATGCGACTGCCGGCGCCGTTTTCTCGCGGGAGAGTTGGATCACGTCAGCAACATACTTGAATGCGAGCGGTTGAAGGTGGCCAAAGGCGACACGTGCGGATTGCGCTACCATGCCAGTGTGCCGCTGTGGTCCGGAGACCGGGCATTGGGAATCATGAATCTGGTCGGGGCGGAACAGGGTCTGTTCAACGAAGCGGAGCTGAAGATGCTGTACGTTGTCGGCAACCAGGTGGCGATAGCGCTGGAACGCGCCAGGCTGCACGAACATCTCGAACAGTTGGTCGAGGAACGAACCGCAGCGCTGACCGAGGAAATCGCCGAGCGCAAACACATCCAGGAAGAGCAGGCGCGGCTGGTGGCAATCATTGAGGCTACGCCGGATTTCGTGGCTACCGGGGATCTCGACGACCATGCGCTCTATATCAACCAGGCGGGTCTGCGCATGCTGGGATATGAGCCGGGGCAGGACGTTTCCGAACTGCGCGTGGGTGCAGGCCAGCCGGATTGGGTGCTCAAGCTGATACGGGAGATAGGCATCCCCCACGCCATCGAGCACGGAACCTGGAGCGGAGAATCCGCCTTCCTGCTACCGGACGGGAAGGAGATGCCGGTGTTGCAGGTCGTCATCGCGCACAAGAGGCCAGACGGATCAGTGGAGTACCTGTCCACCATCGCGCGCGACATCACCCTGCGCAAGGCAAACGAAACCAGGATCAAGCGGCTTAACCGGATTTACAGCGTGCTCAGTGGCATCAATACGATGATCGTGCGTGTCCGCGAGCAGGATGAACTGTTCAGGGAAGCGTGCCGCATCGCGGTGGAACATGGCAGGTTTGTTTTTGCTTGGATCGGCAAGCTCGATGCAGCCATCCAGCAGGTGACGCCGGTCGCCCAGGCAGGCCGCGACGACGGTTATCTGGCGCAGATCAATTTGACCTCACGTGAGGATACGCCGGGAAATTGTGCGTTAACCGCACAGGCACTGACTGAGGTGAAGCCGGTGATCTGCAATGACATCGCCAGCGACGAGCGTATGGCCGCCTTGCGCAGCGAGGCGTTGAGCCGTGGTTATCGTTCAGCGGTAGTGCTTCCCCTCATTCTGGAGGGCAAGCCGGCCGGCGTGTTCGTGCTCTACGCTCCGGAGCCTGGTGTGTTCGATGATGAAGAGATGCTGCTGTTGATCGAAGTGGCCGGTGATATTTCGTTTGCCATGGATAACCTCAAAAAGGAGGAGAAGCTTAATTATCTCGCCTACTATGACGTAATTACCGGCCTGCCGAATCGCGCGCTGTTTTACGACCGTCTGGATCAGCTCCTGCATGATGCGCAAAGCGGTGAAATGATAGCAGTGCTGGCAATCGATCTGGAACGGTTTCGGGTCATCAACGAGACGTTCGGGCGACATGCTGGCGATGCACTGCTGAAACAGGTGGCTGAACGCCTGATAACCATGGAGGTTGGGGCGGATCATCTGGCGCGTATCAGTGCTGACTGCTTTGCCTTGGTTTTGACCAATATCAGGGAAGTGGCAGACGTGGTGCGCTTCCTTGAGAATCGGGTCGCAACAGTCCTGACCAAGCCATTCAAGCTGGAAGACCAGGAACTGCGCTTATCGGCCAGAGTGGGTATCGCCATTTTTCCTGTCGACGGGAAAGATGCCGATACTTTGTTCCGCAACGCCGAAGCCGCAGTGAAAAAAGCCAAGCTCTCCGGCGACAAGTATTTGTTCTATACCCCCGCACTCAATGCCCGGGCCGCCGAGAAGCTGACCCTTGAGAACAAGCTGCGCCGGGCACTGGAGCAGGAGCAACTGGTGCTGCATTATCAGCCCAAGGTCGATCTCAAGAACAACCGGATCTGCGGGTTGGAGGCACTGATGCGCTGGAACGATCCGGAAACCGGCCTGGTGCCGCCCTGGAAATTCATTCCATTGCTCGAAGAAACCGGGATGATCATCGAGGCGGGCGCCTGGGCCTTGGCGAGGGCGATGGCAGATTATCAAGACTTGCAAAAAAAGAATTTGTCTCCGCCCCGCATTGCCGTCAATGTCTCGCAGGTTCAGCTACAGAGAAATGATTTCGTCAGTATGGTAGAGCGCGTGGTGAGCGGTTCAGGAGGGGTGCCCGGCGGGTTGGAGATTGAAATTACCGAGAGCCTGGTCATGCAGGACGTCGAGGCCAACATTCTGAAGCTACGCGCTATCCGGGAGATGGGGATGGAAGTGGCGATTGATGATTTTGGCACCGGCTACTCCTCGCTCAGCTATATCGCCAAGCTGCCGATCAATGCATTAAAAATTGACCGGGCATTCATTATCAACATGTCCAGCAGTGCCGACGATCTGAGCATTGTCTCCGCCATCATCTCGCTGGCGCATTCACTGAGTTTGAGAGTCATCGCGGAAGGTGTGGAAACGGATGAACAGGCGAAACTGCTGCGCTTGCTCAAATGCGACGAGATTCAGGGTTTCTTGTTCAGCCCCGGGGTGCCGATTGCGCAGATCGAGGAATTCTTGCGCGATAAAAAATCGTTGTGAGCATTACCGACAATCGAAATTGGCTGTTCTTCATAGTACTCGGCAGATCAGGGAGTGTAGTTGCCGTGTCGCGCTCAGTGGCTTCGGCCGCGACCAGGTTCTATTTGATCTGATTCGCGGCTTCCAGGTGGAATTCTTGAAAATCGACGGCAGCATCATTCTTGAAATTCTTCGCGACCCGGTGAAACTTGCCAAAGTGACAGCCATAAGCCGTGTCGCAAAAAAGATCGGCGTCGAAACCATAGCTGAACTGGTGGAGAGCGAAGAGTCGATTGCGCGCCTGAGAGAGATCGGTATCGATTTTGCACAGGGATTCGGTATTTCGCGGCCGCGACCTCTGGCGGGGTAAGCCTCATCTTGTAGAACCGGAGACACATATCAACAGCCATGACGGCATTGAGATACATCCCTGGTTGAGTCCTTGGTCATGGTCATTCAAATGCAAATTAATAAGCAGGAATATTTGTTAGCTCCTCTTTAACAAGGGAACATGATGGTGATCGCAACAATCCGGCAGTCCGGTTTGGCCTGAGGAGCTGACATTCGACATAACATCTTTGGCCGACTGCTCAGTGTCGTTAGTGCTACTTCGCGAATGGCGGCTTTAGGGGAGTTTAAAATCATAGCCGACTGTCCCTTCCGGGTCGCTTACCGGCTGTACAAAATTGCGAATTAAAATGTCCGAAGTTGGTTGGCATAATGGACACTGACCTATGCACTAACGTATGGGCAAGATCGGCCATGAGCCGACGGTGGCGAACGGCGGTTTTCCGGCAAGCAATATGGGAGGATGAAGTTCTGCAATGTGCTACCAAAACCGGAACTTGAGCTTGAGCTTGAGCTTGATATTCCAATGTTCCTTGATTGAGTAAAGCTGAACCTTGACACAAGAAAGTACAATGTTTTTTGCGATCCAAACTGGGTGTCGCTTCGTGAGGAGGCCTAAGTGGCTACTACATTGTGAAACCGAGCGCCTGCGTCACAGGACGGGACGCTCGGTTTCAATCAAGGGATTAGCTCATCAACCGAACGTTCCCATAGGTCCTGGATAGCTCACTTCCTCAAGCTTGCCGGTGTCCACATCGTAGATGAATCCGCGCACAGTGACCGCGTCCGGGCCGCTGGTCGGGATCCAGGGATGGTTCAGGATAGCAGACATCCCGCGCCGCACATCCCACTCGAGGCGTTCTGTTTGCTTGGCGTTGCGCGGGGCGTCGAGCGGTTCGATCTGGCCACGGAAGGGGTGGAACGAGGAGGGCATCGACGCGGACTTCTTGCAACTCGTGAACTTACGCGATGTGGCCTGGCCGAGCAGTTTCTCCGCTGCCGGGTCGCCCTCCAGACCGGCCTTGAGCAAGTCGTCCGTGAAAGCGAGCATGCCGCAGCGGGTATGGTGGATCAGGATGATCTCATTGGTGTTGAGCAGATGATGCGAGATGATCAGACAGCGTATCGTGTCGTCGTTCACCACGCCCCCGGCGTTGCGGATGATGTGAGCATCCCCGGTCTGCAGGCCGAGCAGATCCTCCACGTCGAGTCGCGCGTCCATACAGGCCACGACTGCCACATGCTTGGCTGGGTTGATTGGCTGCTTTCCCGGGTAAGCAGCCTTGTGTAACGCCTTCCCGCTTGCATACAGCTTGTTGTTTTCCAGATATTGATTAGTGTTATTGTTTGCCATAATTCCTCCTGGTTGTCATTACGGAGTCAGCAATGATTATCATTGCCGCGGTTTGTCACCTGACCTGCAGAGGTGACAAGTGAATATACTACTCTTATTAAAAATAGCGAATTCTGTATTCGAATCAATTGACACGAATATGTAAGAGCATGTGCGTTACGAATGGCTGCTGTTGCTTTGCGTAACAGTCACTGGCGAGTAAGATACCGATTGGTCACTGACCGGCCAATAACTGCCGTTGGCGACTGGCTGGTTTTGGAAGGCAGTTTGACCACATGAAATTCTGCTGTGTGCCAAAGAAGGTCGTTACCGAGTTCTGGTTGGCTCCCCGGGTAATCCCAAAATACATAGATATTCTTCTCCGTAGCGCAATATGATGGGTATTAATGATAAATTACGTACCCATGTATCCGTAGCTCACCGTGTTACATGAACGGGAATTCAAATGAAGCTAATATCGAATATTTAATCGAGAAGAACATCATGCAAGTGCCTAATCTTAAATACATTCAACCAAGTAATTCCAACAATCATATTGGATACATTAAATATGATGAAGAATTTATTTATCCGATAAAAGACTTGGCTGAATTTTATAAAGAATTGGGTTATACAAAAGAACTGAGCTTTGCTGGAGTGTTGCCAGACGAATTTATATGGGATACATATCGTAATAACCTTGCTAGAGAATATATTGGCTGTTTGCAGTTACTCTTGATTAATTATCTAAGCAAACATTCAGATACATTTAGAATGCCGGCTCAACCGGTCGATGCAACACACGCGTTAAATCGTTCTGCTGGTGTTTCGAAGTTTAACGTCTTTCGTGGCCGTTCATTGAGTTGTCTGGCCACCTTGTTCAGCGCTGCCTGTGAATGAACCGATAGGTCCGTTCCTTTCGGATAATACTGACGAAGCAGACGATTGGTATTTTCGTTGGAGCCGCGCTGCCATGGACTTTGTGGATCACAGAAATAGACATCGATATTGGTAGCCATGGTAAATCTCTGATGATCCACCATCTCCTTGCCTCGATCCCAGGTCAACGATTTATAGAGTTCGGTTGGTAACTTCTTGGCCTGCTTGATGAGTGCAGGAACAACGGTTCCGGATTTCCGGTCACCTACCTTGATCAACATGACATATCGAGTGTGACGTTCCACCAGTGTTGCGATATAGCTGTTGTTCGAACCGGCGATCAGGTCACCTTCCCAGTGTCCTGGCACAGCTCTGTCTTCAACCGATGCCGGGCGTTCCCGGATCGAGATGGCATTGGGGATCTGTCCACGCCCATCTTCATGCTGGCCTGAGTGTATAGACCTCCGAATCGCTCTTTCTGACCGCAGGTGTTGCTGCAACTCCTTCTTCAGCACGCCACGGGCTTGAACGAATAGACTTCGGTAAATGGTCTCGTGTGACACTTGATTGCTTTCGTCTTCTGGATTTTCTCTTTTGAGCCAACCTGCGATCTGTTCCGGAGACCAATTCAATTGCAGCTTGGCCGCGACGGATCGACTTAACGGACGATTACAAGCCAGCTTACAAAGTTTAGGGCGGCAGCCTCTGTCAAATGCAGCTTGGTCGGCGTGTGCGGCTCTATAGTTACCATCACCACCATTGCGTTTGACTTCACGACTGATGGTCGAGGGCGAGCGTCCTAGTTGAGCCGCTATGGAGCGCAATGATAGTTGACTGACAACCCCTCTGGAAATCTCTTCCCGCTCAGCTAGCGTAAGAGCCAACCTTGATCGTCGCCGAGTCGAAGGGCGAATCCCACCACTCGGTGCCAAATGATTAAAGACGGAGGAGGATGGCCTGTCGAATATCCGTCCAATTGCTTTTAGAGATTCGCCACGTTGCCAGCGATCCCAAATCTCTGATTTCTGCTCCGCAGTGTATTTGATCCGAGTTCTGTATTTCATTATCAACACCTCCTCTTAAATATCTTAAGATAAAGTGTTGCATCGACCAGTTGAAGCCACCAAGTAAATATGACATTCAACGCAAAAGGTGGCTCGAAATTCTTGCGGAGGTTAGAGCAGCGAGAAGTTTAGAATGTGTTAATTGCAGAATGAAACCACTCTGTGGAACCTGAAAAAATATTTAGGCAATAGATTCGCTAGTACTCAGATTCATCCGAATCTGCGAGACGTTCTCTGGAAGGGGATGGTCTTTGGTGTTTTCTCGGGAGCTGTTGGCCTGTTGCTGATCTCCTTTTTACTATGATGCTTAAGAAATCATTCGAGAGAGCCTGCGCAAATGTGCAAACCTCCTTGCTCCACGTTGGAGGTTTGCTTCTGATAAAACTGACTATCCGAAATGTGTCGTTAGTGCTACTTCGCGAATGGCGGCTTTAGGGAGTTTAAAATCATAGCCGACTGTCCCTTCCGTTAAGAGTCAGTCAAGCTGATTGAATTACAATAATTTGTATGACTGCTTTGGGGCTGCGTAAAGCAGACAGCTGCGATTCCAGATTTCTATAACCGCTATGTGTCGTTAGCGCCACGTCATGAAGTTCCGTTTCGGGCAATGAAAAAGCGGTAGTTGAATACCACTCGAACACACGTTAGCGTGTCAACTTCCGCTTACCTCCAGAGGCAAGGCCGCCTGCTTCGACAATGAACCCAACGGTGATCCTGAAAGAGAAAAACGTCTCGGGGCACTTCGACCCGATCACGCCCCGTGATGTATTCACTCCCCATGGTGAAAGCAGGAAGGAATGGCTGAACAATTAATCCATGCTGCGCAAGCCGCCGTTGAAGTTGATCGATCTCGAATGGCACACTGAAATAAATCAGCCATCCATCCTTTTGCCACAGGGCGGAATGTTCCCACTTGAATGAGCAAGTTCTGGATGCCATCCAGGAATCTTTTTCTGCAGCTTCGTTGGCAGGGCGCATCCCTTTCTTGATGAAGAGAGCCGCCCACATTTCGGTTGGCTGAACAAAATAGAAAGTGGCATCTTGGCAAAACCCAGCAACTGAATCGGGAAGATAGACATCCTGCTTGTTCAACAGGGCGACCAGGTTTCCTGCTTCGATGCGGGCATACCAGACCGGGGAAATGTCAGACATTGAATTCGCCTCTGGCGTTTCTGCGGGACTTCAGATTATCAACCTGCCGTTGTTCCTCGATAACGCACATTTCCACATTATCTTCGGCCTTGACTCGGTGTGAACGGCGTAGCAGTTTCAGTTCGTTGGCATGGTCGACCACATCCTGGATCCACTCATACCCTTTGAGATGGATGAACCATCGACGGAAATGTTCTGGTTCCAACCAATAGGAGTTGAAGGAGACTCCCGCTTCAACCAGTAGCGCATTTCGTTCAATCAAATGGAATGCGACCTCGTGGAACACGGACAATGGAACTTGATATATCCGCCACCCATTCTGCTCGAACCGCAAGCCGGAATGGTTCGTCATCATGTGCTTGATGAACAATCGAGTCTTCAGTGGAACACGGAGCGAATCATTGATGGCCTTGATGGCAAACCACCCGTCCGTTTCGGAAACCGTGGCATAAACCTTGAAACGAGGATGCGCCCAACGCTTGACGATATAACCCCGGGCGTTTTTACGAGCACTCTTACCTTTGCCAACGGATAGCGGAATGACATGATTCAGGGACTCTTCCAGGGATGCCATCCGCATGTTGGCCAGTTCAACCCGGTTCACCTGCGTTGGCCCGACTCCACATTCGATCCAGTCCCTTCCGTTCTTTTCCAGTAGACAGGGGGCGCAACACAGCACCAGATTCTTTGGATGGTCGGATCCGCCCAGTTGGATTGGAATAAGGAAATCGACCCTCCATTTTCGATGCGTCTGATCCGGTGAACGGGCAAGCGGTGCACCACAATAGGCGCAAAGGGAATGGCTGGACTGCTTTGCCATGAACCGCTTCTCCCAGCTTTTGACTCGGGCGCGCTGCTGAATGACCAGAGCTTCAATCTGTGCGATCCACTTCTGCATGAAGGCTGAATCCTTATTCATTGAATGCGCCCATCTGCTCAAGGAAGTCATCCGGAAATGAGTCCAGTGCTTGCTGGTTATTGAAGGCGGTTTGAATACCTGCTTTGGCAATCACCGCATCCCAATCCTTTTCCTCGCCATAAGGGTTACATCTTTCTGTTGTTCAAACTTGTAGATGGCGGCATCGACCTGTGCCTGGGTCAATCGGACGGATAAATCGTGTTGACGGGCTTCGGCCCGATCCACAATCCCTTGTTCCATCTGCAACATCCATCGCGCCGCAAATTGTTCCTTGCCTTTGTGGTTGTCGCGGAGTTTAACCACACCATTCCGCACCAGAAAGGCATCGGCCTCCGTGAGGATTTGTTCACGGCCCATGACGCCCACGTTTTCCTTGGCGATTTCCTCGATGAGTTGGGCGCGGGTAAACACGGAGTTGTTCCGGTGGAGTTTGGTGAGGATTTCTGCATCCGTCGCGGCGCCCACCTGGTTCGCTTGGTTCAGCAGTTCTGCTTCGGACAGCAGTTTGTGTGGAGTAGTTTGTTGAATGTCCTGGAAGATTTGTCCCCAATTGTGCTGAAGTTCCGCCCATGTGGGTTCGTCTTTGTGCTTGCGAGTGGCCAGGCAAGCGATATCGGCCGACACGCTGTTGGCCGCCATATACGCTTCGATTTCCTGGCGACGCGAGGACATGATCTTTTCCACATCACGATGAACCCCGGTCACGCGGAAGAAAATGTCGGTTTCATCTCCGCGCTTGTACTCCGCTCCTCGAACATTCAAAACGATACGCTTTCATTTAACGATAACGTTTTCGTAGATACCGACATTCCAGAGCGCATTATGGTGCGCCCCGGGGACGTGCTGATCTGCGTCAGGAATGGCAGTCGTGACTTAATCGGCAAGTCGGTGCTACTCGATGAGCGGACGAAAGGGATGACATTCGGGGCATTTATGGCTGTCTACCGCAGCTCGATTGGCAAGCTCGCCAGCTATCTGTTCCAGTCAGAGATTTTGAAGCGTCAAATCAACGAGCACCTTGGTGCCACAATCAACCAAATCACGAACAAAAGCCTCAATTCGTTTCGTATTCCAGTGCCCCCTTCAGATACCGAGCAACGCGCCATCACCGCTGTGCTGGCGGATGTGGATGCGCTGCTCGCCAATCTCGACCAACTCATCGCCAAGAAGCGCGACCTCAAACAGGCCGCCATGCAGCAACTCCTTACCGGCCAGTTCCGCCTGCCGGGTTTTGGCGGGAAGTGGGAGGTGAAGCGGCTGGGGGATGTGCTTCATGTTTGCCACGGGAAAAGCCAACACCACATTGCTGTAAACAATGGGCAATATCCAATTCTTGCAACTGGTGGTGAAATTGGTCGAACCAATACCTGTTTGTATGACAAGCCATCGGTGCTAATCGGACGCAAAGGAACAATCGACAAACCGCAATATCAGGATGAGCCATTCTGGACAGTCGATACGCTTTTCTACACAGAGTTATCGAACACCGCTTATCCAAAATTCATCTACTTCAGCTTTCTTATGATTGACTGGCGTTCGTATAATGAAGCATCTGGTGTTCCGAGCTTGAATGCGTCAACGATTGAAAGTATTGAAATTGCTATTCCAAAGTACGACGAGCAAATCGCCATTGCTACCGTACTCTCCGACATGGATGCCGAAATCGCTGCGCTCGAAGCTCGCCGCGACAAGACTCGCGACCTCAAGCAGGGCATGATGCAGGAATTGCTGACCGGAAGGATACGCTTGGTATGAGCGGCACGTTGCAACCTACTTCGTTCTTCATTGGCTGGGATGTCGGCGGGTGGAACTGCGACAAGAATGGCAAGAGCCGTGATGCCATCACGATTCTTGATGCAAACCGTGAAATTGTCGGCAGGCCATGGCGCGGTAACTTGCGAACTACTATCAATGAGGCAGAGAACACCCGCGACTGGCTGGAAAGATTATTCTCGCTTTGCGAGACCAATCTGCCATCCGAACACAAGCGGACAATCATGGCAATTGATACACCGCTTGGATTCTCAGAGGCATTCACACGGTTGGTGACACGGCTTGAGTACGAAGTACCAATCGGGCATTCTGATACCAATCCCTATTTGTTTCGCCACACCGAGCAATTCCTTTTTGACCACGGCCTCAAGCCGCTATCGGCCATCAAAGATATGATCGGCAGCCAAGCCACCAAAGGAATGCACGTTCTCGCCCGGTTTGCGCCCAAGGCGGCGCAATGCGGAGTTTGGACCGATGGCGATATGTTGACGGCCATCGAAGCCTACCCATCTACGTCGGCTCGACGCGCGCGAAGTCACTCTTGGCAATCGTTGGCTCTCAGAAAACGTTAAAAGCGCTGCGAGATAGATAGGCAAGTTTGTCAGTTTGCACTGACTGCCTTTTCATGAAATTGCCACAGTCTGGTATGGCCGGAGAAGGAGGCAGTCGGGGTGCACAGCCTGAACTTCCGTATTGTGTCGATTTCTGCCGGTCGCCTCCGTCTGCTTTCGGGCAATTCAAGTTTCAATTTCATGCAAGTGCAGCAGTAAAAGGGATTGTAACGATTACACATTAGGAATCCTAGTCCATATTTGGTGGGATCAACTCAACCCTCGGTGGCTTGCGCCCTTTCACCGGAGCAGGTGTGATTGACCCCTCAAGCTCTTCCAGGAATTCGAGTCCGTGAAATAACTCTCCGCCGATCGGCCCCGCGACTTGTTCCGCCAGATTTCCGGCCATACGGTTACCAACATCTTTCATCTCATCGCCGTCGTCTTCATCCATCGGAGGGCCAGCCAACTCCCATGCCATTTCATATTCCGGATCCCCGGGATGGAAAATGATCTGTATGGATTTATCCTCTTTCAGCTTCTCGACGGAAAGTGGCCGAGCATCAATATCCTCATAGAACTCCGCCACATTCTGCTGGTGAAGCGGATTAAGTTGAGCGGAACTAGAACCCCTTGCTGAGGCATCTTGCGGTCTTGCGGTGCCATCGGGCAGTTCATTACCCTTCTTGATCAATGACTGGCACCAGGCCGCTTCAACAAATGAAGGGCGCTCGTCTTTCATCGAAATGAAGGGGAAATCCAGCACGATTGTTTTATCTCCGCTCAGGTAGAGTGAACGGACGCCTTCCCACCTTTTACTGGTTCCCAGGCTTGATGTCAGTTCCTGCTCATTCATCAGCTCTCGTTCGGTCTCGTGATACGAAGAGCTCACGGAGTGCTGGCCACCCCCATGCGAATAATTATTCTGGATGACAGCGACCCGGCGCTTGCCAATCAGTTGCGCAACACTATTGCGCGTTTCCCCTGGCCCCAGCTGACACACAATCTGGGTGCCCACCATGGCCGGAAGTGCTTTCGCAAAATCATCGCCATAAATTTCTTTCACCATCGAGATTGCTTGGTAGCCCAAAATGGCCATGCCCCCTTTGGAACGGGCCAGTGCAATGATGTTCTGGATGGCGATTTTGCCTATCGTTGGAAATTCGTCGATAACGAAGAACAGGCTCCTACCCAACTCATTGTCAGGCAGCGCAGGTGACACGATCTCCGGCACGAGACTATTTATCATGGCCGCAATGTAAGCCGCCTGCAGCGTTGAGTCCTTGCCGCCCTGAAGAATAATCTGACGGGTGCCCTTGTAATCATCCCTGAGCCACTGCTTTAACGACAAACGGGGACGATGCTCATCACCCTCATTGCCCCAGGCTAATGCCAGTTGATTGATGACCAAGGCACCATTGGCAAACGTGCCGAGCACCGATGTCGTGGACTGGTTCTCGGGATCTTCGATGACACTGGCCTGGGAGAGATTGAAATTCACCATATAGTAATGGAGTTTTTTCTGCGGCAGACTGATGCGTTGATTCAGTTCCTTCCATCCCCATTGGCCACCAAAATCGTGGTAGAGCGATTTGACGAGCGCAATTAAAATGGCGGCGGATGCTTGGCTAAAGAATGAGTTCTTGTCGCCGGGCTTTGTCGGATACAACGAATTGGCAAATGACCTGGTCGCTGAATCGGTATCAATATCGTGTGCCAAATCCCATATAACCGATCTCGAATCCCAAGGACTCACTAAGATTGCCTTGCCAAACTTTGCCGTGAAGTCGCCCTTGATGTCATAGATGATGGCTTTGTGATTTTTCTCGAAGATCTGCTTCAGGATACCCAGCAGGATTTGCGTCTTCCCTGAACCGACACTGCCATATATAAGGGTGTGACGAGTCCAGGCTTGCTTCGGTAAGCCCAGGGCGGGATGGAGATACATGAAGATGTCCTTGGCGCCTTCCTTGGTGATCCGTGCAACTTCCACCCTGGCGTCCTTCCCTTTTTTCAGAACGGCACCCTTGACGTGGATAAACTGTTCCCGGGGCGTGAGGGATAACCGGAATATCCAACCACTGGCGAGGAGGGCAGGGATTGAGGCGCCCAAGAAACGCCCTTCTACCATGCCAAAGGGGAGGGTGCCCATGGCGTCCCAATAGGAATGGACGTTTGCTTGAAAAACATTCCCTGCCGTGACCAGATAGATGACCGTCTGGAACCAGGTCAGCAAATGTGTTTTGAAGGAGTCGTAGGGCACATCGCCGAAGATTGGCAAGGGACGCCACAGCATCACAGCGGCCAAGGTAAAGAACACACAGAAAAACACCACGAAATAGATCACGGCCTGGCCGACATAACGGATCTTCACGTCAGGCGGAAGATTCAGGGGCGGAGCCCCCAGAAAAACGTGGTAAATGCGTTCACCCATAAAATCTCCGTCACAAAGCCCGACCGTAAGGCCGGGCCGTGAAAACCGTGAATACCCTTACATGGACTGGACGCGTGAACGGCTTCTGGATTGCGTCTTCGCAGGAACTTCCGCAAGCGTAATGGTTTGCTTCTCGATCTTGTTGAGGATTTCCGATGACTCGATGGCCTGACGAGAATATTTACCGGCATCGTTGGCGCAATTCATCAACGTTTTGCCGGTCGATTTCACGGACAACGCATGGAACGCATCACGAAGGTTGGTGACATCCACCTTGAGGCCATGCTCGGCTTTCAGGAATTCCGCCGCCAAACGTGCCGCGACATTTTCTTCAGGGGTGCCTTTCAACTTGCCCATCTTCTGATGGATGATCGCTTCCGCCAGTTTTTCCGGATGCACGCCTTTTTCGACCTTAACCTGGTTCTTCTCAGCGGTAGCCCGAAGCGCGTCATTGGCCTTTTCTGGCGTCATGGCGCGATAGGCGGATAAGCCGTCCATCTGCTGAGCATTGAACAGGGTGTAAGTTTTCAGGGCGACGGTATTGTTTTCGCCCTTCTCGTAAAAATACACTCGAATGCCTTTTTCTTTTGATTCGGGCCTGATGGTGGCCCCGGCACGTTCCGCTTGTTTCTCGGTGAGCCAACGAGGATCATCAAATCCAGCGCTGGCGAGACGCAATCTGGCGGCTCCATCAAAGGATCTGCCGGTCGTGGCGTTGTAGGGCTGCCAGGCATCGGGTTTCGCAGACGCGGAATCAATGTTCAGCATGATGGCCGATTTCATTTCCTGGAAAATGCCAGGCACTTTAGGTTCTTGGGTTGTTCCTTGGGTTGCGGTTGCAGTGTTAGTCATGTTGAATCTCCTTGGTGAAGTAAGTTGGAAGAGGGCGTGAGCCGCTCGCGTTAGCCAGGTGATTTAATCCTTAGCACAACCCAACCTAGTCGAAAGCAAGAAGAATTCAAACGCATTCGGACAAGCGGTAACAGCATTCGCTCTGCGGGGGAAACCGTCCAGCGTAATCCACCGCTCGTTTAATCATGCCCAGAGGAGGCACAATCAAAATTGGTTTCATCGTGCAATCCAAAGCCGCACCAATGCTAAATCTCCACTGAATAAATCACTACCGCACAGATGAACAATGGTTTCTCATTTCTACTGGCAAATTACTATTTATTTCCACCATCATTCATTATATTTTTTCTGACTGAATAGAGAGTTTCATTGTGCAGATAGCACAAACCCATATGGATAAAGGTGTAGAACTGCACAATGGGGGAGATTGTATTGTGCAGCCAATGTGCAGTTAATGACGCTAAGGTTTGCGTCAACAGCAACCTGGACGGATTATTTAGCTGTGTACTCAAAACATTTTGGCTTTGGCAACGACAGATTGCGGGAGTTATGAGTCCAATGCGCGTAGCGCTGCTTCTGGTTCTTTTTCGACCATGGTCAGCAGGGCCAGCGCGGGCAAGCAGTGGCAATTTGGCTGGCACAACAGCAATGCTCTTGCGCGGAGTTTTGACACAGACTTGCGATGGCAAGACTGTGGGTCTGTTGTAAGAAGCGTATAACCTTTTCCGTGGATTGCCTATTGGGCAGTAGATGATCGACGAAAAAAATAATATGACCCTACCTGTTCAAAGTGTGGGAAACCGTCGTTATTGATGGAATCGAACCCAATATACTGATCGAAATTCAGATGGCCCATTGATAAAGTATTTGAGCTGCGCTGTAGCAGTCCTATTCCTTCTTAATTATTCCCATCTGTTCTGCGAGCTCTTTGGTTTTTGGACCAAAGTAATGGCCTATTATTACATCAAGGGTTTTGTGACCTGATAATGCGGCAACAGTAAAGGGTGATATACCCTCAATTTGTGCTGTATTGGTTATAAACCTGCCACGGCTGCCGTGAAATACCATTGACCGGTATTTGTCGTCAGAATATTTTTTGGCGGCTCTTTCTCTGGCACGAGAAAATGCTTGTGACATGCTGCTACCTTTAATGACTTTGCTTGGATTAGCATCATCCTTAAATAGGTGGCCCCATCTATCTTTCTCTACAATTAATGAGAGCATATTAATAGCTCGTTCTGACAATGGGACAATTTTAGCAGTAGTAGAAAGGTTCTTATGTGATCCATCCATCCCCCAATATTTAATGTGAGGGATTAGCCCATTTCCAAAATCTAAATTTAACTGAATATCTTTCCACTCCAGGCTCATAATCTCTCCACGTCTTGCGCCTGTTTCAAATCCAAGGACAAGTGCGATATTCAGATACTTGCTACCAGTTTCGGCAAGAATCCTGTCTAAATCTTCAGAGGTGGGTATGTCTTTTCTTTGCCTTACTATTTTGACGTGATGACCTGCAGCGAAATTTTTTTCAATCCAATTATATGCGTCTTGTTTCATCGCCCAATTAAACACACAGCTAAAAAGACTGATATGCCTATTGGCAGTATCTTCGCTCATTGGCTTTGCGGGCTTAAGCTTTGTTGGGGCTTCCCCATCCACTATTTTTCCAGCTATTACCCTCCGTTCTACACCAGCACTAATTAAATGCCGTGATAGTGCAGAAAAATCATCTTTCCCAAGCTTGACGATGGGTTTGTCAATCAGAGCTTTAAATTTATCTGTGTCATCTAGAATGCGGTTTATACGTGCTTGCTCAACCGCAGCGCCAGATGGTTTTTTTTTGGGTGTTTCAGATTCTAGGTATTCTTTAAGTAGGGTGCGTAGCGTGAGCTGGCTTGTAGTTACAATGCTAACGGCTTTATGAGTAATGCTCTCCCATTCGGCATTGCGCCATTTAACAGCGTCTTCATAGGCTGCTTGTCTATCGTTGGGAATATTGGGGTTGAAAGCGAATGATTTATTGACCTTGACGCCGTTTTTATTGAAGCGAACATACCAAGCCGATGAATACTTGTTGTGGACCTCAAAAATATTCTTCACTTCCTTCTTTGCTTTATCAGCTTTTTTCGCTTTCATATATAATGCGCTCGCTGTGGTGGAAACACGGTTGCATTGTAGTTGCAAAGGGTTAAAAAGTGAATCTCTTTGCTTTTGTTTTGCCTTTAAATATCTTGGAAAGACCTTAAAAATAAACGTAAGTCATTGATTATAGATAATTCGGGGTGTAGCTCAGCCTGGTAGAGTACTGCGTTCGGGACGCAGGAGTCGGAGGTTCGAATCCTCTCACCCCGACCAGGCAAAGTAGCTTTTCAAAGCGGTGCAAGTATCAGCAATACCCGATAAG
>Ga0307375_10001097_pt1 | contig 30672 bp, 25 predicted proteins | sample TR1MG_FD_202531 | JGI IMG/M metagenome (GOLD analysis project Ga0307375, IMG submission 202531) | Soil microbial communities from Risofladan, Vaasa, Finland - TR-1 | ecosystem: Environmental > Terrestrial > Soil > Coastal area > Acid sulfate soil | place: Finland: Risofladan, Vaasa | collected... | reverse complement strand
GTTTTACATAGTTGCCAAGTTTTACATAGTCACCAAGTTTTACATCGTTGCCAAGTTCTACATAGTCACCAAGTTTTACACCGTTGCCAAGTTCTACATAGTTGCCAAGTTTTACATAGTCACCAAGTTTTACATCGTTGCCAAGTTCTACATAGTCACCAAGTTTTACACCGTTGCCAAGTTCTACATAGTTGCCATTAGGAGCTATGTGCCAACCATCCATGATTGGCCACGATACAATTTGTTCCACTGTAGTAAACATTCCCGTCTCCTTATAAACTTTTCAATTTTTTGAAAGAAAATTCTACTAAATCAAAAAATCCTGTTTCACCAAGGATCTCAGTTCCATACTTTTTTGCTTTTTGGGATTTACCTGATGCAGAATTCTTGTTGGCTTGAACAAGATAAGTCAATCCTTTACCAACACTAGTTTTTATTTCGCCGCCCATGGACTCTACAAGTTTCATTGCATTGCCACGTTTGATCGAAATCTGCCCTGTAAAGCAGAATGACTTTCCTGTAAGTTTCCCTATAATCTTCTTTTTTACCGTTACACCATTCTTCAAAAGTTTCTCGATAAGTTTTTCTTTGTTGATTATACCATTGTAGGCCGCTAATGCCTTGGTATCACCTATTCCAACAACTTTTGCAAACTCCCCCCATGGCGTTGTTTGTAATTTATAGATTGAATCGTAACCTGCTTTCTCTAATGCTGCAAATACAGTAGTTCCTACATTGGGAATATTAAGTGCCCCCATAAAATCTTTCAAGGGTAATTCTCTTGTTTTATTAATATTCCGAACAATGGTTTTTGCGCTTTTGCTTTGGTATCCATCCAGCGTCGCAATAGTGTCTGCAGATAGAGTATAAAGGTCAGCCGGATCAGCAATAAATTTAGCCTTAATTGCTGCACGGATAAAGGATTCGCCAACTTCATCTATATCGAGCTTCCTTACCCACTTCTTAATATCGCCCTCTCTCCTAGCTGGGCACCCGTTGTTGGGGCATACCAAATATTCGCCTTCAAACTTAGTTTTGTAACTACAACTTGGGCAGACACCAGGATAAGGCGGGTAATGTTTAGTCGAAGGCTTAATTGTCCTTTCAATTTGTGGGATTACGTCGTTTGCCCTTTTTACTAAAACCTCTGCGCCAATCCACAAACCAAGCCCTGCAATGTTTCCAACATTATGCAAACTCATTTTACGGATAGTTACACCACCTACTACAACAGGCTTTACATGACCAACAGGTGTAATCCTACCTGTAAGGCCCATTTCCCAAGACACGCTCTCCAGGATGGTTTTACGCATTTCTGCTGAGAATTTCCAAGCAATCTGACCCTTGGGCCTTCCATCAGTTTCACCTAATGCTTCCTGCTTTTCAATGTCATTTACTTTGAAAACCAGACCATCTATCTCATGATCCAGCTTTTCACGCTTGGTTTTCTGATATATATTATAACCAATAATCGCGTTGTCTATATCCACCACTTTAGTAAATACGCAATCGACACCCAAGGTTTTCAAAAAACGTATTTTGTGGTGTTCCTTGGTAAAATTGACCCCATCTGCCGTACAATCAAAAGCAATAATCTTTACATGTTGAAGAGCTTTTTTATTGACTGTTTTACGCCTGGAAAGCCCAGAAGCAGCATTTCTAGGATTGACATACCCTTCATTCACAAAATGCTTTTCAAACTTACTCTTTGGCAGGACAATTTCGCCCCGAATGCTTCCTGTAAACTTAGGAAGTCTTGAATGTACATTGGACATGTGAATTACATTGTGCTGAATCGACTCCCCTGTGCTCCCGTCTCCCCTCGTTGATGCCTGTATTAATTTACCTTTTTTATACACCAATTCAACCGATAGACCATCCAATTTTTCCTGAATAGTATAAGTTGTTGCATTTGTATTTTTTGCCCACTTGATAAATTCAGCTTCTTCATTCACTTTCTTTTGTGATCCCATTGGGATCGCATGTTTGACTTTCTGAAGCTTAGACGCCTCGGAAACATCGGCTCCTACCTTTTGAAGAACCTTATTTTTTGGATCTAAATCAGATAGTTCATCCGCCAATGCATCATATTCATAATCGTCCATTATCGCAATATCATTATAATATGCATCGTTTGCTTCTTCTATTAATTTCTCTAATTGTTTAATCCTATTAATTGCGTTTTTCATAATTTCTCCTAGACAAAAAATCATTTCAATCTAATTATTTGTCTCTACGTAACACCCACTTGAATACGCTAATGATTTAGCATTTAAACATACCATATTATACCTAATTAATACTCTATTTTTAATGCTTGACAAAATACATTTCATGATTTATTATACCGTTCAATGCCTACCCTTGGCCAATCTATTCGATTAGATCTTAACAATGTTCAGACAACGTTCTTTGAACGCTGTGCCGGAACGGCAAGATTCACTTACAATTGGGGTCTTGCTGAATGGAAACGACAATACGAAGCTGGAGAGAAACCTACCTGGCAAAAACTCAACAAAGAATTGAACAGTATTAAATCTATTCAATTTCCTTGGATGTACAAATTGCCATGGACAATTCCAAATGTTTCTTTGTCCAATCTTGGAAGTGCTTTCAAAAACTTCTTTCGTAGAGTCAAAGCTAAACAAAAACCTGGCTATCCCAAATTCAAAAAGAAAGGACGATCCAAAGAAGCATTTTCTGTTGATAGCCGCGAAATCAAATTTAATGGGAAACGACTGAAAATTCCTAAATTCGGTTGGGTAAGAATGTATGAAGTTCTCAGATTTCCTGGAAAAATTATGTCTGTTCGTTTTACTAAACATGCTGATCATTGGTATGTATCTATATCGGTAGAGATTGATGAAACCAAATGGTCTTATCCCCATATTTGCAAAACCCAAACAATCTGTGGGGTAGATCTTGGTGTTGTTGATCTCGCTGTTCTGTCCAACGGATTCAGATTTGAAGCCCCAAGAAGTTTGAGACAATCGGAAAAACGATTGAGAATGCTCGACAAAGAATTGTCCCGAAGAAAGAAAGGAGGAAAGAATCGGGGTAAAACTAAACAAAAACTTGGAAAACTTCATGAAAGAATTGCTAATGTCAGAAAGGGCACTACTCACAAACTGACTGCGACACTTGTCTACAACTATCGTTGGATCGGAATTGAAGATTTGGCTGTTTCTGAAATGTTGCAGAATAAATACTTGGAAAAATCTATCAGTGATGCTGCTTTGAGAGAGATTCGAAGCCAGCTTGAGTACAAGTCTATTCTCTCTGGAAGTAACATTGTAGTTGCTGACAGATGGTTTCCATCCAGCAAAACTTGTTCTACTTGCGGTGAGGTTGTAAAAAGTCTGCCGTTGTCTGTTAGGAATTGGACCTGCAGCAACTGTAGAACTAGACACGATAGAGATGAAAACGCAGCAAAGAATTTGAAACAAATGGCCGCAGCCTTTGCGGTGACAGCCTGTCGTCAAGGAAGCGCTGGCCCCCTTCGGGGGGTGCAACTTCCTCATGGGCAGGAATTGAGCAACTGTGTTACTTTCGGTTAGCATGGTTTAAGTCTCAAATGGGATTGTAGTACTCATCCTGTGCATTCGCCAGAATTCGTTCAAGTTCCTTGATTCTGTTCATGGTGCCTCCCAATTATCTGGGAATAGTATAGGCATTAACCTTCCGTTTGTAAAGTAAAAATTTCTAATCAATTTTCTGCAGATAATTGCTCCCAGAATAAAACGCTGCTTTGTATTTTTTAGGGTAGAAAAACAATGCTATGGATGCTGTATTTCCAAAGATATTCTTGTTATTTACAAAGAAATTATCCGGGTTGAATAGTGGAGAAATAAAGTAATAAGGTACATAATCAAATTCTTTCATAAATTCCAAAATTTCTACCGTATCAGCACTGAATTTTGTATATTTTTTCTGCTTTTCACTAAATTTAGCGGGGGATGTCTCAGTATAAATAAGTGGAGAACATCGTTTAATTGTTTTATAAGCTCCTTTAAGCACATCCAATTCCATATGTTCTGCGTCTATTTTTAATAATTTACATTCTTTTATCTTTAAACTATCTAATGTAACTGCATCCACTTTTCTAGAAGATTTTGCGGCTATCACAGTATCTAATTTATCAATGTTGCCTGACGCACCGAAATTACTTATATTTGTAATATACATCTGAGGGAATTCTATTTTTTGTTTTTTACTGGAAAGAGCAAGGTTGAATGCATTTACTTTGTAAACATTGTTAGTTACAATATTCCCAGCAAGACAATAAAAAGATTCTTTGGTAGGTTCAAATGCGAAAACTGTTCCAGTTATGCCTACTTCACGGGCAAATGGAACAGTATGAGTACCAATGAATGCCCCGGCATCAACAACAGTATCTCCTCCTTTTAGGAACTGACATAAAAAATCAATTTCTAACTGTGCCCATTCACCATAAAGTAACAGAGAACTGGTAATATATAGATCATAATAGTAATAAATAAAGCCACCATTTCTGAAATTTCCAAGAGAAAATGGGGGCTTACCTGGGGTAAAGTCTCTTCCTTCTACGATGTCTTTTATTTGATCGTCCATTTTGAGTTCCTTTCTGTTTCATTATAGTCCCGTCTCTCATAGAAATTTCTTCAAGAAACAGTTTGTAGCCTACAGGGACTATAAACTCCTGTACCTAGATCCAGTATGTTTTTAGCTGAGTTTTCTTTTATTACATCAGTTCTCCTATTTCTTATTATACTAGAAAAATCACTTTACAAAACTAAACTTAATGGCTATAGTGTAGATGGACACAAACTAAGGAGAAGAAAATGAGACAGGTAATGATTATCGTAGTAGTTGGAATGATGTTAGGTGGATGCGGCCAAGATAATACAAACGCAACTACAGACTGTTGGAATGATAATGATTGTCCGACACATTCCAAATGTTTGGATAATACATGTGTGTATGAACCAGAATGTGAAATTTCATCAGATTGTGATCTATCGCAAGGTATCGTGTGCATTGCTTACAAATGTAAGCGTTACACTGATGATGATCCTTGTTTCGGACAAGAATGTTCTAACACATGTGCTACATGTGGAATGTACACAACTTGCATTGATGGAATTTGTGAAGATGCCTGTTTCGCACGAGAACAAATTAAGATAACTATTTCAGACAGTACATGTGAAGACATTCTATACTATCAAATCATTAATTGCCATCGTTGCAAATGTTGGCTGGATAATCATCAAATTGAAAATAATAATGGATGTCAATCATATATAATCAACTGCTCTAGATCACACGCTATTCAAGCGAAAGCACAGCTTGAACCTTCCGCAGATGTATATAAATCTGCTATTGAAAATGAACTTAGAACAGCATGCCAAGATTAATTTACTGCCAGAGACGAAGCGTATAGATATCTCCATTATAGCTAACTGGCATCCAAGTCGCAGTAGCTGTTGGCGAAGCAACTGCTGGGCAGGAAAGAGAAATCGCAACCGTAGCACCTAAAAATGCTCCTCCAATTCCACCGGCATTTTCTGCACTTCCTTTTATTCCAGTACCATTTGCTATTGCAGCTTTTCCAAACACACCAATAGCTCCTGAACCTATCACCCCTGTTGCCGAAGCAATCCCATAAACACCAACTTCATTGCTAGCGCTTCCATATACGCCTGTTCCGTCTGCTGCATGGTTAGCCCCACCATATACCCCAGTTGCAGCACTGCCCCCCACAAATCCAAGTACACCAATTGCTGAGTTTGGATTTGATCCATTTTCGGCACTCCCATAAACCCCTATAACATTATTTGCATTCCAATTGCTGCTAGCATTAAATGATCCAGCTAAATTGCCTGCGCTACCAACTACCCCATATGATGATCCAGCAATCCCATAAATTGCAGTTTCTGTAGCTACACCGAAATATCCAGCCGTATTTGGAGAAGTACCCATAATTGCAGTAACCGGAGCTATTCCGTATACACCTGTCGCAGCGGCTGCACTGGCAGATACACCTATGTCTGTATCTGCAATAAATCTTCCTGCTGTATTCGGGGCACTCCCATCTACACCGATTACTCCACCGGCAATGCCACGCACGCCATAGTTTGTAGCGGCAATTCCATAGATCCCAGTACTCGCAGCACTTCCATAAACACCACAACTAACCGCCGCTTCTCCCCATACACCAAAAGTATCCGCAGTACCTATAACTCCATAATCTACTGTTGCAGATCCATAAATAGCAGTGCTTGATGCTATTCCTATCATTCCATAAGCATGATCAGCTACAAAGTAGGCTGCAACACTACTTGCGGAGCCGTAAACTGCACGACTGCTAGCAACAACTGCAGAAACTCCATAATTTGGAGCGAGAGCTACAATTGCCCGTGCATTACCAGCAGTAGCAACTACTCCAGAATTTAGAGCGGAAGCCCAAATTGCAGTTGCTGCAGCGGCTTCTGCATAAACAGCAGTATTTGGCGCTGCAAAATAGCCACCTAATCTTACAGCAGCCTCTCCATATACCCCTGTTACTGCCGCAGCAAAGTACCCACCAGTCTGTGCTGCCATTCCATATACAGCTATTGTATCAGCACTTCCCCACACACCATTTGTCAGTGCACTTCCGGCTACACCTGCCATGCTTGAAGCAGATCCATAAATAGCGCTGGAGCCAGCAATTCCCATAATCGCGCCAACATCTGCACTGCCTACATCTACCCGGAAAAGACTCTGTAATGTTTTTGTGTGCAACCCATCCGAGTCATGTTCTTCCTCAAATTCTGTTCGATTATCTGCTGTAACGAAACGGCGAATATCACGCAAATCTGAAAGAATTTCTGTAGTCTTATTCCAGTTGATAACAGCTAACTTCAACATTGTTTCGTCAGCATAATCCGTTTCATCTTTTACAATTGTAAATGTTTCAGTGTTGGATGCACCTATTACACCGTTGAAATGAAGAATAATCCATTCCGTAGTTGTACTGGAATAGACTTTATGCATACCGTAATAACCGCTACCTTCAGGCAAAATTTCTGATACAAAGACCCAGTTACCCCATGCATCCCCAGGGGCTTTATAACGAATAGCCTCATTTGTTGCATCCCATTGGATCTCACCAGTTCCAGCAACAGTATTATGGATATCCCAAATATCAAGATTGGTAAAGTTAGTAAAAGCTTCCCCTATTTGTACTTTGCCTAAATTTCCACCGCTGTCTATATAGATCAAATATTCCCCGGAATCGGGCTGTGGGAGGGTATCAAAGTTAACATAGTTCGAACCGGAAACCTCTGTCAGTGTCTTACCATCTACCAGAAAACTATTTTCATACCCACCTAAACTTGTTACTTGAATACGATCATTGATAGCATCATCTATATGGCATTCAAGTTGCGTGGACTCCGCATCCTTTGAGATGCCGTTCAAGTGGAACAAATCTGCGTGATCTAATGTTCCACCGCCTATATCAGCTAGAGTCATCCCATGCGCATTAGTTGGAGATGGTTGTCCCGATCCAATCATATCCCTATGGATTTGATCAACACCACTGAACATTGGAATAGTGCGGCCATAAAGTGATTGCACACGAATATTCTCGGATGTATCCACTGCTACTAGCGATAGCGATCCCCACACTACGTTTACAGACAGCGTGTAATTAGCATTAGCAGATGCAAGGCTGAATACTCCCGAATCACTGATTGATAGTCCTATTCCCTCCGTGTCGCCTGGGGCAGTCCAAAACATCTGATTTAGCGACGGATCCCAACGCAGTGTGCCAATGCCCAATGGGGTTATGTCTGCCACGCCGACGATAGTAACTCCACTAATAGTTTGTGGTTGGGATGTCGTGGGCAATGTTTTTGGTTGCACAAACTGATCAATATCAGCAGATGTCAACGTTGTTCCTGCACCCTGTGCAGTAACAATAGCCACAAGAATTCTATTATTCACTGCTTCAGAACCAAGAGCATTCCACTGAGCTTCTGTAAGCACCGAAACCGTGAAAGTCTCGGTTACGACAGTTTGTCTATTCGTAAATGGGTAAGTACGCTCGCCTAGAGGTTGTGACGCTAGTTCTCCATAGACCAATGATACATAGTTTTTTACGCCTGCTGTATAGTCGGCAAGCCCTTGTGCAGTAGCAGCAGGGCCTGTATCATCAACGCCACTGGGACTGTCAGTGTATGTCGAAATACGTTGCCCCGAGCCTGCAGTTTCAAACTCATTTACTAAAAACATGCCGCCCGAATAACCCTCACCACGGGCGATATCTATTTTAGTGTTGTCAACGGAGTTTACAGTAACCTGAAATCCCCAGGCAACACCCATTTGCGCAGATGACCGTAAGCGCTCATTGATAGCATTAATCTTGGATGTTTCAGTCCATCCTAGTTGTGTGTCTGTTGGCCGAGTTTGATTCCAATAGTTAGTTCTTTGCATGACTAAACCTCAAGTGTGTGCCCGTTAAAGAAAACGACATCACTTGCTACAGTATCCGCTAAATCCGAGGAATCTCTGCCTAGCACCAATTCAATAAGCGTATCACTCGATAAAAACCAACTTGATATGTCGATATCATGGTAGAGTAAGTCAGTAGATGCACCCGATATTGGAATTAAAAATATAGTAAACCCATTAGTAATTGCCGATGTCGCTTCATTAATTGCTTTATAATTTAAAGTAAATTCAGCATTTCCTATGTTGCCATCATTATTATCGAAAAAAATAAGACGTAGTGTCAGGGGAATTACCGCCTTTACCCCGGCTGATAGATACAACATCCATCCACCCGTATTTTCTATCCCATCATCAGGGAATTTTAACCCCTGATTGTCCTCTAATGTGCCTTCTTTAATAGCTGCTCCTGCCACCATTTGTAGTATATTAGCCATTGATGGATCTCCCATTTGCGAACAATAAGCTAGCTGCAAGAGTATCCACTGGATCTGAGGAATCTCTTGCCATTGTCAAAAAGATTAATTCAGTATTTGCATCCATTGCTGATATATCCAAATCTATATAGCTTAGCTTATCCTTATACATCTCCACGGAAAAAGTGCCAGACATTGCAGGAGGCGCGATTACATATGTATCTGGTATTAAATATACCGAAAGTATAACCTGTGTAATCCCAGCAAATCCTAAACCAGATGTAGCAAAATCCAAGCGTATTTTAGTAGTAGTTAATCGCATTGCTTTGGGAACATATACACACCAGCCACACGTATGCATTACACCATCATCCTTGAATTCCAATAACCCCTCATGCTCTATCGGTGGTGCAATCTTACTTTTTGTAGCTGCACCCGGTTCAAATTCGATGTAATGTGCGATATATCCCACTGGTCGTGTCCAATCTCTTTCGCTAGAATATTGCCTTAATCCTATCCCTTGAAACTCATAATCGATTTCTCTAATTACATTTTCAACAGTTATTTGAAATTGCAAATATGGTTGATCTACTTCTAAAACTCCTCCAATATAGTCCGTTAATTCTTCCCATGCAGGCATTGTTGTAAGACTCGTTCCCTGTCTATAATACAAATCACGAGTGATATTTTCGCTATAAATCCTATCCAATAATGAAACTTCCACAAATCCCGATGGGGCACCGGAAGCCATAACAGTAGATGTTCTGATTAATGGAGTAACAAGCTTCCCATCTTGCCCTACGGCATTAATCGAAATATTAAAATCATCATCGTAATGCATATTAGTTAATACACAATCTTCGAAACTATTATACATGTCAGTAAACATCAAATACCCGGCCGGTTGCACTTCATCGTGTAGAAACCATCGGACAGGGGCAATATCAGCGATAGATCCCATTACGTTATTATAACATTCTCCTGAAGTTGCCTGATTCATAGTTGACGTGCCCATTACGTCAATCCCAATTCCGTACTTCAAGTCCTCCATACTATTCAACCAGTTATCATGTGCTATGTACGAAACTCCGATAATCCATCCATCCTCGTAGTCTTCCATACGTTTGAAGAACGATGGCAATAGATTATATCCACCAATTCCATTCTGGTATGATTGAGTAACGGCTGGTTTGTGTCCCGAAAACCACATATCCATTACACGCTTTTTGAACTTAGATGGATTGACATAGCGAGCATACATTGGGTACAGTTCTGAAAAGCGTTCAACAGACTGGGCTGTTTTTAGATAAATATCATCCATAACGCTAGACTTCTTTACTTCAGTATTTGCTAATACCCTGCTCTGAAACGCCTTAATAAAGCTGACTTCTGCAGCTTGGGGGTTTGCAATGTTCCAAAAGGAATTATCGATTAGGTTATACCAGTAATTTCTTTGCGCAGTAAGCTCACTTGTTACAGGACTTTCTATACCACCGATATCTACATTTTCATCTTTGATAGGGTTTTCCGTACCAGAGTTAACTAATTCGGAGATATAATCGGGAGTCAAATCATCGTTTGGCTCATCCATATATAGAATTTGTTTTTCTGAGACTTCATCGCCTTCAACGGTTGTTCCATCAACTAGGGTAGCTAGACCAAAATGGATCACATAATCCATATTTATTGAATAACTAGGATCGATCACAAAACCTTTAGATGCTCGATAGAGTGGAGTATCCTGATAGGCAGAAAATGCAATATTCTGAAAATTACCTGTAGCTGCAACAGTCACACATGAAGTGCAATTATGTGCAGTCATATTGAACACGTCTAGTTTATCCAGAGAATAGAAGTCGAACCCGGTATCAACTCGGCTAGCTGTATTGTACACTAAATAAGCATCTTCAATAACCGCGATCTCGAAGCCTTTAGCATTATTTAAAGGCGATCTGATTCTGAGTGCTCTATTATTTTTGGCTCTCAGGTTCTTAATGTTGTGCAGACTGAACCCAACCGCATGATCCCCCGTAATATCAGACACAACATTTCCACGAACAAAGATAGTATCATCCATATCTATGTGTATATTGTCTGGATAATATTGTGGGAAATCTGTCATTTTCTTTCCTAATAACCAAATTTCTCAAGAGTATAGCATAGTTTCTAGAGTAGATTCAAGGAATGTTTTATTTATTATCACCTGCTATCCCAGTTACAGATACCCCAGAAAGTACTGCTGCCTCACAGTCAACTATATCAAGTCCTGTTGTTTTTATCCCATATATCTCACCCCCAGTAACATTATAAACATAGCAACGTTCTATTCTACCAGTTCCAGAAGCAAAAATTCCATAACCAATCTGGGTTAATGGAAAATCAAAGTTATAAACATTGCAGGAATAAACTACTAGATTATTGACATTATTTGCATACACTCCAGCGTAATTGTCCGTAGAATCATCAGGTTGAACGATATTTACTCCACTAATGGAAAAACGTTCCACATTTTTTATTGAAATACATGCATTATCTATTGTTGCTAGCAATGGTTTAATCGTTACTTCATTTGGATTCTCTGCAAAGATAGACCCAGAAATACCATCTATGACTATTGAATTTGCAGGAGTATATATCCCATCCATAAGGCGAATCTGATTCCCTTCCGTAAAATTGTACAGTGCATATTCTATCGTTTTATAAGGATGTAGCGTCGTGCCGTTTCCTATAGTATCACTGCCATTTGGGGATACCCAAATAATGATACTAGGCTGTGGCCAAAGTGTCGGGGTAGCGCTCATGTTTAGCCAATTCCAATCGTCTTACTTCCGCCCCGATTAATGAAGCGCCGTACAATACAATCGAGTACGTATAGTCCGTCAACATGTATACCATAAAGATCACTATTAGTAACCGTCATATCCTCAACTATGCAATGATCAATCCTTCCCGTACCCGACACAGCGATCCCCATACAATCAGATGTGCAATTAAAATCTGAAACTGTACACGTGTTCATCACAAAATTTTGAACATTATTTGCATATAATCCTATTGTATTAGCTACAGATGCTGTTTCCGTTGACTGTTTTATATGAATCCCCTGTACGGTAAATCTAGCGGAGTTTACAACTGCAATCCCTGCAGAGTATTTAGTAGTATGTTGCGGCTGAATTGTAACCCCTCCAGGGTTTTCTGCAAAGATAGATCCAGTTAATCCATCGATTATAACTGTGTCTGCCGGGGTATAAACACCATCTAAAATTCTAATTTGATCTCCATCGTCAAAGTCCTGAAGTGCCCGCTCTATTGTTCTATAGGGGTTAACTTGCGAGCCTGTGCCAATGCTGTCGTCTCCTTGTATAGATACCCAAATAATAATACTGGGAGCTAGGGGTGTAGCATCAGCATGTGCATCAATGATTAATACTACTAGATAAGTTTGTGGAGAATTAGATGCATTACTGGAGGTAATCGTAATCGTTGCTGTGTATGTTCCAATAGCTAAATTCCCAATATCTACACGATTGACTACGTATTGAGTATTCCCTGAACCGCTTGTCCATACGGTAAGCCAATCTGCACTTTCAGATACCGAAATAGTATCTAACGTTCCTATGCCACTATTTGTAATCGCAACAACCTGTGTCTGTGGGTCCTCTCGTGTGATAGTGGCTCTAAAAGTTAATATAGATGGATTAATTGCAATTAATGGAGTAAGCGGTGGCGGAATAAGTGCCCCTGGCCCCAACGGAAATGCTCCGTCGGAAGCTCCAGCAAAGTCGATCCAATCATAAACTGGGAATATGCCATTATCTAGACTCATGATTTAGTTACACTCAAACCGTCAGCATACAGGATCAAGTTGGGAACTCCAGTAGCTGCACTAACGCCGCCTGGATCAATAGGATAAGCATAATTGTAATCATTAGCAGGAGTTCTTGCAGGGGCAATTGTCTGAAAATCCTGAACGCCCCAACAGCTAACCCATAGTTCTACTACGCCGTCAACTAAAGCTACACCAGTTGTAGTTACCTCATCCCATGCAGCTACAACATCCGTCATCCTGGCTTCATCATTTATTCCACACCCATACAAATGCAGCATCGGAAGATTTTCTGTAACCTGTGCAATATTTTTCTTGAACGACAGTTTTGCAGTTACAGTTTGACCAGCAGTGACGGGTATTAATATCGGTCGTTTTCTTGTAATATGAATCCTAGATACTCCCATGAATGGAAGCAGTTTCCTCTGGAACGTACCATCGATATACCCTGCTGCTTCTGTAGTAGCGTTGGTCTTATGTATTTCTGATCTACCAGCAACAATACCCATTATATTTGTATTAGGATATAATGTAGCCCACTGATCAGCGTCAGCGGCATCTAATAATTGGCAATCTAGAAATTCAAGTGTAAATCTAGAACTGAACTCGCAACACTCGCGCCAATCCTTAATTGTAGTATGTGCAATTACCCATCCCAACTCTTCAGGAAACCAATCATAAGCTATTGCTGGTAGCGCTGATGGAATCTTAAACTTACATTTTTCAAATATCATACGATCAGCATAAGAGGACATTGATGTCTTCGCATAGTATATGTTATAATTGACATTCCTATATAGCGTACCAAATTCACAATCATAGGCCCTAATTCTAAATGCACTTCCACTGGGAAAGGTTATTCCCCTAGCGCACTTATTAAATGTGCAACTATACAGGTCCATAAACCCCAACACCGTAGCATCAATTGCGTATGCCGCAATATCGTAAAAATCAACATTCTTAATTATGATGTTACCAACATTACCGGTACCATTTATGTAAATACTATATGATGTGGTTGTGCTACCCAATAAATGGAACATTTCACCATTGCTAAATTCGAAAGTAGCAGTACCATAATAATCTTTAGCGTATGATAGTGTGATCCCTTTGTATGCACCATGTATTTTGAAGCTCTCTATCTTAACCGCTGTATCCGCATCTGCTTGTAGTGGTTGACAATTAGCTCCTGCTGGAGCCACTCCAGCAAACCAAAAACTTTTTAGCCACACTGAGTCACATGCGACACCATAAATACCTTTATATGAGATTTCCATGTTAGTCATATGTCCAAAACGTAGCTCTCCTCGAAGACTATTAGTATATACACCATATTTGTAGTTGAATATATGAATTTCATTCATTTTGTCAAAATTAGGATCAGGTTCTAATGGCGCGTAATAAAAATAGATAGCGTTAGCTGCAGCATCACCATAGTCTTCAAAGATCAAATTTCTCAACGTTATCTGGGTGAGATCCCAGTGATCGTTAGCAGACACCCATGCAACTCCAATTGTAGCTTGTGTATAAGCTGCTCCAATACCACCATATTTAAATCTACACCAGTTAACATCAAAGACAGTAGCACCACTGTTATCACTCTTGTAAATTGAGAATCCTTGTGTACTGCCCTGGCCAGTAAATATTACATTCCTGGATGCATGCACTACCATGTCACCATAATCAGCACCACCAAAATGATCGTTAACCAAACCAGCAGTAAGATTATATATATAGGAGTCTACGTTGTTAAGGATAGTCACTTTCTCATTACCCGTAGGAACCTGTGTCTTATCCCCACCTGTAGCTAACCATAAAGTGTCACCATCCTCCCAATCTACCTCATCTTGCACTCGAATTTGCGTAGCTAACGCAGCCGCATCAGCAGCCAATTGGGTCCTTTGTTTATCAGCAGCAGCCATGTGATGTGATGGATAACCATGTACTCGAAAAATCCCGTTATTGACTATAGCATGTTCATATGTTTGACCAATATCAACAGTGGCCGTAAACGCCGTAGGAATAGGATTAGCTTCTGTTCCAACTTGAAACTCACCACTACCAGCTATATTTACTTGTCCTTTTATTTTTAATGTCCAACTGCCACTAACTGGCACAGCACCACCACCTAATTCATCGTCTGGATCTCCCCATTTCAGCTTATCAACTATTTGAATTGCGACTGCTATAGCCGAAGCATCAGTTCCGATTATTACATCGCCACCAATAGCTACTATATGATCGACAGTTGCTGTGTCACCATCACCAGGAGGACCGGACGGTGCACCACCACCATCATCCCAAATAGCAGTATCATCCCACCAACCATTAGCTACAGACGTATAAGCAGCCATGCTATCTACCTTATGTTATCGTTGAACCACCAAAAACGACATACTGTTTTGTACCAACTGTAATTACTTCATCGATAGGAGTATAGTTCACTCCAAATTCGTCTTGTAAATAGTAACTCTGGATAACCACTGCATCTACTTCTGCAATAGGAAAATCTCCATATCCTTGTTGCAACACAATGATAATATCACTCTTTTGTATATTTTCTCCTAGTCGATATTGATCTAGAAATTGTATTAATGCATTTCTTGCACGATTTCTGTTGGTCGGCCCGTCTGCGTTTGCTGTCAGAGTTAATGTCGCATTTATATAAAACGACAATGGATAGGCACGTTTGACTAGTGGATCCGCCGTAAGAATATCATTCGTATCCAACTCTAGGTTACTCTGGAAATTTACAATTGTCTGACTGTATGTATACGTAACAGTAAACGTCGATCCTTCCGGTAACGACGCTGCCGCACGAATTTCTATATAGTCTTGTGCAAGAGTGCTCCTACGTAGAGGAGATGTATTATCTATGTTTACATCATAGTTACCGCTACTGACTGTTCCGCCAGTAGATGAAACTACAGACGTAACACCTCTGATTGGGAGATTGGAAAAATAATATCTTGGGATATGCGCATAATACGTGAATGTTTCAGTGATAGAAGTAATGTCTCTATCAATAACAAAAACGTCCACACCAGTTGCGCGTTCCGAATCTGCGCTTTCCACACGTACAGGATACGCATCAATAAAACCGCGTTCCCTTACAAATGCTCGAAGACCATTAATCGTATTAATATTTACACCTATCTTCTTTAACCTAATCCGTTCCTTGAAATCTTCGTCATCTTCCACGCCATTCCCACCAGATGATGCAACTAGGTTGGTTACTCCGCTAATCTGCGAGACAGTATCAATGACCTGGTTAACAAGTCCAGCACCTACATTTCCAGTCTCCCCAATAACCCTAGCGAGGGCATCTACACCGAACTCGTATCTAGCACGATCATAGGAATAGTACGCATCTACAGCGCTGAGGGCATACGTAGACTCAGAAATAGTAGAGAAAATAATAGGAGAAGCAAATGAAGTACCTGCAGTTCGTGCCTGCGTTCCTGGGGGAATTGTTATAGTAGCTGTCGGTCTTGTTTCCGTCCAAAAGGTTAGTCTTACAGATGCATAAGTTCCAGTAGACCTTTCTAATGTATAGTTTGTTGCTTCCCTATCAACAAAATCTCCACGCAGTCTGGATAAGATAAAAAGCTGTCGTGCAATTGCAACTTGTTCCTGTAGAAGCCTTGCACCAACCCCATATGGTGTAATCAGTAAATCTTTAGCTAAACTTGTTGCACCAGTGTCTAATGACTTAGTGTATGCTTTCAAGAATGTAGTTACTTCAGCAACTAGCGTATTGTATGATTTTATAGTAATCGTCATTCTACTACCCCTTAGTTACATTGAACCGTGCAGTTGACAGACTTACCTGATTATCATTCAAATCTTTCACTGTAATATTGACGATAAATTGCCTTGGTTCTTGTGGATCTTGAGTAACTTCTATATCCTGAATAGAATCTAATAATTCTGAAGATTTGAAATAGCGATTAAAATTTACATATATGGTTACTGCCTTATTCCCAGGAAGTGCAACAATATTGTCTCCAATTATCGGATTCTGATTATCCTGGAATTGGGTCGGCACAACTTGAATCCTTTCAAGCATAGCTGATTCGACTGTACCATAGTCCTTTTTTATTGCATATGTATATGTAAGCCCATTGGTTAATCCAGTATCTGCATATCTCCAAGTAATTGGATTTGAAGATACTTTTTTGAAACTAGAAGTAGTAACGTAGTTATCAAATCTATATACTGTATAGCCTAAACAGCGTGGGTCGCTTTGCTCGGTTTGATATACCTGTGATTCTTTAAAATTGCGGAGGATAAGGGTCATCATTGTATTCAAATATCTAGGTGTCAATCCAGCATAATTTAAAGATATACCCTGAGATACAGTTTTATCATTTATAATTGCTCTTAGTAATTGTTCCGCCAGTTTACTTCTCCCATCAACTAATACAATGTCTCCAGTAGGACTTAGTGAAAGGGTGACCTTTGCAAACCTTTCATCAGTTTGGTTCACTGGATCTATTTTAAAATCTTTTTGGAACTCTACCATTATAGATGCCCTAACTGCCCACATAGTTCAATTGCATCTTTTACAGCTTGCAATTGGTCAATTAGATCACTGAGACGTGCTACTTTAGACTCCTCCAAATTGAGTGACTCAATCATTGCATTTATTTCTGCTTCCCTTTCATCAACCGGCCCTAAAATGGTGTCATGGATGCTCGCTATTGTTTTTGTTATAGAGGCAACCCCGTCGCAATCTCCGTATAAGTTAAACACTGCTTGAAGAAGTGCAAATGGTGTATTTATTGGTTCGGAGACGACCTCCAGTACACTCAGTTCTGTTTGTAACCCAAGTAATCTTACTCTATCTGCCGGATCTTCCGGCCATAACGCAATGGCAGCCTTTGCTGTCGTTAACAAGCCAATTACTACATCGATCAATGATGTAAATGAAGTCTTTAGATCTCCTAGTCCCTCCAAAAAGTCACAAACGCATTGCGGGTCTTTAAAATCTCCGAAGCTCATAACACCTGAGTATACCTTTCTTTGGTTTCTGGATGTTAACTCCTGAAAAAATTCGCTGAAAATTCTGGCAGTTCAAGTATTATGTTATAAAACAGGAGGAAAACATGGCTTACCATCTCAAGTTACATAGTGATCTAGATGCTGTTGGCTGTCGCGTAGTTGCTGAAGCTTCTGAACTAAAGATTGTTTCGACTTCTTATCATTCCTATCAAACCATAGATGCGGCAATCCTAAATTATATAGACAATAAAGAATATAGTGATGGAGATAGTTTATTAATATGTGATATTTGCCCAACAAAAGAAACCGCCTTATGCATTGACAATGCAGTAAAAAATGGGCTAAGTATAGAATTAATAGACCATCATAAAACACGGGAATGGGTAAAAAAATACTCTTGGGCAACTGTAGCTTTAGAGAAATCAGCAACTGAAATATTATTTGGATTGGGGGGAGCTACCGTCGCAGGCCCCCTCTTTGACTTTGTGAAAACTGTAACTGCATGGGATCTTTGGAAATTAGACTCACCATATAGAAAACGATCAGAACAGCTAAATACATTGTTGGGATTCATTGGTAAAGATGCATTTGTAAAGACCTTTGCTGAAAATCTTATAGCTGATCTGGTTGATCCATTCAAAACCATGTTAGACTATTTAGACGCACGTAAAAATAGGTATGTAAACCAAGTAATTAGAAATCAATTGGAAAAAACGCGCTGTTATACGGATGGTTTTAGAAATAAATTCAAAATCCTATTTGCAACTGATTTCATTTCGGAAATAGGACATGCAGCATTAAACAGTCTAGCTTCAGAGGACTTGAATTACATTTGTGTAATTAATCCTATTTCTAATACATGTTCTTTGCGAGCTAGGGAAAATGAAACCGATGTGCAGGTAATTGCTAAGCATTTTAATGGCGGGGGGCATCCTGGCGCTGCTGGGTTTCCATATGAGTTTACTGAGACGATTGAAGCTAAGATATGGAAATTGTTGAACAGTTTAGAATAATTATAGAATCGGTAGTGGGCCTATCCCTACAGGTGGCACTGGGAATACACAGATTCCACCAACGATCTGTATAGCGTGAATAGCGGTTGCGATGGCTGTAAGTGCTACTTCCTTTGTAACATTTGACGTAATGTTTGCCGTGAAGGCTGTCTGAAGGGCAGTCTGAAGCGTTCCTAGCCCCGTGGGAGGCGTAATCCCAGTTGCCGGGGGTATCGACACAAAGATCGCCGCTGCGTTGGCATTCAAGCCTCCCCAATAAGCTGTAATGCCATTTGCAATAACTGCTGCCCCGGCTCCTGCCGTGTTTATACCTGCCAAGGCTCCTTGCATTGCTGTCTTTGCAGCAACAGTAGTTCCTGGGGTTACAGCAATTCCAGTAGCAGGAGGAGTTATTACAGCAAGCGCCTCTTGAAAATAGTTATCGAATACGGTAGCCCAGCCAAGGATAGCTTCAGCTTCAGTATTGACGTTATCAATATTTGAGTCTAGTTCATCATATAAAGTTGTTGCTGAAAGTGGCATATTTAGCCTAAAAAGATCTTCTGGCTAAGAAAGTCAGTGGGAAGTGCAGGAACAATGGGGGTACCGCTTGGTCCGGTACCTGTGCTATGCGTATGCCTATTGAGCCACGTTATTAAACTTGTGCCTAACACAGCAGGTTCTGTGACAATACCAAAAGCTACCCCAAGATACATAAACAATGCATCAAGAACTACCGCAGGAGTACCCTTTATTTCAACACCACCGGCATTGTCTATCTTTATAGATGCTAGTTCTGCAACTCCACCATCATCGGATACGGAAAGTTTTGCCCGAAGGGGCAGACCTGTTACCCCAATATTTGGTTCGAAAATAGGAACCATCGGATTTGTTACAGGTTCCTGAAGGATCTCACCCAAATGTAGTTTAACAACAGTTTTTGGTAAAATGCCTATAATTTTTGTTATATTTACTAAAAACTCTTGGGCAGCTTTCGTTGGATCAGTAAGACTGCGAATAACCTTATCACCCTGGACGGGTGTCTTTCGAATAACTGCCCCAAGACTCAAACTACTGGTTATACTGCCTAGTAAAATCGACTTGGCAGTAGCTTGTAACCAACGAAATGGTTCACCCATTTTATCATAAATATACTTTATCCCATCCTGGTTCAATGCAGTAAGGGAAAAATTCCCACTATTTGTAAACAGCAATCCCAAACCGTTCAATACATGTGAAATATATGTTTCACCAGGTTTTATCTTTCTGATTGGCCAGTTTGTCTTCGTTCCTGGGATCGTAACTTCTTTATTTAATTTCCGTGCATAAGCAAAATCCATTTTGCCAAGGTAATAGTATCCTTGTACGTCATTTCCTATGCATAATCCAATTTCATCCTTTCTTGGAAAAGAAAACGTGCTGGAATCCTGCACTACACGTACAGACTTTTTTATAGTGCCAGCGTTTATAAACTCCACATCAATAAGACGCACTTCTGGGTACGTATTCAATACCTTTGCATGGAATAAAAACGCTTGCAAACCTTTTGGGAGTAGTGCCATGATGGTCACCCAGGACGATTAAGTAGTCTTAAAACATTTAATAGATTTTCCACGTCAACATCCTCAGATATATTTTTACTAACAAAATCAGTTCGGTCATCTTGCACCGCTGTAGCTTCCGCTGCGGTAACCGCGTCTACTGCTTGGGATTGTACGTATCGTTCCGCTTGGATCCTAGCATTATTTAAATTATCATATTGAGTCTTATCCAAGAAATTTTTCCACTCTGTTACCGGCAATTGTGCTATAAAAGATTTTGCATCGATGTTTTGTTCCCCAAATTTCCACATTCCTTCTTGCATTTGCAAAAAACTCTGCAAATCGATTGGTGTTTCATAGATTTTTCTACCATAACTAGCCGTAATTGACGTTGTTGCATCACCACCAATAGTAATTGAGTGACTAATCGAATCAATATAGAATACCATATCATCTTCGGGATAGTAAATTGGCCTACCAACATCCAATTCTGGTCTAAAAATAATTGTAGAATCTTTCGTATGTAAGCTTCCATTTCTATAAATCAATAACGAGGCGGCTACTAAATCCATAAAAGTTACACTAGCGTTAGATGCACTATTCGCAACCGCATCTAAAGAGAAATTGAAATTGAATAGAGGATTTTCTTCTAATGCACGTCTATATCCGAATCTTTCAAGATAGTCTTTATGGGTGGCACTTCCAACAATCGCGCCCAAATCTGAAAGAACTGCTGATTGTGGATCTTGACCCCTAAGCTTTAGAAAAGTAATCAATTCTTCAAAATTAACTATTTCGTTATGGCTGGTCGATTCTTCCGGTGCAATTACATAAACTCCCGGCCAAACAACTGGATGTGGATGCAGATTATTTGCTTTAGGTTGAACATAGATCGCATCATTGAATAAATAATCATTGGTAAATCTATACGGATGATAATGTACGGTTCCTGCACCGTCAACGTATAGGTCATAGTATACATTTTTAGCGATTTCTTGCATTACTTCAAGTCTACTTGCAAATGTAGCACTAAACATATCGGGGGATTGTATCCCCCAAATCCGATAAGGTGTAAGCTTACTGCCCCAAGCTAGTATTTTTCTTTTGGTTTCTGAATGGCTTACCTCTTTTACTATTCTGTCTATAGTAAATTCTTCTTGCCTAATTGGTCCTTCTTCCAATTTTCCATCTAACTTATCAAGTGAACTTTGCTGTATATTTGAATACCAGTCAAATTCTTCAAGTTGCTGAAGAGTTAATGTCGGTGTAATCCCTTCTTTCTTCGCTGCCGCTCTTAGTTTTCCAACATCAAGATCTTTGCTTAATGTAATCCATCCATTCCAAATTTTAGCATTTTTTTCTTTAAGAACTGTCCCAAATTGATCTGTAGGGACAAGACCAATACCATCGATCCATTTAAATCCCTTTTTCACGTTATTGTATGGATCAATCGCATTCAATTTTTGTGTGTTTGTTCCAGTTGGATCGAATTCTAAGCCACCGCCCATTAGTAACGCCTTGACTAATTCCATATGATCATGGCCATAAAATGGCATATTTTGTAAATTAATTCCATCAACCTTTGCCATCTCTGCAATATTTACTAGCGCAGGATTTATCATCTCCGTTGTAAATCTGGCAATCTCCAAAACATCTTTACATATAATTTCAATCTCTGCGAAACCCTCTGTATCCTTTACAGTTGTAGCTACGATATAGCCATCGAAAATTGGAAAGAACCATTGGTTATAAAAACGTCCCCGTGCCCAAAGCTTCACTGGAAGCATGGGAACTAACAGATCCCTCAAAATTCCTACCGAATAATCGTACAATGGTCCCGTAGATTTCCCGTTGACATAGTTCCTTACATTCTTAAAATTAATCGTGGCACTTCCAATATCTCCCCGTGATCTTGTAACTGTAATTGAAGTCATAAACATATTGAACGCTTCATTCAACAACTTATTCGCGGCGTTCTCAGTAACTATTTCATATTGGCTGAGATTCTCATACTCAAGCTTTGTATCAGTTTTTTGCCCAGTTGTAGAATTATATGTTTTGTATGTTTTATACGTATTAGTGTACTCAAAATAATATTTAACAAACTGTAAAACCTCCTTAGCGCGTTGCATCAATATAGTTTTATCGATCAGTCTTTGCGAGTGAAATTCATGCTCTTTAGCAACTTCTTTTTGTAATGCAGCGGTAAAACTATCCGTAAAATCGAATCCAATAGTTACTTGTGGTCGATATGTTTCGTGGGGAATATAGTTGAAATTTTTTGAATACTTATCAACTCCTCTATCGATTCTATTAAAGCTTTGTTTATGAGAATTTGGAGGAACCTCAATAATTACATCAGGATTATTTGGGTCTACCTCATCACCTCTAGGACCACAACTTGCAATGTTGTTTTCATTAAACAACTCCTCAATAATCATGTGTGCAACTGCTTCCCCACCTGTCCCGGTAAATTTTTTTGGGTCCATGTTACTACCCACTCTGTATATTGGGATTGTTTCTATTATGCTGTTTGTCCCAACTTGTCATCTTCTCTGTAAGGTCCATCAAAATAACAAAATTGATATCATAGGTCCAGTTCCAGGGACTCTCTGCGCTTATTTCAAATGTAAACTCCTCAAAGAATCCTCGATAAATTGCCATATCCCCAAACTCTAAAGTCATAATATCGCTATCGGCATCTTGATCGTCAAACATTTTTTCAAGTCGTTTAAATGTATTATACTTAGGGGACAGTTTTAATGTCTCGTAATACGTAGATGTAGACAATAGAATATTTTGTTTTATTGGTGTAGCATAAGGGCCGCCCCCTGTGTACTTCGCAATTGTTCCTGTAGCACTATTGATTTGGTCCGTACCAACTGCGCCGACAGCAACAGCCATATCTGTTAATGTATTTGCAAATGGAATATTTTGTCTAGTCATCGCTTCAGATAACAAAAGACCTGTATTTCCCTTGATTCCCAACATTGTCAGTTCTGATCCCCAATCGAACACAACGAATCGTTTGGGTGCGCTTGTCTGTACTTTTTGAATTACCTTTCTCTTGGAGAAATTTACATTCTCCGGGTTTATTCTTAGTGCAACAGTCTCTATATCTTTCTCGTTTATTGGATTGCCGTTCATAATTGAATCTGCAATTTTAGATCCTTGGAATCTTCTGAAGATAAGTTTCTCGGCTGTAGGGGCAGGTAGAAGTGTCTCCGACAGATTCTGAATCATGTTGCCAGCTTTACTGAACGCATTTCCCATAATATCTTCCTGTAAAAATTATAATAGCTAATCTTTAGGTTTTGCAAGTGGCATACCCGTACCAGATTTTTTCTGACGTAACCTAGCCCCACCTACTTTAACTTTTGTCTGATTGTTTTTTAATACATCTATCATCCCACGAGTACCTTCAGTATACAAATGGTCCCTGAAAGCAGTTACAATAGAATTCCATTTTCCTGGCATCGCCCGTTTTTTAGTTTTTGCAAGTAGATCATTGAATAATTCCGTGTTTCGTTCCTCTTCAAGTTTATTAGCCTGCTCTCCAAAGTCTTGGGCTAGTTTAGGGGCTCCTGACCCCAGTGCCCCTTTTTGAAGTTCCTTTAATCTTCCTATATGAGCACTTTTTCCAAAATAACCTTTTGAAGGACCAAGCCCTTCTGACTCAAACATTGGAAATGATTGGCTTGCAAGCTTTATACCTTCGATACCTGGTACTCCTAAAGATTTTCCAACAGACTCCCCAAATTCTCTATATTTAACCGCTGTTTCTGCAGAGCCCCCAGCAAACCATGCATATGTTGCCTGTAAAATATGTAAAATATCTAGTAAGGGCGTCATAAGCTTGTCTTCTACCCATTTCTTTAGGATTGCCTGGAAATCTTGTTGGCCTCTTGCAATACTCCCTGCACTAGCTACTAATGCTTTCCGCTGTTTGGGCCAGTCTCTTTGAAGTTTCCGTAACTCTTTATCTTCATTAAGTTGTTGCTTTATCGTAGCTTCAACACTCTTTTCAGTTAAATTCCCTGCAGCAACACTTCTAGCTAATTCTACTGATGATTCCTTACTAAATCCTAGCCCTTGGAATAATTGACGGCCTTTGAATTCTGCCACAAATGGATGCTTCTTTACATCCCCAACCATTGCTGTAACTTCTGCCACAATAGTCTTAAATCCCTCCATGGGACTTTTTTGTAATTGCTTTTCAAACTTAATCCCTGCTTCTGCAGGACTTCTTCCTAAGCCTGCTCGCATACCCAAACGTGCTTTCCATCCAAACTCCATATTCAGTGCTGATGATGTTAATGTCTTTGCAATATCCATTTTTACAGACTTTGCTACACCACCCAATCCGAGATTTTTAGCTAAATCTTTCTTCATCATTACATTGTATAGGCCCAAAATCCCCAATAAATCTGTCTTGTATACTTTTGTCCCTTCAATCAATTGGCCCCAGTCTTGTAGAAGGTCACTTATGCCTACGCGCATTCCCCCTGCCTGCAACGATGTACCGAGGCTAATAGCAGTACCCAAAAGTCCCCTAGCTTGTTTATTAGAAGCGCCAAAATCTTGCTGTAATGATTTTATTATTCCTCCGGTTCGCCCTATATCTATACCATATTTTCTTTGTATTGCATAAAGTTCTTGTGCAACACTTACACTCTCCTTTGCTGCTTTTGCCTCTTTTACATTATTGATTGTAATCTCTTTTGCTAGTTTATTACGTTGCCTTGATTTATCAATGAGATCTTCAACATTTACTCCTGATTCTTCTAAGACTCTATTCGCTGCAGCCCAAGCATTTTCTCCTTTTTTCACTTCAACATTACCGTCACCTATACTGCTCGCAATTCTTTCATAATAATCTATATTCTGGGTTAATTGGTTTCCTTCCGATTTTAAAGACCGGAGCATTGGTTGTTTCCGGGAGATCTGTTCTCCTGTAAACCCCATAGCTTCAAGTTGACCAACGACCTTTCCCGCTTCTTCATATGTAGTTGCAAAGCCTCTACGCAAATCAAACATTGCTGATTTAGTCTGATAAACTGCTTTAGCCCCATCTCCCAAATGGGCTGCACCTGCTTTTGCATATGCATTTATTTTTCTGTGAATATTTGCAACATCGACAATCATAGCAATAAGGCCCATAACACTAATATTCAATCCAGTAACTGCTCCCCCATATTTTTGTACTGCTTTTACTGATTTATCCCAAGCACTGTTGTGCGACTTTTGATTTTTTGTTCCTTTAGCATATTCCTTTGATATTTTCTTCATATTCTCCAATAAACTTTTAGATTCCTTAGTTTGTTTACTCTTACCAGTTGCAATATCATGTTCTAATTTTTTAATGTCTTTGTTTAAACTTAGAATAGCTCCAGCATGCTTGTTTAGTTTTCCGTATTGGTTGACTATACGCAGCGCAGACTCTTCAAACTCTTTACTTGTAGATAATATTTCAGGATCCAATATTGCTTGGGAACCAATATCCTGAAAATCTTTTTTGATCTTTATAGTTTCCGCGCTGAATACAGACAGATTACTTGCTGCGAGCGCTATTGCTTGCGCAGCATTTGCCATATTCTGGTGTATCGCAGCGGAGTTTACAGCATCTTGAGCATAAACATCGCCGCCACCACCTGTAGAGCTAGTAGGTGCCACCTATTCTCCTAACACATCATCATCTTTAGGAACCGGCCCAGTAATTCGTACTATATTTTTCTCATCTTTCGGTTTTTTATAAAAGTTATCAAATGCTTTTTTTACCATAGGAGACATATCCATCTTCCCTGTTTGCTGTGCAGACCTACTATGCCTCTCAAATTCCATGTTTATCTTCTCTCCAGGGCCTGCAGTTGATCCACCTGAGCCATGTTCAACTGATGCCAATCCACCAAACATAGCTCCAGGAGCTACAAATGACAAAGCACGCAAACCAGTGTTGATTATGTCATATTTCTCTTTTTCTTCTTCAACTATTGAATGAATAAGAAGCATTTTTTGATACGGGTTTAGATTTCTAAAATCAGGACTGGTAGGAAGAACTTTGAAGTATGTGCAAATCTTTAGATCTACTCGGTATTTATCGATTTCTTCGTCAATTTTTTTTTTGCCTTTTCCAATTTTTTTATAACACCTTGCGAAAAGTCTGCATATGCGTCATACAAAGCATCAATAATAAAGATGGATTTTATCTTTTCCTGCAGAATAATCTTTGCCATCTCTATCGGAGACGGCTCTTTACCCCATTTATCATAATAAGCTTGACGTTCATCAGGAGGAAGAATCAAGGGCATATAATTTATATACATTATTGCTCTGGCCAATGTTTCAATCTTTTCAGTTATTTGTTGAGCGGCACTCGCATTGTATAACTCGATAAACTCAGTAATATCACGTATCTCAGTAGGAGTCAATGTCCTGAATTTAGCCTTTAGCTCTAAATTTTTTTCCTTATCTGAGAATATCTCGATAACGTCCGATTCAGTATACCCAAAATGAAACAGATTATCCAGCGGATCATTAGTAACTAAGGATTCTGGATGTTTATTCTTTTTTTCAGGTGGAGCAGATACCGTAGCATTAATTGTCATAAAAGCTCACTTTTCGTTTCGAATGTGTAGCAATACTTATTCCATACGGCCTTCAACTGTTCTACATTCTAAGGTCATATTTTCTACAATCTTTGCTGTAGTTGTATCTACATCCTTACTTACTGTAGTCGGTACACAATCTTTATAAACAATAACACGCTGGGTTGATCCACCTGTTGGCATTACCTGCTGCCCTGGAACAGCTGGAACTGCAGGAATATGCATGTACTCCACAATATCAACAACTACATTAAACATTTCAATAGTAAATATATTTACACCCAACGCTTGTAAAATCGCTTTTTGATATAATTCAACCTTAGAAAGTGTTACCTGAATATCTGTTCCACCCCAGATAATCTCATTGGTGATTGGTCCGTTACTAAATAGAATTTCCCTGATTCTCTCGTGAGATCGGGTAAAGCTAGATCCAAACTTTTCAAATGAACCAATTGCATCCCCAGCGCCAGTAGAAATAGCATACGCATAAAATACGCTATGCGCACTATTGGGGAGCACAACTTCGGAATAGGCAACCATAGGCTAACTCCTTATCCACCAAAAGATAGCACAAATGTAAATGTTACATCCATCCATTGCATGCCAAAGGCGGGCTTAATTTTTCCTGTAAGATTAATCTTTCTAGGTTCCACGGTGTCCTGCGATACCGAGACAGCTTTGTATTCTGCAATTATGTTTGGAACAAGGGAATCCAGAATCCCAGTTGACGATGTAGTAATCCGACTAGTTAAGTTGCTATTGATCGGCGCATTCTTGAAGATTGCCCAAAGGCCCTCTCTCCAATATTTCTTTACGTAGTCTTTGATATCCTGTACACCCAAAGACTCTGTAAGGGCACTCGTAGTGTCCGTGGTAATCGCCATTACATTGCGTACTACCTCACCACTGATTTTTCCTGGGGAAACTCCCCGTTGCACCAGATAATCAAGCTCATCTGGCGTATAGTTATCATCAAAGGTTATGTTTGATAACATTTCATCGGAAATTTCTCTTCCGATTGGTACCGAGCAAAGTTTCCCAGCTAGAACTGCATTGTAAAACCGCATGTCAAAGGAACCAGTGAACCCAACAACATGAACAGTTGTATCAGGGACTGCAGGTACTACCATACGTTCATGTGCATAACTTTGAGCAAACGTCGCAGCCGCTTGATAAGTAGTCCCTGTGGGAAGTGCAGCTATAACTGTGCGCTCTTGTTTCTTCTCTGGCTCACTGCAGATAACTGCATGATTGAAGAAAATATTAGCTGCAGAAGTAGTATTTAATGTTCCTGAAGACATTGGAATCAATAATAGTTTATACCCGACTATCTTTTCCAGTGCATCACGCATCGCAATAAATGCGTTTTCTAATTCTGTATTCGTGGGATTGTCGGGATCAACTGCCGCACTCAAATTTAGTTGCGCGATAATAACACCGCCTGCACCTATATTTATTCCTAACGATCCACCTACAGCAACATCATTTATGGTACCGTCTGTCCTTATACTATTTCCGTGATCTGCATAAATAAGGTTCTCATCCAAATAAAGCATTGGAGTATATGCTGATGCGGGGCGAGTATCTGTAAAGACTGTATAATATGAGTCACCAGCAGTAGGTGTGGCTGCAGCACCTACCCAACTTATCGTATTTCCAATTAAACTATAATCAGTGCCCGCAATATAGCTAGCGATCCCCGGCAAATCCCCAACGCTTACAATCTCATTGGCGGTTGTAACTGTCGGAAGCGGATCAGAACCGCCAGTTCCCCGTGTAAGTTTAGTAGTTACGATACGGTATGGGTCACCCTCACCGATAAGTACTGGATAACGCTCAAAAAGTGGCGGGGCGATAATGCCGTTATCATTGACAGTTCTTACGATAATTCCAGGAACTCTAATCGCCATGGAGGATCTCCATTTCTTATATTCGCTACAAAAAGATTACCATTGAATGCTAATCAAGATTAAACTCCTGTTTTCTATCAACTCACATCAAATCGTTTCAAATCATCCTCTAAAGCAAGCTCTTCCAATGTATATGTTTCAATAGCAGTAATTACATTCAGTAATCTATCATTCTCGTCCTTACTCCACTCCTGCCATCTGGAAATTATTCGTATATTCATGGTCGTCTCAAATATGGGATGATCAATTCCTGTTTCGGAAACATCAGATTCAGAACCTAATTTAGGAGCTTCTGGGAGTAACAAATACTGATTCTGAAAATAATCTTTAGTATCTGGATGTGCTAAGTAAATAGCTGTAATATCTACTAAATTATCTCTCTCTTCTACCGTAGTAGCTCTTATATGTAACTGTATACTCACATCAAAATTACCGCCAACCGTTGCATAGGTATCTACAGTAACCCCATCGTCATTTAGTATCTGATCCGATTTCAATTTGTCCTTAGAAAAAGTAATATACTCTAATCCTCCAGATGCTTTCCCTATCATAACCGCTGGGAGTACCCGAGGAGTCCAAGAGGCTCGTTTAATCGCCTGTGGGGTACTGGAAAACTTTATTTCACGGGTTCCATCAGTAAAAAGAATTTGACCTTTCTGATTAGCCATAAAAAGATAATTAAGATACCTAACTAAATAATCTTTAGCAAACCAGACTCCCCTATAATACATTTGTAATGCCATTATTATGTTCCTGTGTCATAAGGTATATTAAAAATAGAACTTTTCGGATCCAAGGCTACCATATCAAATGTCTGGGAAACCAGTATATTTTCTATATAAATTGGAGTATAGTCAACGACTTGATATCGCTGACTAGTAAGTTCACGGATAACAACGTCGTGCTCAACTATTGCAGGGCTATATGGTGGTGGGTTTGTCCAAAAATCTCCACGAGTTTCCCGAAGCAAACCACCCTCAGTAATTGTAAAGTCAGATTTAATCCCAGGAAATGCTAACAAAAATGCGTTTGGTGCTGCTTTTTTCCGGATCTTAGGAAACGGGTTCAGCCATTGATCAAATCCAAATAAACTGCGCTGATACCCGTCCTGGTTATCACGCATCGGTTGCATTGCGTTAAAGTTAGTAAGTGGATTTATGTTACCAAAAGTATAGTAAACCGTATTGTCAGCGGTAAATGGTGGAGTATTGAATATCATATAGACTGCATCAGTTAGCCTATTGCCATCATTGTCCAATTGATCCTGAAAGACATCAAACGCATACTCGTCTCTATCCGGAATAAACGAGTACTTATCTACAGCAGCTTCCCAAACAGTAGTTCCCCCTGATGCTTGCACAGTAGCCGTCAGTGTTCCAATATCCGGGTAGGTAGATACCAAATCAGTAGATGCTGACCACATACAATATCGCAGCATCCCCGTATCGGGATCGATACTATAGGAATGAGAACTAGCAGTTTCTGTAAGCGTGCTAACTTCTCTAGACTTTAGTTGAAATGTAGTATTTAGTCTGGAGTTCCTTTTCAGTAGGTAGCACGCCTCACCACCTAAATTTAGTAATGCATGGTTCTGTCGAACCGCAAAACTTAGAATCCTATTTGATCTACGTACTTTATATGGTGGCGTCCAGAAAGGCATAGTCTACTCACTGATATGCAGGATATAATCTAAATTTTACTGTGGCTCCAGGAAGTTTCCAATCTGTAGTCTCAACAAACACTTGTAAACTCCACCACCCTGCTTCATCCCAATCCCCTAATTTTACAGTATAATTTATGGTAGTATAAACTCCGATTTTATTGAAGCTACCTAATTCGCCAGTCCATACAACTTCTTTTCCAGATGGTTTCTTGACTAGAAGGTTTAACGTAACAGCCTCAGATA
>Ga0307375_10001096_pt1 | contig 30676 bp, 38 predicted proteins | sample TR1MG_FD_202531 | JGI IMG/M metagenome (GOLD analysis project Ga0307375, IMG submission 202531) | Soil microbial communities from Risofladan, Vaasa, Finland - TR-1 | ecosystem: Environmental > Terrestrial > Soil > Coastal area > Acid sulfate soil | place: Finland: Risofladan, Vaasa | collected... | reverse complement strand
ATATAATATGATATCGAGCTACACTACTTTTTTACCTACTTTTCTTTTTCACTTGGGGTGTACTTTCTGGATAGGGGTGTTTTGTCAAATGTAACACTTATTATTTAAAATCAATAACTTAGTTCAATCAGATATGTCATATACTAAAACCAAGCTTAAAACATATCCTAAAACCTAGACTAATTCATTTTAAGGCGATTCTAGACCAAGTTTACCCCAAGGTAGGCCTTACCTCACCTACTACCCTCCGACGTCTTCTACCACCCTTAAAACCCCTCCTAGGGCTATAATTTCTCTATGTTGATACCTACATAGAATAGTTTTCTAACCTAGATCACAGATTAGGAATAAACCTAGCTATAATAATAATCTTTGTAAATAATTTTTAAATGTGTTAAAATAGGTAAAACGTAGACAGAAAGATGAAAAGAATGTTAGGCGAACAAAGTAAACCTTGTGTTAAGTGTGGTGCTACAGATCGTAACAAGTCTGGGAATTGTAGACCGTGTGCAAAGGCTACTAATGCAGCATGGTATAAAGCAAATAAAGAAAATATTAAGGCTAATACGGCAGACTACTACCAGGCAAATAAAGAGAATATTAAGGTTATGAATGCAGCCTGGCAGAAGGCCAACCTAGACAAAGTTAAGGCTAATATGGCAGCCTGGCAGAAGGCAAACAAAGAGAATATTAAGGCAAATAAGGCAGCCTACTACCAGGAAAATAAGGAACAGATTAAAGCTACTGTAGCAGCCTGGCAGAAGGCAAACAAAGAGAATATTAAGGCAAATATGGCATCCTACCAAAAAGCCAACCCAGACAAAGTGAATGCTCTAGCTGCCAGACGTCGTTCAACTAAGCTTCAAGCAATCCCAGCCTGGGCTAAGACTAAGGAAGAAAAGGACCTTATAGACTTTGTTTATTGGTTTGCAAAGGAAAAGTCAATTCACACTGGTATACCCTACCACGTCGACCATACAGTGCCTTTACAGTCTGACTTGGTCTGTGGGTTACACTGCTTTAATAACTTAAGAGTAATACCAGCTTCAGAAAATCTAAGCAAAGGCAATCGCACTTGGCCAGACATGCCATAACATACCCTAACTAAAAGGAAATAAAATGCTAGATCAAATAACAATGGAGGTGAAAATAGCTATAGCTATGGTTTTAGGCATAGTTAGTCTAATTGGGGTCATATACGTTTATCACCTTCATAACGTCGTTATCTCCCAGAAAGCTACCATATCAGAACTTAGTTCAAAGATCGAAGTTCAGAACGCAGCTGTTATAACAGAGGCATCTGCTGCTAAAGATACTCAAAATAAGCTAAACGACGCTAACTCCGAGAACCAAGATTTATCTAATAAAAACAGTAGGTTGATTACCGAGATTAAAAATCAGCCTAAAGCCAAGACTTGTGAAGAGGCGGTATCTAATCTTAGTGTTGTGGCCAATAAAATATCAACAGAATTCAATGGGGTACAAAAATGAATCACTGGGTAATAGCAATAATAGTTTTAACACTTCTATCAGTAGCAGGCTGTGCGTCGGATATACCGAAGGTAGTGGATGTACCTGTATACACTAAGCCTAACATTATTATTCCTAGGAGACCAACTCTAATCTCAGATGGAAAAGGAGATTATAACCAGGTACTAAAAAGCGTTGAGTTAGACGAGAATTCTCTAATGCTTTACTCTCTACAGTTAGAGAATATATTGAGAGGGTTAAAATAATGACGACATGCAGTGATAGCTTCTGGTTTTGGTTCCTTCGCCCATTCGCAGAACTAGCTGGGGGAATTACCTTAGTAGTAGTCGCAGCAGTAATCTTCGTTTTATATCAGATATTTATACATAGGAATGATAAAAGTGAGTAGAACTAAAGTAAGTAGACCAGAGCACGTTAGGATACTAGGAAGAGATTTCAATGTTAAATACACAGCTTTAGATGATGGGATGATTACCTTAGGTCTTATGCAATACAACAGCATGGTGATCAATATAAGGGAAGGCCAGGAGAAATTAGAAGAACGAGATACATTCCTACACGAAACAATCCACGCCCTATCAGATACTATGTGCTTAGAACTAAACGAGACTCAAGTAACAGCACTTGCTCATGGCCTAATAGCGATATTCGAGGATAATGACCCAGCCGTATCAAAATACATAACAGGAACCAATTAATGTTAAACATACTAACATACACAGACTATAACGAAGACGGGATCTTCGGAGAACTAGTAATGGAATCAGGGACTAAATTCTCAGTTCTAACCCACGCTTTCATAGATCAATCCCCGCCTTATCCTGCAACACAACCAGACGCGTATATATGTAAACGAGGCCAACACCAGTTGGAACATGGAGATCCCTTTATTACCTTCGAGGTTACCAATGTTCAGGGGCATACAGGTATATTGTTCCACAAAGGTAATTACAACAAAGATTCAGAAGGGTGCTTTCTACTAGGGGAATCTAGGAATGATACTATGATTCTAGAATCAGAGAAAGCATTTGATGAGTTCATGAAGGAACTAGAAGGTATTGACGAGTTTACCCTCGTTATTAAAGGAAAGTAATATGAGTGAAGAAGAAGAAAAACCAAAATTAACTTTACACGAGAAGCGTAAGTTAAAGGATCCAGAATTTCTAGGCAAAGCTGCGGAGTATCACAAAGAATATTTTGCTGATAACCTGGATAGGATGCGTAGATATAACAGAGAGTACCAACGTCAATATAGACTAAGATTAAAACTAGAAAAGGAAACTAAAGATGAGTAGAGTAACAGAGTACGTGGTGATAGAAGGTGCAGAAGTGGTCAAACAATATTTATTATATGGCATGCAGCCCTATGGCTCACCTATGTTAAAGAGCAACGGGAACAAGAACATAATTATACAGCCGATGATTAGGGGAGAAAACTTAGATTCAGAACGAGAGGTTACTAACTACGTGGTCTGTGCTGGAGAAGAGGAGATTAATAAGCATATTTCTTATGGGTTTCAACCATATAGGGATCCCATGCTAAAACATGATGGTGGTGCTATATACTTAACTATACAGGTAATGGTTAAATATAAGGAAACAGAAAAGGTCGAGGAAATTAAGGAAGTTGAAGCAGAGACTAAAACCAAGACTAAAACGAAGATTACAGCCTAGCCTTCAATCTCATCTTGAAGAGTTTTAACAGCCTCTTTCAAGTCTTCTAAAGATTCAGCCTCGGTTTCCGGGGCTTTTTCTTTGGTTATAAAATTAATAAGCTTAATAACATTAGTTACTAGTAACACTATTATTAACAAGGATGTATAAACAATAGTTAAAAACAAAGCTATATCGGAGAGATGATAACCAAACCAATTTATGCTTGTTACAACGACAGGAGGGGTAGCGCTTGTAGTTGCTACAATAACTGGATGTGTGTTAGTTTTATCATGTATCCATTGTATTAAGTCTTGAATCAAGTCTATCATTACTACTGTCCCCATTTAGAAAGAATGTGTTATTGTTTATAAGAGCCAAGTCAGATAACTGTATTCCGAACCAGGTTATACCAGTTATTGTAATAGGTGGGGTTCCAGTTTTGGTCTGTTTATAATTATATTTTAAGGTATTAGGACTGGGCACCAAGTAATGTCCCAGTAGCTATCCAGGTGACTAGCGAATTTCCTACTACATAATAACCTCGTGATCCACCATTAGAACCATATCCAGGATTAGAAACATCGTTAGCGGCTGATCCCGCAACCCCTAAATTACCACCGTTACCACCAGTATCTGACAGACTGCCGGCAGCATCATTACCACCAATACCACCGGTAGTTAATGTACCAGAACTTCCATTATCCGCAGTGTTGTATATACCACTACCCCCTGTTCCTGCAGAATAACCTGCTCCTCCACCACCACCACAACCATCCTGACTACCTGAGGATCCATAAGTAGCTCCACCACCTCCACCCCCTCCGGCTATAGTACCACTATTATTTATGCTTATAGCATAAGTAGCATTTATCGCATTTAAACCTGGGGCTCCTGGGGATGGATTATTACTACTATTTGCACCATTACCACCCTTACCTACTATATACCCACCAGACATTATAACTAGAGAAAGAGTAGATCCTACAGGAAAAGTACCACTAGCATTAGTAGTTAAAGCATATGTAGAAGTACCCCCCACTATGCCAGTACTGGTAACCGTAACAGTCATATTTAGTATACTAGTTGTATCCCACCCATTTGCCGAGGCATCTGCATACATATCATAGTTTTGTATAGAAGTAGAAATATTTTTGTTATACACAAAATTAGAAGATACTGAAGAATACCCAAAAATCATAGATCCAAACATAGTTTACCCCTAGCCTTAGGCTATTAAGTTACCGATAAGAGTCCACGTATCCGCAGTAGGTGTTTTAACTAACATAGCCCCAGCGTACTGCCCAGCTAAACTTAGATTACCTGCTAGAGAGTTAATGGTAACCCCAGCCCCAGCTGCTATAGTAACCTTACCAGCACCGTATTGTGCTAATTCTATTTGAGTATCGGTTGGGAAGGCTACAGAACTAGCTGGTGGAACAGTCACAGTCACAGCTGCGGCATTGTTGAATGAGCAGAAGTTACCAGCATCGCTTAAAACGAAGGTGTATGTAGTTCCAACTTGGCTATTACTTGGTATCTGACCTATAACAATATTGGCGGATCCATCAAAGCTAGTTCCATTTATAGTTCTAGGAGTTGTAAGAGTAGCTGCAGACCCAGTTGTGCTTTGATTAAGCGTTGGGAAAGTACAATTAGCCAGATTACCTGAAGTCGGGGTTCCAAGTATAGGAGTAACAAAGGTTGGACTTGTATCTAGGGCTATTACAGTACCAGTACCAGTAGTGGAATATGCAGAACCCCAGGCTGTACCAGTTGAACTCACTATTCCAGAAGCTGGGTACACAAACGTAGAAGGAGTCTGCCAAGTAGCAGCAGTTCCAGAAGTAGCAGTTAATACTTGACCAGACGTAGGAGCAGTAGCGGTAGAAACAACTACTGTAGTAGTAGCTGAACTTAGACCGTTAGTAGTTGTAGAAGTAGCAGCATTACCAGTTGTGCTTTGATTCCAAGTAGGTATTGTACCAGTTAAACCTGTATAAGCTACGTTTGTAGCTGTAGCTGCATTACCAGTTGTACTTTGATTCCAAGTAGGTACTGTACCAGTTAAACCTGTATAAGCTACGTTTGTAGCTGTAGCAGCATTACCAGTTGTATTCTGGTTAAGCACAGGAATATCAGTTGCAACCATAGCTCTAAACGTAGGAACACCAGCAGCACCGTTAGGAGCAGCTAGGAAGGTATTAGCAGCCTGTGAAGAGAAATTAGATGGGGTTACTGCTAAAGTTCCACCTAAAGTCAACGATCCTGTCGTGGTTATAGTTCCACTTAAAGAAATACCACTAATAGTACCCGTACCCGATACGCTTGTAACAGTACCAGAACCAGTAGGAAGAGACTGCCAAGATGCAGCTGTACCAGAAGTAGCAGTAAGTACCTGACCCGATGCAGGAGCAGTAGCAGCTGAGACAGAAACTATTGTTGTTGTACTTTGTAATCCACTAGTAGCAGTAGACGTAGTAGCATTGCCATTTATATTACCAGATAGAGTATTAGTAGCAATATCAAAGGATAACTTACTAGCAGTACTAACAAAGGGCTGTTGATATCCACCAGCATTAGAACTAAAGAAAGGTATATAGAATATACCAGTAGTAGCAGAAGTAGCGTTAACATATGTGTTATTAGCGTTGATGGAAGAATCCGCAGTACCAGTTGTATTTTGATTAAACGTAGGCCAAGTAAATGTTCCAGTGGAGAAGTTACCAGACTGAGGAGTTCCTAATATTGGAGTGACAAAAGTTGGGCTAGTAGCTAAGGCAATAACAGTTCCAGTTCCAGTTGTAGAGTAAGACGTACCCCAACCAGTTCCAGTAGAGTTAGCTATTCCAACACCTGGATATATCATTAATGCAGCACCAGGTGTCTGCCAAGATGCAGAAGTACTAGATGTAGCAGTTAGTACCTGTCCATTTGAGGGGGCAGCTGCAGTATTTACATTAACTACGGTTGTAGCCGAACTTAATGCGTGGGAAGTCAATGCAGTAGTAGCAGTAATACTCTGCCAAGTAGCAGTAGTACCACTTGTAGCAACTAGAACTTGACCAGTAGTAGGAGTTCCACCTAGACCAATATCTACTATACCACCATTAGATGAGTATAAACCAGAAGTATAACCAGCTTCCCCTAATATGTTATTACCCCAAAAGGCAGCTGTACCAGAGGCAGCAACTAAGATCTGACCTGCATATGGAGCAGTAGCTGAACTAACGTTAATCGTAGTTGTAGCAGAAGAAATAGCATTAGTTGTAGACGCAGCCACACCAGGCGCCCATTGAGCACTTGTACTATTTATAGCAGTAAGTACATATCCAGCAGCAGGTGCAGCCGCAGAACTAACGTCTATAGTAGTAGAGTTAGATTTTAAAGCAGTCGCAGCCCCGGAAACAGTTAATGTCTGCCAGGTTGCGGCAGTTCCAGAAGTAGCTATTAATATCTGCCCGGCTGTAGGAGCAGTAGAAGTTCCTATATTAACTATTCCAGTAGCAGTATTAAGAGCATTTACCCCATCTTGCCAATAGGCGTTAGTAGAACTTGTAGCAGTTAGTATCTGTCCAGCGGTGGGGGCATAAGCTCCACTAGTATTAAGTATAGTACCTGAGAAATTCAAACCATCTGCAAATGAAGCAATTAGTGTTTGCCAAGCAGCCGTAGTACCACTAGTAGCAGTAAGTATCTGCCCAGAAGTTGGGGCAGTTGCAGAACTTACATTTATCGAAGTTGTAGCAGAGTTTAATCCATTAGTATTCGTAGATATGGTAGAAGTAGCAGCATTACCAGTCGTAGATTGGTTAAACGTAGGCCAAGTAAAGGCCCCTGTAGAGAAATTACCAGAAGTTGGAGTACCTAAAGCACCACCAGCAACTAAGTTTCCAGACGCAGTTCCAGTCAACGATCCAACGAAGTTAGTCGTAGTTAAGGTTTCAGTACTTGGATTAAATGATAACCCTGAGTTAGTTAAAGTTACGAAAGTACCATCTGTAGCACTAGTAAATACTGGATAAAAAGAAGCATTAGAAGAATTAGAAGCCACTAAGGTAGTAGCCGCATTACCAGTAATAGTTATAGGCCAGTTACCACTAGCACCTGCACCAGTTACTGATGGTGGTATAAAAGTTAAAGCATTCGTTACGTCTAGTGAACTTAGGGTAACGTTACCAGATCTAGTATTGAAAGTACTTACACCAACCGTAGAAGCAGCTACAGCAGCAGATACGAATGCAGTAGTAGCTAGGCTAAGGGTATTATCACCAGGGTTTTGAGTTACACTGAATCCTACAAAGGTATTAGCAGTTACAGTTCCAGATATACTAAGATTAGTAACACCAGGGAATGACAAATTACCAAGATTATCCATAGTAAGGATATCAAGGGTTGTAGCACCAGAGTTACCAACGGAGAATATCAACCCACCTACGTTGTTATTACGTAGAGTAAAGTTGTTGCTTGGTACAACGTTCTGACCAAGTTGTAGGTTATTTATTGTTAGAGTGCTCATCTAGGTTCCTGTTATGTATTTACTATTTTAATGTATTGTACCAGAAGGTACAAATATTTCCCTAGAATTATACTAGAGCGCCACTCATGAATGTGTTTTGAGATCCATAATTTGCTGTTAATGAAGTACCGGTAGCAAATACCCATAAAGATACGTAGTCTGTAGTTCCATTTAAATACACTATATCAGATCCAACTGAGGTAAACACTAATACATCAGAAGTAGTAGAATTCGTACTTAGCAAATTCCCAGCGGAATTAATAGTAGTGTTTTTCTTTATATAACTCTCAGCATAGGTCATAGCATTAGTAGTTCCATTAGTAAGATACACAGCCCAATTTATTTGGTAATATCCTGCTATTGTAGGTTGAAACACACTACTAGTAGTATTAAAGAAAGAGTTAGAATCAAATGAAGTAGCAGTAAGGTTAATCTGAGTATCAGTATTAGTAGATATAGACTGATTAGTAGTTGGTAAATATGCTTTAAATACCGGACTAGGATTAATAGCCGGTGTCTGCCAAGTAGCAGCTGTGCCACTAGTAGCAGTTAGTATCTGACCTATTGAAGGAGCAGCCGAAGCTGAAACGTTGACTGTAGTTGTAGCTGAAAGTAGAGCAGACGTAGTTCCAGACGTAGTTGCAGTCGTTGCCGTAGCGGCATTACCAGTTGTATTTTGATTAAAGGTAGGCCAGGTAAACGTCCCTGTAGAGAAATTACCAGAAGTTGGTGTACCAAGTATAGGAGTAGTAAAGGAGGGGCTTGTAGCTAGTGCTAGAACCGTTCCTGATCCTGTTGTAGAGTAAGGAGTTCCCCAAGCTGTTCCAGTTGAGTTAGTTATACCGGCACTAGGATAAGTGAATGGGTTAAACGTCTGCCATGTAGCTGTTGTACTACTTGTTGCTCTTAATATATTACCAACTGCTGGAGCCGGGGATAACTTAGTATTAACAGTAGTTGTAGCCGAATCGAGGGCATACGTTGTCTTAGCTATTGAAACTAGGTTAGGTAACTCAGTTTCAACCACAGTCCAATTAGAATCCCCAAGTAAGGTTACAGTACTACCTGGTTCTATGGTGATATCACCCATAGTGAATACATTATCGTTATTCTCTACGGTATAAGAATTGTTAATTATACCATTATATAAGAATAGAGCAGTATCACTGCCAGAACCAGTTCCATAACCTTGTAAGTATCCACCACCTAACCCAGCTGATAACGCAGTTTGAACGAAGGAAGTAGTTGCTATCTGATTAGTATTAGTACCAAATATAGCTGTAGGGGAAGTAGGTATACCGGTAAATGCTGGAGACGAGTTATTAACTGGGGTAAATCCTAAGGCTCTAGTAATATCAGAACCTACTAAGATAACGTTGCCATTTCTACCATTAATAGACAATACTGGGCCCCCTGTTACAGGAACCTGATTAGCTATGTTAGTAAACCAGAAGGACCAGGGGGCTGTTACTAGACCGTTAGACCCTACAATTGCGGTGGATAACGGTAACTGTGGTATTTGAGCAGCAGTTACAGTAGCCATTATATTATAAGTAGGTTATAGTAAACTGTGAATGGTACTGGCCCGAATCCCCATAACACAATGTTCTAAATGAGAAAGACCCATTAGATATAAAGGATACATCATGGGTTGGGTTAGCCATAACTTGGTAATTAACACTGTTATGCTGAGACCACACCGCCGCCCCATCAAAGTAGAAATCCCAGTTCAAAGCGTTATTACCACCAGTAAAACAATAGGCACTATAGTGGATCAATACAGGACCAACATGTGATCTAGTTATAGTTCCAGTATCAGCAGCAGTAGAGGTAATTACTTCTGGTAAAGATCTGACAATAGTATTTCCGCCAGAAGATTGTATTAACGAAGGTGGATACGCCCAGGTTCCAGCAGTAGCAATTTGTAAATCTACAACACCTAAAACTTTATATGGAACCGATGTTCTACCAGTAGTTGAATAAAATAGATTATTTGCAGAAGAAGAGGCAGATATAGTAGTTGTGCTTATAAGTTGGGTTTCATCAAAAACACCATACCCAGCCATATTAGTAACTGCTAGTTCAACCTGTCCTCCATAATATATTGCTACTAGAACTAATCTAACAGTAGAATTATTAACTGTTCCAAGGGTAGCGGTATAGGGAACTGTTAAGTTAATTACTGTACCTATAGTTCTTTCGAAGACTACATCCCCTTGGGCCATAGTATCTCTAAAGTAGAAAGAACACGGATATAGGCTAAGGGTAATAGCGTTACCTGCAGACGTTGCTCCTATAGGAAATAAATTAGTTACTGGGGTTTGTAGGATATATCCAGATGCTGGTTGATAAGAAGTGCACTGCCAATTACCAGACCCTTTAGAGGTCATAGTAAGGGTATCACCATTATATAGTACTAAGCTTACTCCACCTGGAAGAAGCATAGAAGTGGCGTTGTAAATTAGGGTTATTGTATCTGTTGATGCAGCCAAGCTAATAACTACGTTACGAATAACACCAGCATTGACAGTATCAAATGCATTTATAACTACATTACCGGTAGTCCCAGTAATAACTACGGTAGAAGTCGGAGCAGCACCTATATTAACGGTGGCAGCAGCAGCTAAAGTTATAGGTTGAGTGCCAAACACTGCAGGAGCAGAGGTTGGTGTTCCATTAAGTATGCCTAAGGAAACTGCTGCTACTAAACCCGAGTCTAACGCAGAAGTTCCATCACAAACTACGTTAACTGTAGTTAGAGTAGTTGATACAGAAGAAATTATAGTTCCGTATACTAGTCCAGCAGTACATAGAGCTTTAAATCTACGACCAGGGTTATACGTTACTGTCTGATTACCGGTTACAGAAAAAGAGGTAGATGATATATAAGTAGGTGTGGTAGGAGCATCTACCCATTCTGTTTGAGTATTAGATATTGTTACCACACCAGTACCGGTTATACCAATACCCGGACCTGCTATAAGTGAAGTAACAACGCCACCACCACTACCACCAACAAAGCCAGTAGTAGAAACGTTATCAGTAGACTGAAGAACACTTGTTCCATCAGCTAAGGTTAAAACGAAGTTATAAGTCTTGGTTGTGTCTATCCAGATTTCACTATTGAGCCTACCAGAACTATTAACCACAATAGGGTTAGTATTTGGTGTAGTCCCTGCTGAATCTTGGTATGTTGTCTGTAGTGCAGACGTAGACCCTGCAATATACGTGTATAAAAATCCACCAGTTAATATGTTTCCATTATTATCTAGGATCGTAGAAGCGTTATATATTGGGCATAATGAAACTGAAGCCATGTTATTTCCTTTTTAAGTATCTCTTATTTTAACTGTTTTTCAGTATCTACGCTGAATTTTATAGGATATTATCCTCTACGTTTATATACACCACCTACCGGTATATCGTTACTGAATGAATTAGCCATCTTTATAACTTCAGCTCTATATTCTCTTTGTATTTTAGCATTCTCTTCTACTTTGTTATTATACCTAACTGTAGCTGCATCAGCTAGGATGCCAGCCCATATTGTGATAAAAATTAGTACTGCTAATATAATGAATGTCATTTGTAACTCCGTTATTTTTTGTTAATGAAATTACCATTTATATCTTTACACATGTAAGGCATTCCGAGTTTAAACCAATCTTCATTCAGGGCATTAAGCTTTTTAACGCTATTATCTATAAGTGCTGCCGCTAATATAGTGTATATAGTGAATACTGCAAAGAAAAATATAATATATAACATTTTGCTTCTCCTTCGATATTTAAAGAACTATTATATCATATAATCTGTAAATAATGTACTCTTATTTTAGTATACCTACTGTGTACTATTATTTAAAGCTTTTAATCTATCTCCGATTTGTACAGGGGGAATTATTGGACCATCTGGAGTAAGAAATTGGGGTGGTGATACATTAGAGTTAGTTCCATTAAAAGCAGAAGATGTAGCAAGCCCAGCTCCACCAGGGGGTAATATAGGGTTTGAGTGAGGAAATATAGTTATATATGGAGAGCTAGTTATATTTGTCTCCGGTATAATCTTGGATAAATATGGGGCTATAGCTTTAACACCAGTATTAAGTAAATTACCAGAACTTCTTATAGTCGCCATATTAGATAATAAATCGGTTGCCCCAGCCATGTATTGTGGAGGGGTAAAGTTTCCTATATTAGGAAATCCAGCAGTTTGTGCTGCCATACCGGTCAAATAACCCCCTAACGGAACACCTATCTGTAGTGCTATGAACTTTGCAGCTTGTTTAGCAAAATCAGTATTGGTGTTATTTATTGTAGTTTTAGCTTGATCCTGAAATCCCTGATATTGAGCAGAAGTAGGATATTCACCTGGGTGAGTTTCTTCCCACGATTTAACTAGGCCATTAAATACTAATGACTGTTTATTAGCTTCATAGTCGTATAAAGCCCCGGCATGTGTCTGTCTAAGAGGATCTAAGGTAGACCCAGCCTCAGATACGGGGGCTGCAGCCACCATACTACTGTCCATAGTAGGGTTACCCTGTAAATATAAATAAGATTCTCTAGCGGCATCATATGCGGCTTGATCTCTTCTGTTACTTATATTTAAAGGATCCAACCCAGTAATCATATTAGCATGATCATTAGCAGCCTGTTCTATAGCCTGACTACTTGTACTTCCTATGTTGGGTGTAGAACCTAGTCCAGAAGGGTTTACAACAGGATTAGGTTCATTAAGAAAGTTATCTAATATATTCCCAGCTTGCTCATTATTATAATCTACTCCTGCCCCAGGAACTTCACCAGCAGCTATTTCCTTTCCTAAAGGAGATGTATTAAATCTAGCAGTATCAGCAGCATTAGCCCCATTAGGTAAAAATGTTCCCTTTGGGGGAATTATACCCAATGATCTTAGTCCATTTGTTCTACCAGCATCAAACACTTTACCAAGTCCTTGGGTAACTCCACCTATTGTAGTACCTATAGCAGCTTGTTTAGCTACATTACCAACAAATTCCCCTACGCTAGGAGCTTCACCTTGGTTATTAGTCTCCCCTGCGCCTTGTAAGGCCCCTAGTTCCCCTCCAATAGTTAATCCCTGCTTCCACTTAGATAGTGATGATGCAGTAGGTCCTAGTGCTGTTATAAGAGGTAAACTACCTACGGCAGAAGTCCCAGAATAAATCAACGGGTGGGCATTATAATCTTGGTTGGTTATATCCTGGGCTGTTTTTAGGTAATCAGAATAACTACCCGTATTAACACCTTGAGCTGGACCAAAAGCGTGGGCATAAGTAGCAGCTATATTATTTAATAAACCTCCAGTTATACCTTGCCCAAGACCTTCTAGAGCTGTATTAGCGGAAGAACCAGGAGCAAAAGATACTTGATCAAACGAGGATTTAACTGGACCTACTTGACTTGGTGTAGCTATAACCCCCCCACTAGGTTGTATATTATACTGATCCTGTGGTGTAGTATCTCTATTATATAAAGGCGCAACTATAGGACCATCAGGAGTAATATTTAACCCTGAAGGGGCTACTATAGGGCCATCTGGAATTATATTAGCCATTATTTGTATTGCCATTTTCCATTATGAAATATAATAGGTGCACCTTTATATGTACTTGTAGAACCCTCTTCTAGACCATTACCAGCGGGGGTTGGAGTAGGAGGAGGGGTGTATTGGGTTTGGGGTTTGATAGAACTACCATTACTTAATATATCCCCTTTACTTTTATATATACCTTGCCTAGACCTAGCTATAGCTAAGGCTTGTGCAGCTAGTTGCTTATAACCAGCAAGGTCAGCTAAACTAGGATTAGATCCTGGTATTTCTTGTTTTATGATAGCGGTAGTAGCGTCTATAACATTAGAACCTAAACCTAGTCTTTTACCTAGGTCAGTAGAATTAGCTGCTATTGGAGGACCTTTTAAGTTAGCTAAAGCATCATTTACTTTTCCTAATTGGTTAGCATTACTACCTTCTGTAATAGAGGCATTATAGGCCTCTGTAGAAGTAGCAAACTGTTCATTTTTTGCCATTGTTATACCTTCTTGATTCTGATTCAACTTAGTTTGTTGTTCAGCAGGTATTTCACCCTTATACATAGCATCAATAGTAGAAGGCAGTGCCGTAGGATCAGGGTTATTTACTGCTGCTGTTAAGGTATCAGTGTTATTAGTAGAACCAAATAAGCTAACGGCATGAGAGATCGCATTAACCATAAACGGTTTTTGTGCAGCAGGAGATAGGTTCTTAGCTTCTTGAACTGCTAAAGCAATATATCCATTACCAGCGTCTGTTTTCTTTATATTAAGATCAGTACTAGAGGTAGCATTAGATAAAATCTTAGCTTGTGTACCAAGATAGTTCTGAGCTATTTCAGGTGCTAAATCAGAGAATCCAGCAGTATTAGCAGCAGCCATAAGCTTGGAGTAATCTACTTTTGGTAAGTTTGTAACTGGGTCTATAACTGGTTTACCAGTAGTAGGATCTGTCTCAGTCCAGGTATTAGCATTACGCCCATACCATTGTTGGGCAGATAAGGTTCTAGATTTAGTAGCAGCATCTGCTATAGCACCTGGTATATTAGCGTTAACCATAGCAGTGTCAGCCTGAGCTAACGGAACTTGTGCTTGTGTTAGTTGAGCCTGAGCTTGTGCTACTGGTATCTGAGCCATCTTATTTTGATAGTCAGCACCAATAAGCGCAGATTGCCCTACGTCTAAGCCTAGTTGTGTAGGTGCGAAACCTAGTGCGATATTTGGATCTAATGCCATGATTTAATTACCTTTATTAATAAGTCGGTGTTGGTAAACCGTTCATATATTGTGAGCTATTTCCTAGATTAACCTGGTTATAAGGATTATACGCTGCATTAGAAGGTATTGCGGCAGTAGTATTCATCCCATTTAGATATTGTAGAGTATTATAGTTGTTTATACCTGAGTTTAAAGCACCAGACCAAGCATTTGCAGCTCCCATCTGACCAGCAGCAGAAGCAGCAGCTCCGCTAGTCGTATAATTATTCTGTGCTCCTACTCCACTCATAGCTGTATTAGCCATGTTAGAACTTACTTGTGTTCCCTGTGCCCCAACTCCAGTAGCTGAATTTTGACCTAAAGTACTAATACCATTAAGTTTGTTATACAGCAGATTCTGGTTATTAGTGTAGTTATTATACGCTTGTTGATACCCACCTTGAGCTACGTTTTGAGCATAGTTATTAATATCCTTAGCTCCTTGCCCTGTAAGTAGTCCACCTCTGGCAGCTGCACTGGATTGAAGAGTCTGTAAACCTTGATCTAGCATAAACTGATAATTAGGTGCCATATTGGCATTAAGATCAGATGCATTGAACTGATGAGCTAGAGAACCATATCCTGTAGCAGAAGAATTTCCACTGGTACCCATAAGGTCTGCAAGGGTGTTATTAGCGGTTTGTCCAGATGTTACCCAAGGCTGCATTCTAGCAACGTTCTGGTCATACATCTGCTTCTGTTGGGCTAGTTGTTCCTCAGTAGTTTTCTTCTGTAACTGAGCTGCGTTATTAGCTGCATTAGCTTGTGTTTGAGCTGCCCCATTAGCTGCTTTACTTCCCATGTAACCAGTTATTACTGAGCCTCCAATGATAGCTGTAGCGACTGCACTCATATTAGTTCTCTCTTCTCATTATCTTTTAATGCTTTTATTGTTTCTCTATATGAGATGGTTATTTCATCTCCTAGTTTACCACCAGTAGACCCAGCTATATCCACGACAGAAACGAGGAATACATCCCCGCCTTCTTCCATCATTATAGCATTAGGATTGGTGCTATGGTTTACACCATAACCAAGTATTGTTCTTAAACCATCTATTTTAGCCGGGCCTATTATCTCCCAAGGCTTAATAGATGATGTGGCAAATACACCTTCACCACTTATATTAGACTTAGCAGATCTAAACTTATAATTACCGTTTGGTAGATCAATTCTATCTTCCAAGTTTTGAACCTGGTTCTGAACTTGATCCTCCGTCATACCTAGTTCTTCTAGGAGTAGTTCGTAGTCTTTAATGTCGTCTGATTTATCTTCTAGAAGTAAGGTATCCTCTTTATATTTTAACAGACTAGCCTCGCTTTTATCTAAGAAATAGTCTTCTAATTTCCCTACGTCTTTTTCGTTGGTTGCGTATACGTTTTGCCACACTGTGTCTTCTATGATATATCCTGCTTTACGCCCAGGAGGACCCATAAATGTTAGTGGGGCTTCTAGGATTTTAGTAGTACCATCACTATTATACATCTTAACCTTACCCTTGATCATTATATTCATCTGGGTAAACTTCTGATGGTGTCCTATGGCCCAAGTATCAGCCTTAAAAGTAACTTCACGTATATATAACCCATCACCGAATATATGTCTCACTGGACATTCAGCTTGTTCCTGCTCTAGCATAAATACCTCTAGTTCATCTACGGTAGGAAACTTGGTTTCAACTACTTTTAAATCAGCGCTCATTAAGCTTCCCCTGCTTCTACGTCTAAATACGCAGATAATAAATTGAATTTAACTGGGTCTGAGCAAGTAACCCTAAAGACTCTGTCCCTAGAACTACCAAGACGTTGCCAACGAGCACGTGTGAAGTATTTACCTTGTTTACCCAGAGATGCAAAAATAGGATTACCCCAAGTCTCTCCACCATCGTTAGATATAGTTAACGTTATACGGGGATCAGTACCATCGGCTAAGCCAACCCCAGGGCTAGTATCTACCTGGAATAACTTATAAAAGATACGATTTAATCCTTGGCTAATATGTGGAGATTGTCTAAGTCTTTCAATTGGCTGAGTATTATCGGTATAGGTATCAAAATCATATTCATAAACTAGGTTAGAGTTTTGGTCCCCTATCAAGTGAGTACCATTATAAAACGTATGACACCCTCCTAGATGTTTACCTACTTTTCCGTTTCTTACTGATTGTTGTTCAAACCATTGTTGTGTAGCTATGTCATAAACCCAGGTTGTATTTAGACCGGGAACGTTTAGAACATAGAAGTAGTGTCCTTCTATCTGCCAAGAGTAAGCAGTACTACCGGATAAGTCTCCGGCATTTTGTAAAGAGTATTCTATAGCGTGGTTAGAAACTCTTATAGGCTGCGAGTTTTCCATCATATACACAATACCACCACCTTGAGGGTTAGTGCCTAACCACATTATAGTATTGAATATTCTAGTTACAGAACCTACGGCAGTACAACCAGTCTGTGCAAACTGTCCATCTTGTCTTGCAAATGGTGTAGAACCTGACTGACCAGAATCCCACCAGGTTTCAATAGTATTTTGACCAAGCAAGTATAGGATACGGTTATTACATATGGTGGCAATTAAAACATCGCTATCACCAGCTTTATTAGCTTGGTTTAGTGGCAAGAAATTAACACTATATAGATCAGAGATAAAGTAGTAGCTAGTCCCCGTTTGACAAAAGATGAAGTATCCATCTTGGTAAGACACTGTAGAAGCTGGATAGAAGTTGGGGTCGATGATATTAGTAAGAGTTGGAATACCAATAAGGTTGGAATAATAACCATACTGTCCATCTACGAATACAATCTCGTTACCGGAGTTACCGTTATCAGCTATTGATACAAAACCAGTAGATGTGAGCATAGGTCCTACTAGAACAGGATCATCTAAGTTTGAGTCTAGTTTATATATCTCAGCTCCTGATACGACATAAACTGCGTTATTAAGTGATACAGAATACACAGCACGTATAGGACCAGTACCAATTCCACTAGGTAACCCAGCTAGTATTTTTAATCCAGGTGTCCCTACTAACGCATAAGGTTCTCCTCCTTTACCTGAGCCAAGGGGATCCTTTTCAAGGTACATATTAACCGTACGTTGATTATCAAAACGCTCTACTCGTAGAGTATTAGAAGGTCCAACGAATTCTGGGAAGCGGGTCTTATTCTCAGCCATGATTAAAACCTAGTTAAAGGCAAAAATCCACCAGTGATATAATTGAAAGGGGAACGCTGGGCATTTAATCCACCATCCCCTATAGAATACTGTGGTGTAGCATTAAGTCTAGCTATAGCCAACCTAGATGATAACGCAGTTGCGGAAACTGATTGTGCCACTGCTTTACCAAATTCAGGTGCTAATTCCACAGCTAAGTTGAATCGGAAGGCTCTTTCATAGCCAGGAGGGTAAACTATGACAGAATCTAGGTTAGCCATATCAAGTAATGGTTCACGCAGCCATAAACGCATAGGCGTTGAAACTGTAGGAACAGGCCATACAGATACTGTCTTAATGGGGAAATTACCATTATCATACATGGCAAAGGGGAAGCTGCTAGGAGTTTCTTTAACTGCTATAGAGGCGAATTGGGAATCATTTAACAGAGCTACTGGTAAATCTACGGTTTGTGCTCCAGAACTCCACACAACGAATGCCTGTTCTATTACTAACGGACGAGTTATATTCCAATCTCCTGGTCCTACTGTTAGAACAGTTATACTAAATCCAATACCACTACCCCCCAGATTCGAATTAGACGCAGTTAAAACGTCGCCTACAACATAGCCAGTTCCACCATTACCAGGTGTTTGATTAGACGGAGGAATTGAAACTGAGGTTACTACACCACCAGCTACGATAACCGTAGCTAATGCCCCAGATCCGGTAGCAGATCCAGTAAGAGGTACATTAGAGTAGATACCATCCACGTATCCCAATCCAGTAGTTAATGAGGTTGGATCTAAGATTTGAACTGGATTACCAGGACCTAAAAAGTAATCCTGCTGACCCCCTACTGTATTAAATAGGTATGGCTTAATAGAATATACCATGAGCTTATCATTAGCCCACGAATCAATCATAGCATCAAAAGCAGATAAAGCTATGTTCATGTCGTCTGGGCTAGGCGTTTCATTAGCCTGCACAACGTTGATTAGTCGTAGTGCCCCTGTAATTAGTTCTCTCGTAGTGGACGACATATGTTATCTCCTTTTATTCTTCTTTGCCTCACGTTGAACGCTCAAGGCTATAGCAATAGCTTGTTTCTGTGGTTTTCCAGCAGCTATTTCTATTTTAATGTTTTTGCTAACAGCTTTGTTAGACTTGGACTTCTGTATAGGCATTATATAACCCTTATGCAAAAAGGACCAGGGCTTTTAACTCCTAGTCCTTTAGCTTTGTTTTAAACCTAGTTTAATCTAAGATTAAGCAGAGGTTATAGTTTCGTACGCAGTAGCTCCGCCTACTTTTAGTTTATTATCAGTAAGACTAAAGTAGATGACACCAGGTGCGTAAGGAGGTGCATCAGCATCTAGGTAAGCTGCGAAGCCTGCCCCGAAGCCATTAACTCCACCACCAGAGACGATATCTGGGTTGCTCGAAATTTCAATATTTGGTGCTGACATAATAAGTTCCTTTTTAGTTAATTAGTTAGTTAGAGTGACCTGGGTTTCCCCAGGCCATTTCTTAGTTTGTGAATACTCTTGTGCACAGTTGAGGATACAGAGTAGCCCAAGCAACCATCGTATCGAAACGAGTGATGTGCTGGTTAGTTCTGATATCGAACTGAGATACCACACGGATACCAACCTTAGTTTGTTCATCACGAACATAATCAGCTCTTTCTACGCCCATCGGAAGAACCAACTCTTGGTTTGCCAGCATGAATGCGTCTCTGTGGAAGCCGATAGCTTGTTGAGATACATTACCTGAAGCAGCAACCAGGTTAATTTGAACCGAAGTAGCAGGCAGTGCAGATACGTTTTGTAACGGATTACCAGGTCCAACTATTGCTGGGCTGATTGGCAGAGCTGCGATTGCACCAGTTGTGTCCGAGATATCAGCAGTAACTGTGAATGGTTGCAGCCAGCTATAAGCCGATTTGGTTTGTGGATTAACAGCATACACACCTGCCAAGGTGAACACGTCACCAGCTTTAAGGCTAGTACCACCTGAAGTCCAACCTACAGTGTTCAGAGTAGAACCAGACTGAGGGGAACCAGTAGTCAGAGTTGTACCTTTAGCAGTGTAAGTACCAGCAGTATGGCTAGGAACTAATTGGTCCATGTAGTGTTTGAAACCACCAAATTCGCCTTGCATACCTTTAACGTAGATTTCTGAAATCTCTTTCATTGGGTTAAACAACGAAGAATTAGAATCAGAAAGAACTGCGTTAAAGCTAGAACCAGAGATGAAATGAAGGTCCTCTCCACCTACAGGAGCGTCATTGTCATACAGGTTAGCAGCTGCTTGCAGTACGGCTGTACGTGCAGTAGAAGCAGTAATAGCAGTACCAGGAGCACCAACGTAGTTAAATGCTTGTTTAACCAGGTCAAAACCTAGATTATCCACCTGGTTGGCAATAGCCACAACAGAAGGTTTAACAACACGGCTAGAGAAATCATCCAACGAGAATGTCAGTTCTTGCGAAGTAAACGCAAGATCGACACCGATTGGATCTACGAAAGTCAGTGGTGCCCAAGTCTCATTTTGAGCTTGGATGTCTACGACAGCTCCAGTACGTGTTTTATAACGTGCAGGTTTACGAACGTTGGTTGACTGACCTATCTTGGCGCCTTTGACAGCGAAGTCCTCGTCGTAGTCGCGATTTACAGTTTTACCCAGAACGATGTTGTTACCCAACACACGTGCAGATTCGGCCGTGATCATACTAATAGTTAAAAGTTGGTTTGCCATAATATTTGTTACCTTTCTTATAAAGTTAATTGTAAGTAGCTTTCTTAGCTACTGTATTGTTTGTTTTGTATTACCGAATTTCCGATTGCTGAGATCTGGATACTGTTCCAAACAAAGTATTAACTTTGTTGCAGCTGAGGGTATTACTATTAGACCAAGTTAGAAACTTGTTATTAGCCTGGTTGTAAGTCCAGTAACTTTAATTCTATACCTTATTTTAACACATAAATTCCATATTTGTAAAAATATTTATTATTAAGGCATATCCGGCCAAGTTCTGTTGCCTTTGCTGATATTCTCAGAGGCTGGTATTACTCTTAGATTATTAAAACAGTGTAAGCCGCAGACTAAGTCAGATTGAAGGGGAGCTATGTGATCGACGTGGTAGGGTATTCCCTCTACCTTCGATTTAACTTTAGCTATTAGAAATAGCTCCTGGATTTTTAATTTCTCTAACCAGTTATTGGCCCAGGCTGGGATTGCATTAAGCTTAGCTGAGCGACGTTTTGCGCTTAGCGCATTATATTTGTGTATATTAACTTTTCTATACGCTGCATGCCTAGTCTTAATATTCTCTTTGTTTTCCTGGTAAATAACTGCGTTCTTAGCCTTAACCTTCTCGGGATTTGCCTTAGCCCAGACTGCATTCCTAGCATTATGCTTTTCAGGATTTGCCTTTCTGTAAGCTGTATGCCTAGTCTTAATACTCTCTTTGTTTGCCTGGTAGTAGGCTGCTATACCAGCCTTTGCACAAGGTTTACAAGCCCCATTCTTATACCTATCTGTGCTACCACATTTTACACAGGGTTTTATCATTTAGCCTTTTTAATACCAGTCTTTTCCCTACGGACCATTTCCTTCTCTCCTAGCTTCTTGCGTCCTATAGAAGCAGCTATAGCAGCAGCTGAGTCCTTATCAATACCCTTTTGTTTATCTATTTTTTCTTCTAGTTTCTTAAACTTACTCTTTGCCATGATCTTCTTCCTTTAGTTTAACCTTGCTTAATCTACGTTTAGACTTAGTTGATTTAATATGTGGCCCTTTACCACCACGCTTAGACAAAGCTAGGGCCACGTAATTTCTAGGTTTAGCGACGTCTTCCAATACGACCCTCTTGTTCATTTCGGTGCCGCATGAGTTCCTGCGCTGTCATTTCGTATACAGACTTTTGAGATATCGGAGCACCACCAGCGACAGGCTTAACTGGGGCTGGAGCAGGTTTAGTTACACGTGCAACAACTGGTGCTGTCTTGGCTAACCTATCCTCTATTTTACCCATTTCAATTAGTCTACGTTGGGGACTGAGACTATTGATTCTATCAATTTCATCTACGTTTTTAGCCATGTAATAAGCTAGTTGTGGACCAGCATCACTACCAAGAATAGCCTGATGAATTTCAGGTGCAATAGCCATGTCAGAAACATCGTCTAGTGCTTCGGCAAAGTCTGGTGTTGTCTTAACGAAGTCCTTGACTTTAGCGTTGTAGTTATCCAGTGCTTTTTGACGTTGAGCTTGCTCATTACGCTGTGCCTGTTGCTGGTCACGCAAGGCTAACTTATAATCTGTTAGAGCCTCTGTATATTCCTCGATATTAGAGTAGTTAGCCATAGCTGGTTTAGCTAGAGCTTGCTCTTGGGCCTCTTGTGGTGCTTGTTGAACGTCCTGTGCCTTAGAATTCTTCAAGGCTTGTTCACGCCAGTATTCTGCTTCGTTCTTAGCTGCTTCTATCTTACTATTAAGCTTCTGTACTCTACGCTCAAACCCAGATTTCTTCTGCTTTTCTTCGTGTTCTATTTCAGCCTGGGCTTCTGCTGCTACTTCTTCATCAGTCTTAGCTACTTGCTCAGTTCCCTGTTCGTCTGCACCTAGTCCTGGTACTACTTGTTCTGTTACTTCTTGTTCTGCGGGTACTCCACCTACCTGTGTTGCTGCTTCTACTGCTTGATTTTCGGTTGTCATTCTTTGTTTCTTCCTTTAGTTAAAGTAGTTAATCCTGGTTTTTTGGGTGGTACAAGAACCAGTAAACTTGCTGCTACGAATACATTATTTTAACATATTATTTATAACTATGCTATCCATTAGTAACGTCTTCACCTGACATGGTTTGGAAGGACTTATCAATACCCTCTAAGTTACCTGATGGGCTTACGTTCTCAGATACAGAATCAGTATGAGGCTTAGTAGGTGCTGGCACGTCTATAACCTTAGTTACCTTGTCGATATGAGCCATCGTACGGTCATGCATGTTATCATTTAGATCGCTCATAGTCTCTACGGTTTTAATACCAACTTTAGCTCTTTCTATATCCAGTTGTTCTTTCTGTAGATCTAATTCCCTTAATTTAACCTTATAGCTTAGCTCGGCTTCCAGTTCATCCAACATCATTTGCTTCTCTTTAATCTCAAAGTCTTTATCAGCCTTAGCTAACTCTACGCCAGATTTAAGTTTAAGCAACTTAATCTCCTCGTCAGCATTCTTTAAAAGTTCCTGGGCCTTCTGGTCCTGTCCTTGTAATTGTTGTAGTTGACCAGTAAGTTGTTTAACTTGGCTTATTGCCATTTGAGCTTGGGCTTCTGGAGTAATACCTTTGCCACTAGCAGCTTCTTGTTGCTGTATTTCAGGAGGTAGAGCCATACGTAACCTAGCTGCAATAGCTTTGCTACCAGGCCAATCACTTTCAGATGCGATTAAGTCTGCGATTAAAGGCATAGCTTGAGGATAAGCTTCACCAAGAGTAATCATATGGGCAACTGAGTCTTGTCTACGGGTTGCATAACTAGGACCAGTTTCTACGACTACACCGTAGTTACCCTTGTTTATATCGCGTTCAGGACTTCCATCATTTATACGAGATGTAGAAGATTGACCATTACGCTTAATAAGTTGAACACTTCTTTCATCTGCGTAGAACGTAGGTATACTTTGCACCAATATACGACCAGCTTGCTGAACTGCCTTAGCTAAGTTGTCGTAGAAGTGGTACGTAGTTGTATGACTTTGCTCAGTGCGTGCCAGTATAGCTTTGCCTGAAACTTCGTTACCCTGTGCCCCCATAGAAGCATCGAATACTCCAAACACCCCCTTAATGTTATCTCTGGCCTGACCACACATAGCCATAGCAGCTTGGATTGGAACTTCGGCTGTCTGACGCATTGGAGGTGGTAAAGTTTGTCCATTAGCAGATTCTACGGCGTTATAGGGCAGATAAGCAGAAGGAGCAGTATTAGCATCCCTCCAGATATGTTCGTAGTTAGCAAACTGTCTAACTTCACCTATAAACGGGGCTTTAGGAGCTAGGCTTAGTAACTCAGCCTGTAAGGAGAAGAAGTAGTTAAATGCACGTTGCGAGTCTATAGCATCCTTAACTGCACCTTTAAGGTGACGTTTACCATCTACCCAAGACTCATCACCTTTTACAGCTATGACTGGGATGAATTCACCAGGCCAAGACGTTTCTTCTAGGATTTCAACGTCGTTTATCTTAGCCCATTTAATTGTAATTTCGTCTATAACACGGGTATCAACCACGACTAAAACGCCGCTTTTAACTAAGTCTTCGCTTGGTTTTTCACTGGCAACAATTGTCTCAAGTGTTTTAGTATTAAAGACTTTATATAATTTACCAGGTTTATGGTCCTTGTAGTAGTACTCTGCTACAACTACTTCATCTTCACGTATCCACTGTGATTGGTTAGTTGAGAACCCTTTTACGTCTATGTCTGTAGCTAATTTAGAGGTGGAGAACTGACGCTTATATTCTTCTTTGGTATACGTAGTTACAACGAAGCAATATTCTGAGTCACTACCGTCGACACACTTATGATTAGGGTCCATAAGAACTGTCTCAGGATCATCTATACCCTTAATTACCAGCTTCTGGAAGAAAGAAGTAGGGCTTTCATACTCAGATATAACTCTGAAGAAGCCTAGACCAGTCCCAGCTGCGTACCAAGATGCGTTATCATAGGCTGTAGCTGCGTTAGAGTCTTGTTCAATACCACGAATTAGATCAGAATAAACTTCGGCTGTTTCTTGGTCAGCATCTGTATCTTTAGGGTCTACTTGTATAGCTGGGCAATTCTGACGAGATTCGTTTGTTATTTGGCGAAGATATGTAGGAAGTACATTAACTGAAAGTACAGGTATACCAGCACTCTCACGGTTCTGTCTTAGTTGATGATCCCATTGGTCCCCATTCAGGAACTTCATTATATCTTTGTATTCCTTGAAGAATGAACTCCAAGCTTCTTGAGCTATGCTAAAACGTTGTTTAGCTTCACGTAATATCTTTGATTCTTCAGAATTTTCTTCTTTAGGTTTGGTTGCCATTTTATTTTCCTATTAGAGTGTCACTCTAGTTCCTTGGTTGATAGTTGTGTATTGGTATGGATCCACGACTTTAACTAAGTCAGTCGTAGCTTTGTCCTTGGTCATAACTGCGTATCTCATTGCGTCCATAAGGTGGTCGTTACTCTTAACTACCTTACCTTTAGTATCTCTACGATACATTCTAAATTCTTCTAAGATGTTAGGCATCGTATTAAATATTTTAAGCTTTCCCGTGCTCAAAGCTTCCCACACAGAATATATCCCAGCCTCAACTGAGTTATTAGCAATTGATAAATTTAAACCATGTTCCTTATATTGGTCTATGATTTTCATGCCGTCAATCTGCGATCTTCCCCTAGCTGCCGGATCAATACATATTGGAATCCACTTACCTCTAGCTTTCAATGCGTCTGCGTGAAACAATGGAAGTTGTTCACCTTGCTTATAACTACTATAAATGTACATTGTATCAGATTCTGGGTCTATAGCTAACCAAACACATGCAGTCCAGTTCCAACCAACGTCAAAACCTGCCACTTTCTTCCAATGTTTAGGTATTTCGAACGAAGCTATAACGAAGTTATCCTCTAGGACTGGATATATAGCACCTGCGCCAAGAGAGGGTATACCCTTAGACCTAGCATCTCTTTGATGAGGTGGTAGAGCCAGGAACATAGCGTCTTTTTGTTTCTTGGTTAAGTGACCACAATCATCCCAATTTATTGAGATTGTTGCCTTACCAGAATTATCCTCAGCGGAGATGAAGTCCTGCACAAGTTGAGTCATTCCAAATAATGGAGTAAAAGTCAACAACACTACCCCACTAGTTGTCATAGTGCGCAATAGACACTCTTCAAAAATCTCCTGGGGACATTCCTCGTCTAGCCAAATAATTTGTTTTGCAGTTCCTTGGAAACTCTTTCTACCCGATTCGTAACTTTTGAAACCAAGCGTGGATCTACCACCAGAGGTGTGTAGTACATCAATAACGTCGATTAAATCCGAGACCCCAGACGATTTAGAATATGGTCCTATATTGTCCCTTGGGATCATTCCGGTTCCAAGATCGTCTATTGGACCTAGCAATTCAAACTGCAGAATGTCTCTTACTGTACGATTGCTAATGCCTGCGACCCAGATATTTACTGGGGTATCGAAACGAATTCCGTTCCACCAATCGGGGTATACCCCTGTTAAAAAACAGGTTATAGCAAATGCACCGAGTACTGTCTTTCCGCAACGATTTGCTCCTAATGCCAATACTTGAGAATGGTCAGACGTCGCTTTAATCCATTCCATATGCTTGGGGTATTGACTACGCACCTCTTCTGTGGCAAATATGGTATCTACCTTACGACCGGATTTTATGTAGTCTAAGGTTTCCAGGCTGCGCAGCAATTCTAACTTTTCGGGTATGGATAGATTATTCATAATCAAGGCATGTCGGGCCAAGTTCTATTACCTTTAGAGATATTCTCGGAGGCTGGTAAAATCTGTAGGTTGTTAAAGCAGTGTAACCCACAGACTAGATCTGACTGGAGTGGAACTGCATGGTCGACTTGATATTGAATGCCTTCTACCTTTGATCTAATTTTAGCTATTAAAAATAGCTCCTGAATTTTGATTTTATCTAACCAGTTGTTTCCCCAGGTTGGTACTGCATTAAGCTTGGCAGCTCTGCGTTTGGCTTCGTGAGTATTACGCCTATAAAGATTAGCCTTTCTGTAAGCTGCATCCTTAGCCTTAGCCTTCTCAGGGTTATTTTTACGCCAGGCTGCGCTCGTAGCCTTAGACTTAGCCCGCTCCTTGTTGGCTAGGTACCAGGCTGCAGCCATAGCCTTCCTACAGGGTTTACACTGCCCACGCTTATTTCTGTCCTGAGCACCACATTTTACACAAGGTTTAACCATAGTTTTAGTCTTCGTTGTATTCATTAGTCTTTTATTTCTTGCAACGTTTTAAACGAGGTTATCATCTTAACTACATCCCCTGATATAATCGCTTCTATAGCCTCTTCAATATCGTTTCTAATAAACGCAGCACCAAACATTCCAGGATGGCCCAGTTCTTCGTAGTGACCAAGAATAACCCTAACTCGTGCTATCTCCTTTGGCAGGTCCTCGGCTAGGGTTGTCATACACTACTCCTCGTTATACTCGTTAATAGTCTCTAGGCTATCGGCAACCAAGCTTATATCTGAGTCCTTACAGCGCCAGAGTTCTACACCATTAATATTACAGCCAAATGGCTCTATCGTATTTTCAGGTAAGAAATACTCCCCGACTTTAATCTCAGAATCAGACGTAGATTTAATGCACTTGCCCCAGCGTGGTTTGTTTTTATTCAGTTTCCGCTCTATGACTAGGCCAAAACTAGTTTTAAACTCTTGCTGACCCTCCAGTTCGTCCACAAACTGGAATAGTACTAGCCGTTTACCTAGTAGCGTTATTTTGTTCAGGTCTATGGTTTCACGTCTAAGTTCCACAGGCCAGGAGGTAGTGGGTTTACCTGCTAATCTATGAGTGGCCATTAAACTGCTGCTTCCACTTCTACTGGTGCTGGTGCAGCCTCGGCTGGAGCTACTTGGGCCTTGGTTACTTCTGCTACGAACATAAGCAGATTAGCTGAATATTTAGCTGGGATTTCTCCTAGTGTAGCAATGATTTGGTTGATCTGTTCAAGTGAGAAAGTTACTGTTTGATTCTGTGACATTTATATTTTCCTTTAAGGGTTAAGTTATTATTTTGCTTCTACTTCTTGTTTTTCATATTCTTTGATTAGAATATCTCTTGCTGAAACGAAGATATCATGCGGAAATACTAAGTGACCTTTACTAGTCGTAGTTAATAACGCATCTACCCCTGCCTGGCCTGCAACTAAGTTATTATCGTCGTCTCTTAAACCCAGTCTAATCGTAACAATGTACTCTGTTGGATTAACCACGTTTAATTTCCTCGATTAGTTTATTAGCTTCTTCTGTTAGTTTCAGGGCTTGAGCATTGAGTGCTAACATTGCCTGATAGGGTTTGGATTGGTATTCTCCGTCGATATAATCGTAGCCTGAAGCTATGAATTGAGCGTGGAGAAAGTTATTTGCTGCTACATCTTCTTTAGTTACCATATGATCCTCGAAAGATTTATTTACTTTGTTCATATATGTATTTTAACATACTCAAAGATTATTTACTATCTTATTTATTACTTTTTAGCATGTTTTTTTAATAGGGAATTTATCTTTATATTCAATGCTTCCTCATCTACTGGCCCAGTCTCAGTCTCAGTTTTAATCGTGGTTTTTTCATTTAGATCAAGCAACGTTGATCCTATAAACTTCAAGAGCACTGGGTTACGATCCTCGGTTGCAACGTCGATTATCTTCCGTAGCATCTCGTCTTTGAACCTCTCTCTACCCTGTGTATACGCAACTGATACTATCCTCTGTAAATCCTCTTTATGAACTAGGAATTTAGCTTCCAAGGTTTCCCACGTAGCCCCCTTCTCAGCCATAGCTTCTACTATAGTTTCGTTGACTTTAACAATAGGTTTTTCACAGGCTTCTCTTACAAAGTCTGGTAGGGAGTAATCTTCTGGGTTTAGAGTAACTATAGCCATGGTTAATTTTGGGAATCAGACATATACTTAATAGCTTTTCCACCGGCTAATATAGTCATAGATAAAGCGTAGTCTTGATACGTTGTTGCCCCTCCGGTTAGGAATTTATAGGTTACAGCTGCCATAGCTATATAGATGAATAGCGATATTAGACAGAAGGTTTTGCCGTCTTGTTCGGTCAGCGCACCTTTTAGTACTGTTTTAATGGAAGTTAGGTTCATTACCATATTTTAACAGAATTATCAATTAAATATAAGATCATTGAATTCCTTCTGTAGTTTAGTAGCCTTATTGTAAATTGCGTTATAAGCATTATGTTTCCCTTTGTTTTCCTTCTTCCAAGCTGCATCCATAACTTTTTTACAGGGCTTACAACATCCTTTAGGTCCTCGTTCTTCTGATCCACATTTTAAACAAGGTCCTATACGTGGATTTCCTTTACATTCACCTTTCTTAAACTCTGTTTCTGGACTATTACGGACACCTTTTTTAAAGCAGCCCGCGTAACTACCAGTAAATCCACCATCAATTCCATTTTCTTCTATGAGATTAGCCCATTCTTTTGATTCAACTATGTCGTTATCTTGGGAGAACTTAAGCGCAAATGCCGTAAGATCAACGGAGTTAGTGAAAAGCATATACCAAGTAGTCTTAACATAGTTAGTTCCATGTTTACGAATATGTCTTTTCCAGTGTTTTCCAGATCCAAGATATCCTTCTACGTTTTTTCTAGTAGTTTTACCAAAGTACTGTAATCCAGTTACTTCGTGTTGCTTTATGTATAAGTATGTTGGTTTGAAGTTATCCACGCTTTTAATCCTTGTTTAAGACTTAGTTTTAACCTAGAAGGGGTGAAGGTACCTTAACTAGGTTTTGATGCGTTGTAGGCCCCTTAGAATGGAAAACAAGAGCCATTGGTAGGGTTATATACATACCGATTATACGCTGCTGCCTGAGCATTAGCTAAACTCTGATCCCTGAACATATTATTCATATTAGGGATAGGCATAAACCTATTAGTTCTATTTAAGAATTCCTCATATGTTCCATAGAACGCCTCATGTCTAAATCCAAGATAACAAGCATCAATCCTCTTCTTTAGATCATTTTCTTTTTCCCAGACTAATCTACGTTCTTCTTTCTCTAACTCATACTTGGATTTCTCTTTTTCGAATTTCTTATCATTGGCTCTCAGTTCCTCTTGAATATTATCTTCTATTTCCTTAGCCTTCTTAAACCCAGTTATAACTGATATTGCGTATGTGAAATTAAACATTTTATTCTCCTCTTGTACGTGGATCGAAGTTAGGGCTCAGTCTACAATTATCGAAGTGCCAACGTTTCATCATATTAACACCACCTTCTTTATCACAATGGGGGCAGGACACGATAGGCTTAGAGGCAATATTCTTCCCTATCATGGCTAATCTACGTTTTTCTTTGTGTTCTTCAGTTTGTGGATGAGAGTTAGCCTCTCTAACCTTAGCTTTATGTTCCTCGGTAACAACGTGGTTAGAAGCATAAGAGTTACCCTTGTTAACTATTCTAGCTAATTTAGAGAGGTTATTCATATGAGCCATATGTTTCTTCTTCTTAGCCTTGTTAAACTTAGCTTGAGCTACCCCTAACTCCCTAGATGATACTTTGTTAATCATAGCTTGGGACAACGCTATAGTGGCATCCTCCAACTCCTGTGTTGCTTCCTCATAATTCATTATAGTAATCCTCTTATTTGTAGGGAGTGTTGAATTTGATTTCCAAACTTTGTTCCTTCGTAAAGCTTTAAAAGTGATAACTCTGCTTCTAACGCTGTTTTAGATAGGTTTGCTTGTTGTGTTGGTGTAAGTTCTTTCTTATCTTGTGTATATTCTTTGTAAACTACTTTTTCCTTCATAATTATCTCGGAAATTTTCTCATCCCTACCTGGATTTACTTGGTTAGCTTCGTATGATTGCATGAGGTCTTTCTCTATTGTTCTGCGTTGTGTAGCTTCTGTTTCCGGTGCGTAGTTTTGTAGTTTGGTAGCTGATTTCATTTAGTTCTCCATTGGTTAGTGTTTTAAGTATATTTTATTTTAAACTATTCTTCCACTGGTTTCTTAAATATTTACTAACTTATTTATTTACTCAGTGAAATATAAGTATATATTATCTTAACTTATTAATCTATCCTTTTTGTAATTATTTACTAGATAATTGTAAGAAATTGTTACATGACATATCTGGTTGAACTAAGTTATTGATTTTAAATAATAAGTGTTACATTTGACAAAACACCCCTATCCAGAAAGTACACCCCAAGTGAAAAAGAAAAGTAGGTAAAAAAGTAGTGTAGCTCGATATCATATTATAT
>Ga0307375_10001095_pt1 | contig 30716 bp, 25 predicted proteins | sample TR1MG_FD_202531 | JGI IMG/M metagenome (GOLD analysis project Ga0307375, IMG submission 202531) | Soil microbial communities from Risofladan, Vaasa, Finland - TR-1 | ecosystem: Environmental > Terrestrial > Soil > Coastal area > Acid sulfate soil | place: Finland: Risofladan, Vaasa | collected... | reverse complement strand
GTTTCAATCCTCGCCCGCCCCGAGAGGCGGGCGCTACTCCACTGTTGGCTACCTGGGAGAGCGGTCACCGAAGTTTCAATCCTCGCCCGCCCCGAGAGGCGGGCGCTACTCAAAAGCCACGCTGCGATACGGCCCAACATGGCGTTTCAATCCTCGCCCGCCCCGAGAGGCGGGCGCTACGTTATACGTCATTTTGGAGAGTGAGATGAGAGAAGTTTCAATCCTCGCCCGCCCCGAGAGGCGGGCGCTACCTGGCGCGGCGATCCGCTTTTAATCCTGATTCGCAGGGTTTCAATCCTCGCCCGCTCCGAGAGGCGGGCGCTACACTGAATTATTGAAGGTATGAGCGGTTGATTCATGTTTCAATCCTCGCCCGCCCCGAGAGGCGGGCGCTACGCTAGACGGCCAGCGCTATCAATACAGGCAGATGAAGCGTTTCAATCCTCGCCCGCCCCGAGAGGCGGGCGCTACGTTTTTCACGTTCAGTGCAATGTTGCCCTGACCTGTTTCAATCCTCGCCCGCCCCGAGAGGCGGGCGCTACTGTTTGGCCGTGGGTACAACAACAACACCCTGGTGTTTCAATCCTCGCCCGCCCCGAGAGGCGGGCGCTACCGATGGCCAGCACGTATAGGCCGTAGGTGTAGACGAGTTTCAATCCTCGCCCGCCCCGAGAGGCGGGCGCTACGCGGTCAATCAGGTTGACGCAGGCGGCGTCATCGGTTTCAATCCTCGCCCGCCCCGAGAGGCGGGCGCTACTTGACCACGTGTACGATCAATTCCCGGCTGGCGGCGTTTCAATCCTCGCCCGCCCCGAGAGGCGGGCGCTACTCCGGCAGCTCGGCCGGCTCGCAGCCGACGATATGTTTCAATCCTCGCCCGCCCCGAGAGGCGGGCGCTACGATTGTTCGCCGCTGTTGCGCAATCAGGGGTAGGGTTTCAATCCTCGCCCGCCCCGAGAGGCGGGCGCTACAAAGGCCAGCTCCGCGATTACACTCATTTCGAAATGTTTCAATCCTCGCCCGCCCCGAGAGGCGGGCGCTACCATCGGCTACGGGTAATGTAATCGTGGGCTCATCGGTTTCAATCCTCGCCCGCCCCGAGAGGCGGGCGCTACAGCGGCAACCCTCGCCGCGATTGCGGCATGCTGCTGGTTTCAATCCTCGCCCGCCCCGAGAGGCGGGCGCTACGTCTGTTTGCGGCAGTCGCAACCACCGGCACGGGGTTTCAATCCTCGCCCGCCCCGAGAGGCGGGCGCTACTTGAGCCTGGGTTATCTCCCTGTTGTAGTCAGTCGGGTTTCAATCCTCGCCCGCCCCGAGAGGCGGGCGCTACGCAGCAGGATCAGCAGCTTGGTGGAAAGGCTCACGGGTTTCAATCCTCGCCCGCCCCGAGAGGCGGGCGCTACAGGGGAAAAATGCGCATTTCACGTGACCGGATGGCAGAGTTTCAATCCTCGCCCGCCCCGAGAGGCGGGCGCTACGGCGGCTTACGTCATCCTTGCTGACGTGAATGCGGTTTCAATCCTCGCCCGCCCCGAGAGGCGGGCGCTACAGGATCCTCGGCGTTAATGCGGCACTCGATCGAATGTTTCAATCCTCGCCCGCCCCGAGAGGCGGGCGCTACCCGCGCCGCCAGTAAAGCCACTGGAATTGATACTAGTTTCAATCCTCGCCCGCCCCGAGAGGCGGGCGCTACGTGGCGCACCATCCGCCATCATCAGCCATTCCTCGTTTCAATCCTCGCCCGCCCCGAGAGGCGGGCGCTACGCCACATCAATTAATGTGGCGCGCCCATCCTTGAGTTTCAATCCTCGCCCGCCCCGAGAGGCGGGCGCTACCTCGAAGCCGATCGCCTTGCACTTGAATTCCTGCTGTTTCAATCCTCGCCCGCCCCGAGAGGCGGGCGCTACCGGTGTAGCCCAGTGCGGCCGCCAGTGCGATATAGTTTCAATCCTCGCCCGCCCCGAGAGGCGGGCGCTACCACCGGGCGCACGGTGTCGGCGTCGATGTACGCTTGTTTCAATCCTCGCCCGCCCCGAGAGGCGGGCGCTACACCAGGCTGTAGAGCGCCGCGTTGACGATCCAGACGTTTCAATCCTCGCCCGCCCCGAGAGGCGGGCGCTACAGTCCGCTTACAACGCCATGACTTTCAACGTTAAAAAGCGTACTTTGCGCGAACCCTCGGTTTTCTTGCCTCCGAGAGTTCGCACATCCAAACGACGAAGGCAGAAAAATCATCTCCGTCAATACATTAGCCACAGCGCGAACCTGCCGCGTTTGTGTCGTCGCTACTGGTTCGCGCATCATATTACCAGCGCCCCTTCAAAATCCACAGCTTGGAAATTTCCATATTCCTTGATGTGCAACTCTACCGGCTCGGTCAAACGGTATAAGCGCAGACTGTCTTCTTTCTCATTGATCTCTGCAAGCAGTCGCCGTTCTAACTCTTCAAGCTGCATCTGGTTGACCTTACACTCGAACACTGAATTTTGTACCCGCTGCCCGGTGCTTTCGCAAACTTTCGCAACGCGGCGTAGCCGTTTGCGACCGGCTGCGGTTACGGTGGATACATCGTAAGTGATAATAATCAGCATGGCGTTAACGGTATAGAAACGGGAGATAACCTTCCATTTCGCCGCGCAGGGTACGTGCCATAAAGCGCGCTTGCAATAACGGCAGCAAGCCAATCGGCACTTTGGTTTCTAGCAAGGGGTGCATCACCTCTTCCTGCTTGCGCTCCTGATATGCAGTAACCACGACACGGCGTGCATCGCCTTCGAGCAGCACCGCGCCACCTTCACGTTCAGAAAAATCGTTGGCTCCAATCTGCCCCCGGTTAATCAGGGTAAGCGCCAACCGGTCGGCAAAGATGGCACGAAACTCTTCCATCATATCCAGCGCGAGTGCTGCACGGCCGGGGCGCACGACATGCAGAAAACCCAGCTGGGGATCAAGACCGACGGCCTCCAGCGCTGAACGGCAGTCGTTCATCAGCATGGAGTAGAGAAACGAGAGTATCGCGTTAAAACGGTCGCGTGGCGGTCGCCGGGTGCGCCCATCCATCGTGAACTTGTCGCGAGCTTCACGCTTGACCAACAACGGCAACGCCGCGAAATAATTTTTTGCCGCATCACCCTCAATGCCGCGCACCACGTCCAGATCGGGGGCGTGCGGCAGGTTGCGTAACGAGCTGGAAAGTGCCTCGGCAGCGGCTGCGAGTGCGCGGCTGTCTTGCTCAATACCTGCTTCACGCGCACCGCGCAGCAAGACCTGGCGTCCATTGCGCAACTTTCCGGCAATGGCGCTTTGAGCAATGCCCAGCGTAAAATTTTCATCCAGTGCCAGCCGGTGCTGCGCCTGCCGCAGCAGGATATTGCCGGAAATCGAGCCTTCCAGCCGCGCCTTGAAACGCCCATTGCCGTCCAGCAACACAAGGCTGATTCCATCATCCGCGCAGCGGTGCATTAATGCCGGAGAAAGCATGATGTTGCCCAGGCAAACCACACTGCCCAGATGATGCAGCGGCACCTGCAACTTCTTTTCGTGCTCCACATCCACCCGCACCGTGTCATTCTCCAAATGGAGATAGGAGTTCGGAGTCATGACATAAAGGGTATTGAGAATCTGGCGCGCCATTTTTACACTGCTCCCGGATCAAACAAGGTTTCCAGCAAAACATGCTGCGTTGCACGCGCAGCGACAGCCTGCGGCTGGCAGATTTCCTTCAGCGAACACTCCTTGCAGCGCGCATCATTGACCGGGGGCGGCAACTTGCCGGAATCCATCATGGCGCGGATGGCGTTCACCGTTTCTTCCACCTTATCGCGCAATGCCTGAGTAATCGCCACCTCACGCCTGCGCCGCGAACCGTGGTGGTAAATCGCACCATGCGTAATAACCCTGCCGGTCATCTCTTCCAAACACATCGCCTGCGCGGCTAGCTGGATGTCATCGTGGGATTTTTCACGCTTGGGGCCATGCTTGTATTCCACCGGATAGATGTGCCCGTCGGGACGGAACTCCACCACATCGCACTTGCCAACCAGCCCCAGCCGATCCGACCACACCGGCAATGCCCGCTCGGCACGCACACCCTCGAAGGTTTCAAATCCCGGATCATCCACCCGCTCATGCGCTGCGTTGCCGCGCATAGTGAAAACGTTTTCATCGAATACCTGCTCAACATGAATCAGCGCGCACTGGCGCGGGCAGTAGCTCCAGTGCTGGAGGGCGGAGAGCATGATGGGGTCTGCGGCTTCCATCTAGCCGAACAACCGCTCCAGCAACACATCACGCACCAGCCTCATGCCCAATCCAACAATTCAGCAATGGGCGCCGCCCATTCCGGCAGTGGGCAGTACTGCTTGATCACTTTTCCCTTGTTGGCACGCAACACCAGCGCTGCCTGTTCGCCATCCACGGAGTTGTCGTACAAATAGAGCCGATCCACTTCCCGCGCCACCAAGGCGCAATTGGCGATCGAACGAAAATGGCGCGCAATGATTTTCTGGATTGGTACATCGTGCCCACCCTGCATCACCCGGCGAGCAACACGCGCAGCATTGATGGATGGATCGCGGGTCGCCACGAAGAACACGCGGGTAAAAAACCCGGCAGCTTGAGCCCGCCGCACAAAATCCACCTTGTCCGGCGCTGAGAAAACACTCTCGAAAGCCAAGCTGCGGCGCTCTGCCAAGCAGCGCTCTCGCCGTTTGCTGGCAAGATCAGCCGCCTGCAAAACAGCGGATTCGGAGTTCCAATCGCCAAACTCGTCACGCGCGATAAAATCGGGGTTCACATACTCACACCCGGCAAACCACTCATGCGCCAACCCCCGCTCGGTCACGGTCGTCTTGCCCGCACCGTTCGGCCCTGCCACCAGCAGCAGTCGAGGCTGTTCAGCCAGTATCATGACGCTGCCACCACATCCCTGGCGCGCGCATCCGCCACGGCCTCAGCCAGTTTTCGGCGCATCCAAATATCGGATTCCCGCTTGCGCGCCATTGCCAAATCCAGTGCTTCGCTCATTACCTCGGCCAGCTCTTCATCGGTTGGGTCGGTATCCGCTGCCAATGGGTTGCGTTTTGTATTGGATAAATCAGCCATGCAAGACTCCTTAAAATATCAGGCTTTTCTTTCAAGGGTTACGCCGGGTACGACTTCTTGGCTTACACCGAGCGGCATTTCTTTACCGTCCACGAGAACATTATAATCCGCGAAATCACGCGGCACCGATGCGCCGTCTTTGAGTTTTGCCTGAATGTGCTCGAATAGACTGTAGGCGCGGGCATTCCCCAGTTTTGAATCATGCTTGAACACATACAGACCGCGCGTCGTCATTTCGCCACGAGCAGCGGAACGATCATGCTCGAACATATCGGAAAGTGCTGTCCACAACAATTCGAGGTCAGCGTCAGAAAATCCCGTCTGCTCCGCCAAGTGCGCAGAAATAAAGCCATGCGCTGCATAAAGGCCATAGGGCACGGTAAACTTGCGGCCCATCGTGCGGTTGTCGCCGCCCTGCTTTTCGGCTTCAGCTTCGGTAGCCACCGCCATGCGGGTAATGGAGTGCTCCAGCGCCACGATAGGGTCGATTGAACGGCCAAAAGTCAGTTGCACTGGTCCGCGCACTTGACCGCAGTTAGGTGCTGATTTAAGAGACATGACTGCCCCAAAGGTTCTGATGTCGAAATAGTTTTTGCACATCCACTCTCTACCCTTATCTACCTCGCTAGAGTCTGGGCGACGAGCCTTCACTTGCTTGAGTCCTTCACCGATGAGTTTTTGAATATCCGCAGAACATAACTTTTCTTTTTTTGCTTCCTTTAGCCAGTCTTTGATCTCTTTTTTGTCCAAGTCTGCTGCGAATACCAAGAGCCAGCCTTCTTCTTCGTCCCCGGTAAGCGTCAACCCATCTGGCAGTGCCACATCCTCGAATTCCTGCGCCAATTTTGACTCGACCTTCAATTGCGCTTCTTCGCCAAGACCAATGCCAAGAGTTTTGAAAGCTTCAACATGTGCACGACCTAGAACTGCCTTTTCACGCACATAAATATTGTGGGGCGTCTGGTAACTTTCCCTAAGCGCAACGTAGTTCCTAATCTTCCTTTTCAAACATACATCTGTCACCAAGCCGCGCCCAGTTTCTGCATCCATACGCGGCAAATTGCCTGCGTCCGGGTCGCCGTTGGGGTTGCCATCTTTTACGTCAAATAACAAAACGAAGTCATAACGATTTTGAATACTCATGGTTCAAGCTCCCTGTTCTGGTTAATGTTGTTATTTCTTGGTGTAAAGATCAAGTTGCTGATGGTAATAACCGATGGCGAATCGTCCTTGCTCGGACAGTGGCAACTGGGGTGGGAACTCCCTGAGTTCTGACACGATTTCGCCGATCATCTTTTCGTAATACACCTTCTGACCCGCGCTCAACTTGGCAAGGTGGTGATTTTTTAATTTCAGCAAAGTTGGGAAAACCGTCACCGGACTGCTGGATGCCGCGCCGTAAAAACGATCACGGATGGTGGAGTTCAGTTTCGCTGGCTTGGCAGCATCCTCCTGGATTTTTTCAAGCACGGCAAACAAGCGACCCAAACGGTAAGCGGGATTGGAATTGGTAGTATCAAGCGACACGGTAATATCCTCCTGTTGATTTTTAAAACGGGATGCCCGATTGAGGCAGCCTTTGATGAGCGCGGCGCGGGCGTAGGTCACATTGGGCAATGGCTTGCCGGTTTTATCGTTTTTCTTTGCTTGTTCGGCGCGAATCTGCCGAATAGCCGCCTGCAACAAAGTAGCGGGATAAGGTGTACCCGACAAAATCGCCCGCATGGTATCGCCTGACAGATTGGGCGGAATGTTTTTGGATTCGCCCAATTTGGCGATATTTACCAGCAGACGAAATAGCGAAAGATAGGGCGGATCGTAAGATGCCCGGTCGATTTTCAGGTCATCGAAATGCTGCCGGATGCGCCCAGCAAACTCCGCTACCGTGCCGGTCTGCCAGAAGCGAACAGAAATACGCGCCGCATTGGGTGCCAGTCCTAATACAAAGAAACGGGTGGTATCGCTGTCGGTATCAAAACTCCCCATTTCGACACTGCGATAAAGATTCTCCACTGCCTTCACATTACAGTCTGGGTCGTCCTTGCGCGGCTCCCCAAACAGATCGAGAAAACCTGCTTCCAACTCGTCAGGTGCATCGGCCCAAAAAACTGTGGAGGCATCGCCTACCTGTATTTTTTGTGTCGAGTCTTTTCGCAGTAAATGATTGAGCGCGGTGGTATACGCAAAAGAGCTAGCTTCGCTAATCGGCGCATTCTCACCTTGCCGTTCCTCCTTGCCATACGATTCAAATGCCCGCAGATTGAAGGAAACAATGTCAGCACCAGTGGTATTGGCATCCCGAACACCCTTGATCGGGGGCTGAAGTCGCGTTGCCGGTGCCGGGTTTCCAGTAATTAGGCACACCATAGGTTTTCTGTTACCGATTTGAGCAGCTTCCGTTTTGAGTGCCCCGATAACTTTGGGATGCTGGCAGATAAGCTCCGCTTCTCCCACCATACGAAAAGCCAGCCATGGCTTGGTTTCCACGATCTCCTTCCACTCTGCTCTGCTTTTAGCCTGTTCTGCTGGCCGATTAGTCAGAAACAGTTTCATGGCGTTAAGACCCTCGTTTTCAAGGACAAGATATTCACCAAGCTTGGCTATGAACGCTTTTTGTTTTTCCTTCCCACCTTCCAGTCCAAAAATATATTCGGCATTATCCCAAAGCCGATATGAATTCACTCCGCAGGTACGCTTTTCACCTTGAGGCATAAGAAAAGACTTGGCGCGTTTTTTCTTTGCATCGCCAATACGGGTATCCTCAATTTGAACTAGATTTCCTTCTCCATCCAAAACGATAACAAATGGAATCTCTTTCCATTCAAATCCCGGCGGGGCGATTCCAGCATCCGGGTCTGCCGCCTTGCGGTCGTAATACCCTTTCAGGGCCTGAAGTATCATCCCCGTACCTCTTCGCTGTTCCAGTCTGGAATTTCCACTACGCCGTTTTTCATTCGTGCATTGAAAAAACGCGGTGCGGGGTCGGCTGGATTGGTGTAGTCCATGTCGTAGAGCATCCAGCCCAATTCGCGTGTCTCCGCAATGAGCGGGGCGGGCTCCTTGGCTGGATCATCAATCAGCCGGACGTCGCAAGCAAACTCGCGACAGCCGAGGTAAGGCTGGTTGATGCATTGGCCTTTTTCAGCGCGACGCTCAAACATATTGAGAAACTTGACTGGCGTATTAGGCTTGTGCTGTTCCTTTCCTTCCTCGGGTTCTTCCACGACGTGGGACAGGTGCGGGTAGTTGAACCGATGGTCGCGTTCGGTCATCTCAAAGTGTGCGTACAGCCGATATTTCACATCGCGCAAAAACAATCCGGCGCGCTGCTGGCGGAATTTTGGTTTACCGTCATTCTTAATGTCGTCAATGTAGAACCCGTCCTCCCAGTCTGGCGACATTTTGCACCCAACTTCGTTGCGTCGCACCGAAACCCAGCAAACTGGATTGAGCACTTCGATTCTGGTCGGCACCCAGCGGATCGCGGGTTTCCAGAGAATGGCCTCGAACACGGCACGGGCGGCGGATGGCGTGATGACGTCGTAGCTGACACGTTCCACTTTCATTTCCGGGCGGGTGAAACAGGCGAAATCGCCACTCACTTCCAGGCAGTAGGTTTTTCTTGGCATGGCTTTCCCTTGGTTATCACGGCACAAGCGTGCTGGGGTTAAGTAGCGGAGATTCAGCAAGCAACAATCCGGTTTCCTTGTGGTATAGCGTATCGCCTACTTGGGCATACAGGTCAGGGTAATTTTCAATCGCCTTGATGTCACCATTCTGAAGCAAGCGATTCAAGTCATAACGATAAATCGTCACCGCATGGCGCTGGAGCTTGCGCATCAGCCAGCGTTCCGGGCCTTTGACGCGCAGCAGGTTGATCCACTTTTCGCTGTCTTCGTTGTAGCGCACAAACACTGCTTGAGTTTCTCGATCATCAATCAGGCGGAATTTCTCGGCAGCGGTACGGAACTGGACTTCCAGACCACTTCCGCATTTGAGAGCACCTGCAATATCGTGCTCATCCAAATTTGGCATACTCAAAAAACGATTGAAGTAGCGGGTGAACAATTCCCGCGCCAGCGGTTTTTCTGGTCGCTTGTACCATACGTCTTTGGTGGCATCTTCACCAAAGCGCAGCAAGCCTTTGGGAGCAGGCTTGGGCGGAACAAACACCACAACTTTGCCCTTCCCAGTCAAACCTCCCTCGCGATTGCAACGACCAGCCGCCTGCGCAATAGAATCCAGTCCGGCCAGTGCCCGATAAACCACGGGGAAGTCGAGATCAACCCCAGCTTCGACCAATTGCGTGCTGATCACGCGTAGCGGTTCGCCACGTTTGAGCCGCGCTTTGATGTCGGCAATAATCGCTGAGCGGTGTGCGCCACATAGGAGTGCGGAAAGGTGCAATGTACCCTTGGGCATAAGCTCCCAAAGCTCGCGGCAATCCTTGCGAGTATTGACGATGGACAGCACCGACTCGTGCTGGCAAAGCTCTGCGGCGAGAGATTCCCAATCGGTGAGTTGATTGAAATCAGCAGGTATCTGAACTTCTACCCGTTCCAGATCGGCATAGAGTCCATCCACGTCAGCGATAATTTCGCGCACGTTGTTCAGCCCCTTGCGAGTAGTGCGACCAAAGCTGTCCTTGACCGTATTCAGAGCTGGCTGGGTGGCGGTGGAAAGCACTACGGTTACACCGTAGTGGGTAGTCAGCAGGTTGAGCGTATCGAGTATCGGTTGCAGAAATTCCGGCGGCAGCAGTTGCGCCTCATCCAGCACGATCACACTGTTGACGAGATTATGCAGCTTGCGGCAACGACTGGTGCGGGCAGCGAATAACGACTCAAACAACTGGACATTGGTAGTCACGATCAGCGGCGCATCCCAGTTCTCTGCCGCCAAACGGCTGCGCGTGGTTTCGCGATCTACATCAAAGTTGCTGTGGTGTTCCACGACATCATCTTTGCAGAAGATGCCGCGAAACACATCGGCGGTTTGCTCGATGATGCTGGTGTAGGGAATGGCGTAGATAACGCGCCGCTTGGCGTGATGCTTGGCATGTTCCAGCGCGAAGGCCAAGCTGGAAAGTGTCTTGCCGCCACCGGTGGGCACGGTAAGCGAAAACATGCCGGGCGACAACGCAGCCTGTTTGCGGCATTGCGCCAACACGTCGGCGCGTATGCGGTTGACCGGTGTATCGGCAGATTGGTCAACTATTAATTGAGCAATCTTTGCTTCCATAGAGCGGTTGAAAACAGGCAGCATTTCCGCAAGTGCTGGAAACTGTTGCCGCGCCTGATTTTTGCCTTCATCCATAAAGGCTTCGGTATCCAGAAAGTCCGCATCCACCAAGCATGAGAACAGCATCCGCACCCACAAGTGAAAACCATTTTCGCCTCCGCACACCTTGAAGGCTGGCTTGCTCTGCGTGAGTACGTTCTGCGGAATGGCTTGTACTGGGATGCGTTCGAACAATTCACTTTGTTGTAACCGGATGGAAAGTGCCTTGCCACCGGTTTCCGCCAAGTGCCAGTCTGGCAATCCGGCATGATGACCAGCAATCAAATAAGCCAGAATGCGGCCATGCTTATCAAATTGCCTAACCGCATGTATCGCGCCCGCGGTGGAATGGTCCACGCGACCGGGCGCACCTTCAATCTCGATGTGTGCTTCTGGGTTGTAACCGCTGACCTTTTTGATGTATTGCTGAAACTCGGCGCTGTATTTTCCCAAGTCGTGCCATAACCCAGCGATGCTCGCCCAATCACGTGAATCGAAATCGGTCGCGAAATCAGCGGCTATTCGGGCTACTCCGTGAAGGTGCTCATCCAGCAAGTGTTCGTGCCAGCCACCCGCACTATCTTGACGTACATGAGCCAGTACTCGGTTTTCGTGTTTATCGTTCATGCATCCATCCTAACACCCCTACTGGCTCACCACGTGAGCTAGTAAAGACCGGCAGCTAAAAAATTCCTCCTTTTGCCTCATCCGTATCCAAACAACACCTCTTGTATTTCTTGCCGCTGCCACATGGGCAAGGATCGTTACGGCCCATTTTCGGCTCTGCGCGAACATAGGGTTCTTCAAACGGATACGATTCATCCTGGAATTCGTTACCCGAAAGGCTGTAATCTTCATCCCATGCGACCGGGTCGTTTTCAGCTTCCTCTTCCGCCCAGCGTTGTTGGCGAGCAGCAATCTCGCCTGGCAAATAGAACTTCCATGGATCGTTGAAACGCTCCCAACCGGCTTTATCCTGCATAGCCGTATAAGCCTGCTGGACGTCATTCGGGGCAAAGTGCACGCCCAAAAACCCTTGTCTTGCCGCCATATCATCCAGCAGCGGTCGATGTTGAACGCGAGGGAAATCCAGCAGGGTGTTGCCGGCACACAGGCGCAAGCTCCAGTCTTCATCTTCGTCGGCTACGATTCCCGCCAGCCATTCCAATGCTAGTTCCAGTGCATTGCTTCCCTGACAGCGTGCAGCGGCCACGATTGCATCTATAGCATTCACCCGGATGTACCAATTTACGGCGCGATCATGACAAAACTCTCGCAATATCGGCAGCACACTTTCCGGTTTGTTGTGAAACAGGGCCGGCCAGTAGCCGGCTAGCCAGTCTTGCAGTCCGTCACTGTCCTCCCTTTCCTTGCATGACATGCTGCGCATGAATTTCACCAGCAACAGACCCGCGCGTTCAGTCGAAATCAGGCCGAGTATCATGACGGCGTGCAGCTTCAGCCACCATTTTCCTGCACCCTCGGTTTGCCCGTCGATATAGTCAGCAACCAGGTCGGCCAGGTATTCGATCATGGCGTCGCTGCGCCGGGCGCATTCGTCGATCACGTTGCGAGGTACGCGGTCCTCGTCGTGGATCATCAGGTCGATCAGGCCGGTCGGATCAAGGCTGGCAAGGAATTCGTCGGTGTGGGTGGGTGGTTGGGGCAGGTCGGTCATGGCGTTTTCTCCTGAATGGGGTTGGCAATATCCAGATAGACCTCGAATTCCATCCGCTGCCACGGGTTGCGGCTTTTCTTCAGGCGGGTGATACGCGCTTCCGCTTTCGAGCCCCTATCCATGAAACGCGCCAGCGCCTCGTTGTCGGCGCGCGGCACGTAGCCGAGCTTGTGGCCTTGCCATTCGACGCGCACGGCTTTGGTGTCGTGGGAATTGTCAGGTTCGCGGACAAGCTGAAGGGCGTCGCCCACCTTCATTTCGCTCCATAGCCGCTTGCCTTCGTAGTAGCGGAAGCCGGCCAGGGGCGAATTTTGCAGCAGGATTTTGGCGTTTGCGGTGGGCTCGGCGGCGCGGGTGGGCAAGGAGAAGGTAAGCGCAAGCAACAGCGCCGCAACCAGATGTAACCGCATAAACTCTTACCCCTCTTCTCTTAGGCTAATCTATGCACACAAGTCATTTCAAGCCGTTCGTGCTGAGCTTGTCGAAGCATGAATGGCTTGATTTTACGATGTTTTTAACATCCGCCCACACTTCGACAAGCTCAGTGCGAACGGATTAAAAATCAATTAGTTGGAGGATGTGCGCATAGATTATCCCCTTAGGGGGCGAGGGGGTTATACGGCCTCGCCCGCTCGCTGTTCGAAGAATTTTTCCACGTCCGCCACTTCCCGCGTCCGTTTCATCGGCGGCAGGCTCTGCCAGATGCGGCGGCCGTATTGTTTGGTCAGCAAGCGCGGGTCGCAGATCATCAGCACGCCGCGGTCGGTCTCGTCGCGGATCAGGCGCCCGGCACCCTGCTTCAGGGTGATGACGGCGTGGGGTAGCTGGTATTCCATGAAGGCGTTGCGCCCTTCCTGGTTGATCTTCTCGATGCGCGCCGCCAGCACCGGATCGTCCGGAGGAGAAAATGGCAGTTTGTCAATGATCACCAGCGACAGCGCCGAACCGCGCACGTCGACGCCTTCCCAGAAGCTCTGGCTAGCCACCAGCACGGCGTTGCCGAGGCGGCGGAAGCGTTCCAGCAGTTCGGTGCGAGTACCCTCCCCTTGCAGCAACAGGGGGAATTCCAGCCCTTCTTTTTCGAAGGCTTCCTTCAACAGTTCATGCGCCTCGCGCATGGCGCGCAGGCTGGTGCAGAGCAGGAATGCGCGGCCGCCGCTGGCGCGGATCACCGGCAGCGCCGCCGCCACCACCGCCTCGGTGTAGCCGCGGCTGTTCGGCTCCGGCATGCCTTGGGGCGAATACAGCACCGCCTGGTTTTCGTAGTCGAACGGGCTGTCCCAGAAGGCGGTGGCGGCTTCGAGCAGGCCCATCTGGCTTTGGTAGTGGCTGAAGTCCTTTTTCACGGCAAGCGTGGCGGAGGTAAAAATCCAGGCGCGTGTGTGATCGTCGATCTGCTTGCGGAAAATCTCGGCGATGGAAAGCGGCGTGGCGTTGAGTTGCATCGCGCGGTTGAACACTTCCACCCAGCGCACGCTGCCGTTGTTCTCCTCGTCCGTCCAGCGCTTGAGTTGCGCCGCGAACTGGGTGCCGCGCTGCCAGCAGTTTTCCAGGCCGGGGCTGCGCGCGGCCTGGGATTCGAGCAGTTTGTTGAGCGCATCCAACATGGTCTTGACTTCGGTCAGGGCGTCCGCGAAGCCACGCATCCCCTTCGCACCGGTCAGCGGCAAACGCACGCTGTCCTGCGGGAACACCAGGCGCAGGTCGCGTGCGGCCTTCTCCAAAGCCGCCGCGCCCTCGGGCAGCTGGGCGAAATCCTTGGCCGACACCATGCCCTCGGCGTGAGCGTCGTGGGCCAGCTCGAGCAGTTGTGAGGTGCTCAGGTTCTCGCCGAAGAACAGGCTGGCGGTTTCCGGCAGCTGGTGCGCCTCGTCGAAAATCACCGTGTTGCTGGCAGGCAACAGCTCGGCCACACCCTCGTCGCGCAGCATCACGTCGGCGAAGAACAGATGGTGGTTGACCACCACCACGTCCGCACCTTGCGCGCGCTTGCGCGCTTCCATCACGAAGCACTCCTTGTGTTGCGGGCAGTCCTGGCCGAGGCAGTTTTCCCGCGTCGAGGTGACGTAGGACCAGATACCAGCATTCTCCGGCACCTCGCTCAGGGCACTCTTGTCGCCGCTGTCGCTAGCCTTGGCAAACTTCTCGATTTTCGACAGGTAGACCGAATCGTCGCGGGTCATGAAGCGCCCTTCGTTCTTGGCGCGCTCAAGGTGGAAATGACAGACGTAATTGGCGCGGCCCTTGAGCATCGCTATCGTCACCGGCACCTTCAGGGCCTCGCGCATCGCCGGGATGTCGCGGAAAAAAAGCTGATCCTGCAGGGTCTTGGTGCCGGTGGAAATGATTACCTTACCGCCGGCGAGCAGTGCCGGAGCCAGATAGGCGTAGGTCTTGCCGGTGCCGGTACCGGCTTCAGCCACCAGGATTTCGTGCTTTTCGATGGCGGCAGAAATGGTCCGCGCCATCTCAAGCTGCTGGCTGCGAACGCGGTAATCCTTGAAGGCGCGCGCCAGCACGCCGCCTTCGGCGAAAATGGAATCTAGATCAAGCATGATTCAAAAAGACCGTCATTCCCGCGAAAGCGGGAACCTAAGTAATTGTTAAACAATTTCACTCCAGAGATCGAACCAGGATGGATTCCGTTTCTCAATCAACTCTATTTTCCAGTTTCTTCGCCATTTCTTGATCTGCTTTTCCCTTTGTATGGCTGAGAGCATGTTTTCGTGAAACTCATAGTAGACTAAATTATGGATTGTATATTTCTTGGTAAAGCCTTCAGCTTGATCATTTTTGTGCTGCCATACACGTTTCACAATATCGGAGGTTACACCGACATAAAGGGTGCCGTTTCTTCGACTGGCTAGTAAATAAACGCAAGGCTGTTTTTCCATGTATCAGAAACACTGGATTCCCGCTTTTGCGGGAATGACGGTGGTGATAGTTTGCCAAACTTTGAGGTTAGGTTGAGAACACAATTGTACCAGCAACGCCAAAGCCGCATCCCGGTTCTCAATTGCCGCCCGGCTTAGCGGTTCACCCAGTTCAAAGCTTTCCCCACGCACCGAGAGCAGGAATGAGGGGGGGGCTGGCCTTTGGTAAACCTTCTCGAACACGTGCAGCACGGCTTCCGGGGACATTTCGTGGGTGGTGTATCTGGCATCCTGCGCCGGATGAAGAGGGGAAAACAGAAATGGGCTCGGACAGGACACGCTGGCGTCGATGAACAGCGCGAGGTCGCGCCCTTCCAGGTCCACCGCGTGCTCGACCTGCAACTGGAAATCGGTGACCAGCTCGAATTCTGGCCACTCGAGATGCTGCGTCCGGCTCTCGGCAAGCAGATCGAGCAACTGCGGCCCTAGGGCGTCGTCGCCCCGGCTCGGATTGCCGTAAGCGAAGATGAGCAGCGGCGCTATCAAGCGTCGCACCGGCCGTCTGAGTTCTTGTTCAAGCGGTCGATCACCTTCCCCCCCGCGTCCACCAGTTCCACCTCCAGCGGCATTTTGCCCACGGCATGGGTGGCGCAGGACAAGCACGGATCGAAGGCGCGGATCGCCACTTCGATGTAATTGAGCAGGCCTTCGGTCAGTTGCTGGCCGTCCAGGTATTGCAGGGCCACTTGCCTCACCGCTTCGTTCATAGCCTGATTGTTGTGGGTGGTGGCAACGATCAGATTGGCACGGACAATCAGCTCATCCTCGTTGATGCGGTAGTGGTGGATCAGGGTGCCGCGCGGCGCCTCGATCACGCCTACGCCACGCAGCGCCCGCTCGCCCCGGCTGACTAGGTCGCTACCCAGCAAGTCGTTGTCGTGCAGCAGCTCCTGAATGGCCTCGGCGCAATGCAGCATTTCGATCATGCGCGCCCAGTGATAGGCCAGCGTGGACTGGGTGGCGCTGCCGCCACCGAATGCCTTGAACGACTTCCTTTCAGTCTCGGCCAGCGGCGTCGGGATGAAGTCGCAATTGTTGATCCGGGCGAGCGGGCCGACCCGGTACCATCCCTCCTCCCTGCCCCTCGACCGGATGAAGGGGAATTTCATGTAGGACCAGGATTTCACTTCCTCGTGGATATAGTCCCAGTAATGGCTGTAATCGACATGGTCGAAAATCGTCTGGCCATGCTCATCTTTGGCCCTCAATCCGCCGTGGTAAAGATCCAGGGCGCCGTCGTCCCGCACCAGGCTCATGAAGGAGGATTTGAAGTAGCCGAAACCATTGTAAAAATCCGGCCGATCGCAGTAGATCTTCTTGATCAGTTCCACCGAATCCCGGCTCCAGGCAACCATCTGATCGATGTCCTTCAGCAGGGAGTCACGCTCTTCCATCGACAGGTTCTTGTTCACGCCGCCGGGGATCGCCCCGGTGCCGTGAATCCGCTTGCCGGACGTGAGCCGGATCACTTCCTGCCCATACTTGCGCAAGGCTACGCCCTGCCGGGCGACATCCGGATAGGCGGCGACCACGCCGACGATGTTGCGCCTGGCCACGTCGCTGTCGAAGCCGAATAGCAAGTCGGGCGAGGCCAGATAATAAAAATGCAGCGCATGGGATTGGAGCACCTGGCCCAGATGCATGAGGCGGCGCAGCTTCTCGGCGCTAGGCGTCAACTGTGCGCCAACGATCATGTCCATCGCCTTGGCAGCCCCCAGGTTATGGCTCACCGGGCAGATGCCGCACAAGCGCTGAACGATCACCGGCACTTCCCAGTAGGGCCGACCCTGAATGAATTTCTCGAAACCGCGGAATTCGACAATATGAAACCGCGCCTGGTGTACGCGGTTTTCGTCGTCGAGCAGGAGGGTGACCTTGCCATGGCCCTCCACCCGGGAGACCGGCTCGATCACCACGCGCTTGAGTCCTTCCGGATTTGCGGCGGTTTCCAGTTCAAAAGTCATAATAAACCCATTAACCGCGAAGGACGCAAAGGTACGCGAAGGAAAAACAAAAACATTGATCCTAAAAATGGCAATTGCTTAACCGCAGAGGCGCGGAGACGCAGAGAAACAGATGGGTGAGGTCGCACAATGCTATAACGCATTGTTTTTTCTCGGCGCCTCTGCGTCTCTGCGGTTCAATTGAGGTTTCTAGGTTGATTTACCTTGCGATCCTTTGCGTCCTTTGCGGTAAAGAAATTAATCAAAATGCAGCTGCTCATAATCCAGCTTCGGCTCCCGGCCGTTCAACAGGTCAGTCAGGAACTTCCAGATCGCGTCGCCCGAGGGCGGGCAGCCGGGCAGGAAATAATCCACCTTCACCACCTCGTAGACCGGGTGCACCTTGTCGAAAGGCAGCGGCAGTTCGGGATCGTTGGGTATTTGGCCGCACTCCAGCCCACCCTCATAGCAGTACACTTCCTGGAAGCAGTCCCACAGATCGATGTTGTTGCGCATCGCGGGAACTCCGCCATTGATGGCACAGGCGCCAATCGCCACCAGCACTTTGCAGTTCTTGCGGAACTCCTTGAGCACATGGACGTTTTCGGCATTGCACACGCCCCCTTCGACGAGGCCGATGTCGCACGGTCCGCAGTGCTTGATGTCTGTCAGCGGAGTACGGTCAAACTCGACCAGCTCGATCAGACCGAACAGGCGCTCGTCGATATCGAGGAACGACATGTGGCAGCCGAAGCATCCCGCCAAGGAGCAGGTGGCGATGCGAATTTTTTTCATAGTGTCGCCAGTGGGCGACACAGAGTCCCCCTCGCCCACTTGTGGGAGAGGGCTGGGGGGAGGGAAGCGACCGGCACGGTCGCTCTGCTCACTCATGGCTGCCCCCGGTCTGCACGTCCTTGATGGTGAGGCGGTCAAAAACACGCTGGCCGATCGGTACGGCATATCCCTGACGCTTGATCAGGATCGCCCCGGTCGGGCACACCTGGACGGCCTTGTCGGTGACGGCGAGATCGGTGTCGCCCAGCAGGCCGCTAGCCGAATTGACGACCAGGATGGTTTTAATCCCGCGCCCGGAAAGGCCGAACACGTTCTTGCCGTCCACCTCGCGGCTGGCTCGCACGCAGAGCTCGCAATAAATGCAGCGGTTGCGGTCGAGCATCACGTCGGGATGGGAGGCGTCCGCCTCGCGCTGCGGATAGAAGTGGTTGTAGTGCGGGCTCATCATGCCGAGATAGTAGGCAACGGCCTGGAGCTGGCAGTTGCCGCTTTTTTCGCACGCCGGGCAGAGGTGGTTGCCCTCGACGAACAGCATTTGCGTCAGGGCAAGCCGTTCCGCATTGAGTTCCGCGATGTCGCTCAGCACCAATTGGCCTTCTACAGCGGGCATGGTGCAGGATGCGACATTGCGCCCGTTGACGTTGACGGTACATAGCTTGCAGCTGCCGTGAGGCTTGAATTCCGGGTTATGGCACAGGTGCGGAATGTAGACGCCGGCCGCCAGCGCCGCGTCCATGATGGTCTGACCTTCCTGGAACGGCACGGCTAGCCCGTCGATGGTGATGGTCTTGCTCATAGGTGCGCCCATTCGTCGTCGCGGCCGGTAATCTTGCGCGCGGTTTCCAGCGCGCCGTCGAGGTCGAAGGCCGGCTCGAAGGCCAGCGCCTTCAGTTTGCGCTCGTAGACGTCGGGAAACTTTTCCAGGCTGTCCAGCACCGGGTTGGCGGCGCTGCTGCCCAGCCCGCAATGGCTCATGGTTTTGAGAATATGGCCGAGGCTTCTCATCTCCTCCAGGTCGGAGGCGGTGCCGTGCCCGCTCGCAATCTTGTCCATGATCTTCTTCTGCAACTCGGTGCCGACCCGACACGGCGTGCAGAATCCGCAGCTCTCATGCGCGAAGAAGTGCACGAAGTTCCGCGCGGTTTGAAACAGGTCGCGCTTGCGCTGAAACACCATGAAAGCGCCCGCCGTGGGCAAGTCCTCGAAGGCGATTTTGCGGTCGAATTCCTTCCATGAAATCAGGGTGCCGGAAGGCCCGCTCACCTGGACCGCATAAGGGTCCTTGGCGCCGCAATCGGCGAGTATCTGGCGCACTGTGACGCCGAACGGGTATTCGTAGATGCCAGGGCTCGTGCAATCGCCTGAAATCGAAAGCAGTTTGGTGCCCGTCGACTGCGCGGTGCCCATCGCCGCGAACCAGGCGCCGCCCCGCTCCGCGATTTTTGCCGCGCAGGCGAAGGTTTCGACGTTGTCCACCACGGTCGGCCTGCCCTTGTAGCCGTGCGTCACCGGGAACGGCGGACGGTTGCGCGGGCGGCCGCGCTTGCCTTCGAGCGATTCGATCAGGGCGGATTCCTCGCCGCAGATGTAGGCGCCCGCACCAAGATGGATTTCGATGTCGAAGCTGAAGTCCGTCTGGCCGAGTATGTTGTCGCCCAGCAGGCCGGCCTCGCGACGCTTTTGCAGCACTTTTTCCAGCTGTTCCAGCAGATAGCGATACTCGCCGCGCAGGTAGAGGAAGCCTTTGCTTGCGCCGACCACGTGCGCGCCCACCGTCATGCCCTCGAACACCAGGTTGGCGTAACTGTTAAGCAGCACCCGGTCCTTGAACGTGCCGGGCTCGCCCTCGTCGGCGTTGCACACGATGTAGCGTTCCGGATTCCCGCCGACATCGCAGATCACGCCGCCTTCCTCCTCGACGATGGCAGCATGACAGAACGACCATTTCGACGCGGTCTTGAAGCCTGCGCCGCCGCGGCCGCGCAGATTGGATGTGTCCATCTCGGCCAGGGTTTCCTTCGCGCCTCGCGAAAGCATCGCGCGGATGCCGTTGCCCGGCACCAGCGGCTCGCCGAGCAGCGCATCGGTGCGGCGAAGATTGTCCACTGTTTCGAACAGCATCGGCGGCCATTCGGCCACCGGCTTGCGGGCACGGATCAGCTCGCCGATCAGGTCGAGTCGATTCCGGTCCAGGTTGGTCAGCGGCCAGCCGTTGACCAGCGCCGCCGGCCCCTGGTCGCACAGGCCGGTGCAGGAGGTGCTGTCGACGCTCACCAGGCCGTCTTCCGACACCTTGCCCGGCTCGACCCAGAGCTTGTTGCACAGGTACTCCATCAGCTCGTCCTTGCCGAGCATCTGGTCGGTGATGTTGCCACTGAACAGTATCCGGTATTCCCCGACCGGGCGGGTGGACAGGAAGGAATAAAAACCGGCCACGCCCTCCACATCGACCCGTGGCACGCCCAAATGCGCAGCAATGCGGTCGATGGCCTCGGAAGGGATGTAATGGCAGGCATCCTGAACCTCGCGCAGCATCTGCAGCAGCCGCGAAGCATCGCGCCCATGGCGATCGAGGATCGGCGTCAGTATCCGGGAAAGGTCAGCGGGTTCGCATTGCTGCATGGAGCCAATCTCCGCATTGTTTGCGACATTTCAATATAGCATGCAGCTGGGCAGCTAATCCCGGCCCGCCCGCCAGATCGAGAAAATCAGCCAGACGCTGTTGAAGAAAGCCACCAGAAAACCGAGCAGGCCGAACAGTGGCAATCCAAACAGGGTCGGGCCGCCCTCCACCGTCAACACGATCGAGGAGCCGATCACCAGCGAGGCGGTCAAAATGCCGAACGTCAAGCGGTTGACGCTGAGGTCAATCTGGTGAGAAAAATGGTCGAGGCGCTTGAGGTCGAGGTCGATCTTGAACTTTCCGCGCCGCACTTCCTTGATCAGGCGAGCCACATCACGCGGCAGACTGGTGACGAGGGAAAGAACTTCATGGAAATTGCGCTTGCCGCGCTTGAATAGCGCATCAGGCATGTAGCGCTCGGTGATCACCCGCCGCACGAATGGCGTGAGGTGCGCCACCATGTCGAAGTCCGGGTCGAGCTGACGGCCCAGGCCCTCCAGGGTAATCAGCGCCTTGAACAGCATGGCGAGGTCGGCGGGCATCACCAGGTAGTGGTCGCGCATGATCACGGTCAGTTCGCTCAGTAGCTTGCCGAGGCGCAGATCCTTGAGCGGCACGTTGGCATAATTGAAGACGAATTCGTTGACATCCGCGGCCAGCTTCGATTCATCCACTGTCGCGTCGCCGGTCCATTCCAGCAGCACGTCGAGCATCGCTTCATCATCCTTGCCGGCCAGGGCGGCGAGCAGGTCGACAATCTGGTTGCGGCGCCCCTCCATCAACCGGCCCACCATGCCGAAATCGATCATGGCGATACGGTTGCCGGGCAGGTAGAACACATTGCCGGGATGCGGATCGGCATGATAAAAGCCATCGACCATGATCATCTTGAGCACCGCATCGGCTCCATGCGTGGCGAGCAGCTTGCGGTTCAGCCCGGCGGCTTCGACCGCCGCCAGATTGTTGCCGGGTATGCCGTCGACCCACTGCTGCACATTCATGACTTCGCTGGTCCACTCCCAGTACACCCTGGGGATCACGACAGTATCGGAGCCGGCGAAATTCTCGGCGAATCGGTCGATGTTGCGCGCCTCGGCCACAAAATCGAGTTCACGCCGAATGGAGCGGGTAAACTGCAGGACGATCTGGATCGGCTGATAGCGCCGCATTTCCGGCATTTCGAACTCGATCAGGCGCGCGAGGTGCATCAGGATGCGCAGGTCGGCCTCGATCTTGGTGCGAATCTCGGGACGACGAATTTTCAGGATCACCGGCGTACCATCCTGAAGCTTGGCATGGTGCACTTGGGCAATGGAGGCGGCAGCGACTGCCTCGGTCTGCAACTCCTGGAAAATATCGTGGGGGGAGCAACCCAGGGCCGCTTCAAGCTGCGGCAACAGGCTTTCGAAAGGGACCGGCGGCACGCCGCTTTGAAGCTTCTCGAACTCGGCGATCCAGTTGGGTGGGAACATGTCCACCCGGGTCGCCATCACCTGCCCGAGCTTGACGAAGGTCGGCCCCAGCTCTTCGAGTGCACGACGCACCCGCACCGGCGCGTCGAGGTGCATGACATCGCTTCGCGCCTTCCAGTGGAGAAAGCGCCCCGCCCGTTCGAGCAGTGTGCCGATTCCCAGCGTGCGCACGATATCCGCCATGCCATAGCGGATCAGGGTAGAGGTAATTTCGTGCAGGCGCGGCAGGTCGCGCACTACATTGAGGGTTTCCAGAAACATCGGGGCCTAACGAACGCGAGGAGTAAGGGGTGAGGAGTGAGGAGTGCATGCTCCCTCTCCGCTTTTGACCTTACCCCTTGCCCCTACCTGTACTAAATCCAAATTCCTCACTCTCCGCTCTTCCCCTTCAATTTCTCCGCCTTTTCATGCAGTGCATCTGCCATGCCGGCGAGAATGCCGCTTGCCAGCGACGCCAGGCGCGCACTCATCTCGCGTGCCGCGTCCTTGCCTACAACTTTGCTTTCATGCAGCGTCGTGGAAACCTTGCTACCGAGCGTACTCACCGTTTCGGCGACCTTGGCGCCAGTATCGGTGCCTGCACGCCGGGCGTGAACAACCAGATCTTTCAGCTCCTGTTTGATCTTGCCCGCCGCAGAATCGGCGACCACGCTCACGGTGTCGAGAAATTCCTCCTCCATGCGCTTGAGATTGACCAGTGCCCACTCCAACTCACTTTCGGAAAAATCCTTGGCATGGGAAGTCAACTGCTCCAGCGCCAGGCGGGTTGCCTCCGCCGCTTTCGTCAGCGCCTCATCCATCCCGGCCAATCCTTCGGACAGGGCGGACTTCACTTCGCCGGCGCGTTTCGCTGCACCCACGCTGATCCCTTCCGTTACGGCATTGATCACAGGCCGGATCTCTTCGGTGCTCAGCTTCCGGGTTTTCAGGGCGCGCAACGTCAAATCGCGGACTTTCGCGCGGATATCCACCCCTCCCTCAACCGAAGTGCTCGCCGCTTGCTTGATTTCCTCGGTGGAAAGCATGTTCGAGTTTTTCTCAGTCATGATGATCTCCTTATGATTATTCGAGTTATCTTACCCTGAAATCTAGCAGAAATTGCTTTATAATGCCCGGTTTTCGTTGCTATTCCATGCTATTAGGCCAACCCCTTCCCGCCCCAGGATCGCGCAAGCGCTACGCCAGCCTTCAAGGCTCGAGCGATGCCTTGGCGCTGGCGCAGCTGGCGGGACAAAAACGACCTCTGATCATCCTCACCGAAACGGCTGCGGATGCCCAGCGCCTGCACGACGAAATCCCTTATTTCGCGCCGGCTCTTTCGGTTCACCTGCTGCCGGACTGGGAAACCCTGCCCTACGACCAGTTCTCCCCGCACCAGGACCTGATTTCGGAGCGTCTGGCCACACTCTACCAGATTTCGCAAAACGCCTGCGATGTCGCCATCATTCCCGCCACCACCGCACTTTACCGCCTGCCGCCGCGCGAATTCCTGGCGGCGCACACTTTTTTCCTGAAGCAGGGCACTCAACTCGATCTGGACGCCCTGCGCGGCCAGCTGACCTTGGCCGGCTATACCCATGTCACCCAGGTGTTAAGCCCCGGCGAATACAGCGTACGCGGCGGTATCGTCGACCTGTTCCCGATGGGCAGTCCACTGCCCTACCGCATCGACCTGTTCGACAACGAGATCGAGAGCATCCGCACCTTCGATGCGGACACCCAGCGCAGCATCTACCCGGTCAAGGATGTCCGCCTGCTGCCGGCGCGCGAGTTCCCGCTGGACAAAATCGGCCAGGACACTTTCCGCCGCAACTTCCGCGAAAAATTCGAGGGTGACCCTTCCAAGAGCCGTCTGTACAAGGACGTCAGCGCGGGCCTCGCGCCACACGGCATCGAATATTATTTGCCGCTGTTTTTCGAGAGCACCGCCACGCTGTTCGATTACCTGCCGCAAGATGCACTGGTCTGCCAGTACCACGGACTGGAAACGGCAGCACAGAATTTCTGGCGCGACACCCAGTCGCGCTATCAACTGCTGCGCGGCGACCGCGACCGGCCGCTGTTGCCACCGCAGGAGCTGTTCCTCACGGTGGAGGCGCTGTTCGGAGCACTCAAGCCCTACCCGCGCATCGAGCTGAGCGCCGAGGAAATCGCAGACAAACCCGTCAGCGAGCCGCTGCCCTCGATTCAGGTGGACCGCCGCGCCGAAAATCCGGTCAGCCGGTTGCAGCAGTTCATTGCCGATTTCGACGGCCGCATCCTGATCCTGGCAGAAAGCCTGGGCCGGCGCGAAACCATGCTGCAATTCCTGGCAGAACACGGCCTGAAACCGGCGCCCTGCGAAACCTATGCCGATTTCCTGGGAAGCCAGGAAAAGTTCATGCTCGGCACGGGTCCTTTGAGCACCGGTTTCGTTCTTCCCGCCTCACCCCTCACCCCTCAGCCCTCACTCGCTTTCATCACGGAAAGCGAGTTGTATGCCACCCAGGTCCGCCAGATACGGCGCCGCGACGCTGCGCGCAAGTCGACCGTGGAAAACATGCTGCGCGACCTGTCCGAGGTCCGCATCAATGACCCGGTGGTGCACGAACAGCACGGCATCGGCCGCTACCTGGGGCTGGTCAGCCTGGATCTGGGCGAAGGCGAAACGGAGTTTCTGCTCCTCGAGTATGCCGGTGGCGACAAGCTTTACGTGCCGGTTTCGCATCTGTACCTGATCGGCCGCTACAGCGGCGCATCGCCGGAAGCTGCGCCGCTGCACAAGCTCGGCAGCGGCCAGTGGGAAAAAGCCAAGAAGAAAGCGCTCAAGCAGGCGCGCGACACTGCCGCCGAACTGCTCAATCTCTACGCCCAGCGCGCCACGCGCCAGGGGCACGTGTTCCAGATCAAGCCGCAGGATTACGAGGCGTTCTCCGCCAGTTTCGAGTTCGAGGAAACCCCGGACCAGGCCGCCGCAATCCAGGCAGTCATCGAGGACATGACCTCCGGCAAACCGATGGATCGCCTGATCTGCGGCGATGTCGGCTTCGGCAAAACGGAGGTCGCGCTGCGCGCCGCCTTCGTCGCCGTGGCCGACGGCAAGCAGGTGGCGATCCTGGTGCCCACCACCCTGCTCGCCGAACAGCATTTCCAGAACTTTTCCGATCGCTTCGCCGAGTTCCCGATCAAAATTGCCGAGCTGTCGCGCTTCCGCTCCGCCAAGGAACAGACCGAAGCGCTCAAGGGCATGGCAGAGGGCAAGATCGACATCGTCATCGGCACCCACAAGCTGATCCAGAAAGACATCAAGTTCAAGAATCTGGGGTTGGTGATCGTCGACGAGGAACACCGCTTCGGCGTGCGCCAGAAGGAGCAACTCAAAGCCCTGCGCGCCGAGGTCGACGTGCTGACTCTGACCGCCACCCCCATCCCGCGCACCCTGTCGATGTCGCTGGAAGGCCTGCGCGATTTTTCCGTCATCGCCACCGCGCCGCAGCGCCGCCTGTCCATCAAGACCTTCGTCAGCCCCGACAGCGACGGCGTCATCCGCGAGGCGGTGCTGCGCGAGCTCAAGCGCGGCGGGCAAATCTATTTCCTGCACAATGAGGTCGAAACCATCCTCAACGTGCGTGAAAAACTCACCCAGCTCCTGCCCGAAGCGCGCATAGCAGTGGCTCACGGCCAACTGCGCGAGCGGGAACTGGAGCATGTGATGCGCGACTTTTACCAGCAGCGCTTCAACCTGCTGCTGTGCACCACCATCATCGAAACCGGTATCGACATTCCCACCGCCAACACCATCATCATCCACCGCGCCGACAAGTTCGGCCTCGCCCAGCTACACCAGTTGCGCGGGCGCGTCGGACGCTCCCACCATCAGGCCTACGCCTATCTGCTTACGCCTCCCGGCGAAGATGGCATCACGCCGCAGGCGAGGAAACGCCTGGACGCGATCCAGTCTCTGGAAGACCTGGGCGCCGGCTTCTATCTTTCCATGCACGACCTGGAAATCCGCGGCGCGGGCGAAATTCTGGGTGAATCGCAAAGCGGGGAAATGCAGGAGATCGGTTTCAACCTCTACGCCGAAATGCTCAACCAGGCAGTAAAAGCGCTCAAGGCAGGCAAGGAACCGGACATCTCCCAGCCGCTAGGCATCACCACTGAAATCAACCTGCACAGCCCGGCATTGCTGCCCAACGACTATTGCGGCGACGTCAACGAACGCCTTACCCTGTACAAGCGCCTGGCGAACTGCGCCACTCTGGACGAATTGGATCAGCTTCACGAGGAACTGATCGACCGCTTCGGTCTGCTGCCGTCGCAGGCCAGCGCCCTGCTCGACACCCACCGCCTGCGCATCCTCGCCAAACCGCTCGGCATCGCCAAAATCGATGCGAGCGGCGGCGGCATCACGCTGCAATTCATCCCCAATCCGCCGATCGATCCGATGAAAATCATCCAGATGATCCAGAGCAAGCCCGGCTGCAAACTGGCCGGACCGGACCGCCTGAAAGTCAGCCGGGACATGCCGGAAGTGAAGAACCGGGTGGAAGAGATTGTGCGGCTGTTGAAGGAACTGGGGTAATCAGTAAAAGTTCTGACTTGATCTTACCTGCAGTGCGAGATCAAGTCAGAACCTGAAGGTTTGCCTCGTGCCAACACCGGACGGTCGAGCATTTATGGGCGAGTGTTTGCTCCAGACGTGGAGCAGCCATTCAGAGTCGGCAAGTGAGCGTCAGTCACCGACACTAGGCGGACCACCGTCACTTCATTCAGGCCACAGTCCGCTATCGGGAAAAGCGAACTTCGCTTCGCGACCCGTTGCGGTCATACAGTCCGACGCGCATCAACCGTCCGGTTGGTGTCCTGGAAATCAGCACATCGTGAGGATATCTTCACGCCGGAACCGCCTGACCAGTTTTGAGTCGAGTAACCGCTTGCGAATCCGCGTCTGCTGCAAACACACGTTCTTTTCCTGTAGGCCTGGATCCACTCACTTAGGAACGCGACAACTTGTCGTCGTCCCCCATGTTAGTAATCGGGCTGTTAGCTGCGCCGACCACCCAGTTGGGTACGACCCAGAACAGAGGATGCATGGACATGCTCTGCTTCGGGTGTTTCTGCTGGGCTTGGCACCGCTTTGATCGGCTCGGCAATGGTCACCGTTTTGGCGTTTTGAGTGTCTTTGACTATTGTAGCCACGTCGCCTGAGATTACTCCGCCTTCTTCTATGGTTAATGCGCCATAGCGAATTTTTCCAGTGACTTTTCCTGAAGCATAAATCACCAATTGCTTGCGCGCAGTTAGCTCACCCTCGAACAGTCCCCTCACTTCTGCGACATCTATTTCGGCCTTGCCTGAGAATACCCCGCCTTCAGCGATGCGAATGTCCCGGCTATTCATGGATGCTTCGACTCTGCCCTCGACCACCAGAATATGGCAATCAGTAATTTCCGAGCCTTTAAGTTTGATATTTGGGCCCACGATCAGTTTATTGCCCTCTTCACGCGGCGCTATTTTTTTTGGGGGTGCTTGATTCTCTGGTTTGACTTCTACCGGCGCCTTGGCAGGTTCCATAACCTTGTTGGTTTCATTGAAGTTGCTTTTGGTTGTAGAGTGCATAAAATTTTTAAGCATGATTTATTCCTTTTAAGATTTGTATTCCAGGAAACGCCACCAAGCCAGCATGGTCGTTGAATCAAACATCAACGGAATATCGGGTTGATGCGAAATTGCGCAGCGGGCTGCAAAGTTAATGTGTTCAGGCACACGCGTTATTGCCCTGAGTTTTTCGTCCATTTTCAGCGATATTGAAGGGATACAAATTAAATCGATACCAGACATAGCGCATCAATCGGCAAACCCCGTATCACCCAAAAATCGCTGTTGTGATTGGCAAAAGCAAACATTGCCGCTAGAAGCATTGCTGTAAAAATCTTTTGACGCAGGAGATATTGCAATGGGTAAATATCTAATCACGTGTTCAGAATATAGCCGTCTATTTATTCAATGCAAATGAACAATAGTTAACCATAGGTTTTTTAAGGGGGCAGATTCAATCACCAACCGCAACAGTTAACATTAGGTTGGCGTCAACCATCTTGGCCGGTGAAGCGAGGGGTTCAGCCGCGATATTGCAGCAGGAATGACAGCATTTTACTGGCGTGAATGGTGCGGCGGCTGGGTGATGTCGAGGGCTTTTTAAGTTGCGTTTTTTTTCGACGCCAACCTGCGGAGATGGTGTTCCGTGTTAATACAAAACAAAGCCGAATCCCAACAAATAAAGTTGGCGCGTACAAAATAAAGTTGGAATATGGAGAATGCCATATTTTCCAAAGTACTCATTGAGACCTTGCCTGCATATTCCAATCAAATCAGTCGCCGATAATTAATCAAGCAGCCATTGGCAATTATAAAATTTGAGGTTATCTGAATGGCTGTCATGTGCTGATTCTGTTGAAAAACTCTAATTTTTCGAAACGCTGAAGTCTTGCCAAAAGTCCGTTACCCATACAAAGGCCATTAATTGCCTTTGTATGGGCGAATCAGACGCCCTACAACGAACCATCAGGCAATACACGATCTCTGGCACGTACTTCGAAGGAAAACTTGCCAAAGAGGCTTAAATTTTTTCAAACGCCATGAAAAAAGCGTTTTTCAACAGAATTAGTATGAAATGGACATACGACCGCAGCGGCTCGATGGGCTGTAGCTGGCACTTAGCTGCCCGCCATCACTACATCGAGGCCAACGTCTGCTATCGGGAAAGGCGAACTTCCGTACCCGACCCAAGCAGTCTGTCGATGTAGGCATCTTGATCGGCTGAAATGCAGTGGGAAGCGGACTTTCAACTTGGGTGGTCTATCTGCCTGATTCGGCGACGGCTGGCGACTTCGCAGAAATATCTGGGATCCATCTCAATCAGAGCTCACCACAAAAGTCTCAAGCCTTCGGCCTGAGCACCAGTATCTTCCCGATTGATTGAAGGCCAACTTGCTCTTCAAGCACCAATCTGGATTGATCGAAAAGGCTCTGCCACTGAGGAAGGGTCCTCTCCCTACCTCGGGTGCCCATGAACATCTGCATGTCGAAGGCGGCACTGGAAAAATCGGCCTTCAATTCCGAAACAACCAACTCCATTAGAGCAATGCGGGCACCAGTACCGGCACATGCGGTGGTCAGATTTCGCAGCACCTTGACGCAGTTCTCGTCATCCATGCCGTGCAGGACGGCACTCAGCAAGTAGATGTCCTTGTTGTCTTTGGCTGCTGGAACCGATACAAGCAGGTCCCCGCTCTGGTAGGTTAATCGGGAAAGAAGGGCTGACGATTCCTTTCCGGTCCAATATGTTGCCGCTGTTTGAATAACCTGATCCCGGTCAAACACTAAAGCCGTGAGATGCGAATGCCGCCTCAATATGGCCAATGATTTACTTCCCTTCGAGCCACCAATGTCAATGACGCGATCAAAGCGCCCCCAATCGAAGTCGGTGGCAAAGCTGTCGCCCGTCAATGCCTCCACACTGTCCATGGCGCGGGCAAACAGCGAATCGAATTCGGCATGGTCGTCCATGTAGGAATACAGTTCGTGTCCGTGAGAAATCTGGAACGGAACTTCCCCGCTGCGCACCCCTTGTTCCAGTTGCTCATACCAAGGCTGGCTCATCTCAATCGAGTTGTGCATCAAGATCAGTGCTCTGACGTTCTTCGGGTTATCTTCTCGCAAGTGGTCGGAAAGCGCATTGTTCTTGAAGACCCGAGGCGACACTTCTTCAAATACACCCATGGCCGCCAGCATGCGGAGCAGACGGTAAATGGCGTCCGGTTGTGCGGAGACTCGCGCTGCAATGACTTCAGTTGTGAGATGTCCGTCTCCCAGCACGGATGCAATGTTCAAACGTGTGGCGACGTGAAGCACGCGTGACTGCCAAAACGCTGAGCCAATCTGGATTAGCCGAAATGGTGGCGGCGTGACTTTGTTGGGAATGTTCTGTAGCCAAGCGGCAAACTTCATCAGCTTTGCAAAGCGGCGAACTGCACCTGAATTCTTCTGTAAGGACATCGAAAATCTCCTGCTATTCCAGCCTTGTCGGCGCCAACCCAGTCGTAAACAGGTGGCCATTGAACGCAAAATAAATGGAGTCAAATACCATTACACGTTTATCATAAAACAAAACCGACTGCTTTTTCGCTACAACAGGACATTGGCTAATGATTCATGGAGGTCTGAAACTGGCAAATTCTGTTGAAAAACTCTTTTTTCATGGCGTTTGAAAAAATTTAAGCCTCTTTGGCAAGTTTTCCTTCGAAGGACGTGCTATAAGGATCGTGTATTGCCTGATGGTTCGTTGTAGGGCGTCTGATTCGCCCATACAAAGGCAATTAATGGCCTTTGTATGGGTAACGGACTTTTGGCAAGACTTCAGCGTTTCGAAAAATTAGAGTTTTTCAACAGAATCTGCTGAAAGCGGTCTTTTAGCAACTTAGAGATAGTCGGATTCTTGACGTTTCCGTGAACCTCTTTGGACCTCAATGTCCCCAACAAGGGGTATCGTCGTTGCGACATTCGTACACCTTGACTTACAAACCCAGAAGAAGACACACTTCCTTAATGGTTGTTTCGTGAAATTGTCAGCCGTTTTGATATCCAGCCAGGGTTGTATTGTTTACAAGGGCGGAAACATGCTCATGCGGGTAATGGAATATGTCCTATGCGACGATTTAATAAGGGCGGAAATCATAGCTATGAATCGAACTGACCAATACTCCACGCAATTGCGACGTAAGCGGCCAGCCGTCCCACTCCACCGGCGGCGGGATTTACGGTAATGCTGCCTTCAGTGGCAACAACTCATCAATACGGCTATTGGGCCAGGCAGGCAATTTCTCCAGGGTGTCCTTCAGCCAGG
>Ga0307375_10001094_pt1 | contig 30721 bp, 43 predicted proteins | sample TR1MG_FD_202531 | JGI IMG/M metagenome (GOLD analysis project Ga0307375, IMG submission 202531) | Soil microbial communities from Risofladan, Vaasa, Finland - TR-1 | ecosystem: Environmental > Terrestrial > Soil > Coastal area > Acid sulfate soil | place: Finland: Risofladan, Vaasa | collected... | reverse complement strand
CGGGAGCGTCTGGACAAAACGCTCCCTTTTTTTCTCTTTCGCTATAATTGTGGTTTTTTACTAACAATGTGCATGGAGGTGTTCTGTGGTAGACTATAGTAAGTGCGTATATGGTGAAGGTATGAATGTTCACCATTGGAGTAAGAGAGAGGTAGAGTTCTATCAATTCGCTAGAGTAGTCGAAGGTCACATAGACAAGTATACAATACCTCAGTATGGAGATGCTCCAACTGATCTGGTGGAAGAGTGGACTCCATCTCAGTGTATGGACTGTGTTAAACGCTACGCTAGTAGAATAAACAACAGTAGTCGTGGTAGACTGGAGAGCCTTAGAGATATGGCTAAGATTGCGCACTTTGCGGCTATGTCTTTTTATAAGATGCAGCCAACAGCTGAGGAGATAAAGAAGGTACAGGAGGGAAGGACATGACTCTCAAAATAGTCGCAAAGCTTGATAAGAGTGGCAGTGAGTACAGGATCTATCATCACTACACTTTCGGTAAACCTGGATCAGATGTGAATGGAGGATTTTATATCAACAAGACGATGGTGAATCCTCCTGACTTTATTGAGGTAGAGATTAATCATAGAGGAGAATAACATGACCTGGAGAGAGTTGAAGGAGCTTATAAAGAATATGCCAGACGATCAGGAAGTTACCTTGATAAGAGTTGCAGATGACAACTACTATTATAAATTGGAGCACTTCCTTTTAGATGATGAACTGGTTATTAGAGATGCCTAACTTCTATGTCACATTTGGTCAGAGGTTCCGACGACAGCCTCATCCTGCAAGTGATAACATTCATCCAGATGGTTATGTTAAGATTGAGGCTGTTACTTACGCTGTAGCAAGAGCAAAAGCTATGGAGCTGTTTGGTCCGATGTGGGCATTCATCTATGAAGAAGAGAAGTTTGAGAAGTGTAAGCACTATTTCCCAAGAGGGGAGATAAAGTTATGAGTAGAAAAGGAATACAACTTTGCTATCCATTCGAGGAGAGTCGCCTCACCAAGTGGAAGGCTCCATACCTTATTCAACCTAAGTTGGATGGTGATAGATGTCGGGGATGTATAGACTCTCAGGGGAACGTTGTTCTGTTGTCTTCAGAGGAGAACGAGATTGTATCCGTTCCTCACGTCAACGCTGCATTGAGCAGTTTGCACCTCCGCGATGTGGAGTTTGATGGAGAGCTATACATCCCTGGCGCACCACATGAGGCTATACATAGTATTGTATCGAGAGAAGTAAATATGCATCCAGACTCCACTTATATGGAGTACCATATCTTCGATCTCATTTCAGTAGGATCTCAGGTGGAGAGAACAAACAACCTACTCCATACTATAAACTACAAGCATATAGGAAGATGGCTTGGGCCAATCCAGATAGTACCAAACCAGTTTGTTTGGACAATAAATGAAATCATGTGGAAGTTAGATAACTATATAGAGAGAGGCTATGAAGGCTTCGTCATTCGAGATAGTCATGCACCCTATGTTCGCAAGCGGAGTACACAGATGATGAAATTCAAGCCAAGGAAGGAGGACATATATGAGATCGTTGGCTATGAAGAAGAGATATCTATTGAGGGTGCTCCGAAAGGATCACTTGGTGCCCTTAGATGCAAAGGAAGTGATAGCACGATCTTTAATGTGGGAAGTGGGTCGCTGCTTACACGAGATGCGAGACAGGAACTATGGAAGACTAAGGATGCTCTCATTGGGAAGTATGCCAGAGTCAAGTACCAGCATCTCACCCATGCTCGTGGGGTTCCAAGATTCCCAGTAGTTGTAGAGATTATGGATCTACCACAATAACTATGGTAAATTATTTACCAAAGCGGGAGATAATGAGCTTAGAACCACCTAAGACTAAGACTGGAGTTATCTGTAAGTTCTGCAAGTGGGATGATGCAAGGGATTTTCCTATGCTTGGTAGTATACAGTATGTATGTCCTAAGTGTTCTCGAAGCTGGGTTGTTGTGGAACCAAGTGTTTCTAACAAGGAAGGAGGAGACTAATGCTTGTCATTATCTTAACACTCGCTACTATCGTTATTATGTTCTTCATATTCATTATATTTTGTAGTCTAAAATTATCTAACCAAGGTGACAAAGATGTAAAGCAAGCTTATCGTCCGAAGAGCACTGAGCAATGTAATAGGTGGTTTATAAGGAGGGTAAAGTGAACTTCTTTGTAGGCACCTTCAACTATCAAGGAGAAGTCAGCACACTAAAGACGCATATAAAATGTACTTGCTCTGCACAGGCACACCATATCTTCACTGCTGTACTTGCTAGGAAGTATGATACAACATTTAGGCATATGAAGGCTTACTTCAACGGAGAGAAGGATAACCATAAAATAGAGGAGGTGAAAGAATGAGCGGAAGGAATCGAAGTCAAAAGGTGTTTCTCACAGTTGAAAGTACCCATATAGCGTTTCTTCCTGCGGGACATTACTCTCTGCACATAGATCATGTGCGGATAGAGAAAGGAAGTGTGAGAATTGTGGCAAGAATCATAGACACAATCGTCTATAAAGAAGAACTGGAGGTGAAGGAAAATGGCGACTAAAGCAGATGAGAACAAAGCGTGGAAGAGGCTTGCGGCCTATCCTCATGGCACTGTGAAAGTTTTAAAAATGGAGCGGGAGTCTTATGTGGAGAATGGAAAGCCGAAGTATAAGGCATATATCTCAGACGCTAAGCCATATGGCTGGACAGACCCTTACGATGATCCTATGGAGGCTGTTGATGCTGTTATCAGAATGATGGAGACCACGCGTGAGGAGGCTACTGATGGAAAGTGAATTGGATAAAGTTATCGCTATGAATAATCTTGAGGCAACACATAGGGATATGTGGGAAAGCAAGGGCAAGAACCGCGAACTGCATGAGCTATTGGGGCTGTGGCGTAAAGATGGCACTAATCCTGACTACGCCGCCCATCCATGGCTTGTACTAAAGGAGATGAGGAATAGAACGGACTGGCCGAAGTATGAAAAGTCTTTGCCTGCCCTTTATCATAATAGATTTTCCAGAATGGATGTATTGCTTGACTACATCCTCTCTACCGCCGGTGAGCTGAGGGATCAGACTATTGAATGGTTAAGGAAGGAGGCCTATGATGCATCTAATCCCGCATAACACTTGGAAGATCCACGATGCAAATAAGATCCAAGCCTACATGGACTGCCCTCGTGCATACTTCTTTGAGTTTGTACTCGGCTGGAAACCTGAAAAGTCGAACATACATCTTGAGTTTGGAACTGCTATACATATCGCACAGGAGCATCTTCTCTTACATGGTTATGGAGATGTCTCGGTCCTAGGAGCATACACCAAGCTTCATACGTACTATCGACAGTTCTTTCCAGATATTCTCGATGATGCTAATCATCCAAAGACACCAGCGATGGCTCTTAAGGCTCTGATGGAGTATGTAATAGAGTATAAACGTGAAGAATTCAAGGTTCTGTATACTGAGATAGCTGGAACTGTATCACTTACAGATAGAATAGTGCTCCACTTCAGAATGGATTCTATTCTTGAAACAGCGGATGGAATCAAGAGTCGTGAGCATAAGACAGGTTCCCAGCTCAGTAGACCTTGGACAGACCAGTGGGCACTAAAGGTTCAGACTGGAGTCTATAATCATGTCCTCTATTGTATCTTTCCTCCTGAGAAGGTGTGGGGAGTAGAGATCAATGGAATTATCTTTGGTAAGAAGAATATCCAGTTCGTTCGTGTTCCTGCCCGACGAACTCTTCAGTCCATGGAAGTGTGGTACTGGAATACTATAGAATGGATAGAGGAGATAGAAGAGGACTTCAAGAGACTTGAGCTCCATCATGAAAGTGATGTAGTCATGAAGTGCTTTAAGATGAACACAGAAAACTGCACCAAGTACTTTGGTTGCAAGTATCATGACTTCTGTATCGCTTGGCCAAATCCGATAGCAAGAGCAGATGAGCTTCCTCTTGGCTTTAAGGTGGAGTACTGGGATCCTTCGTCTGTTGTGCTTAAGGCTAAGCAGGTATTCAACATAACACAGCAACATAAAGAGGATGAGAGATGAGAAAAGTATCAGCAAAGATATATAATGTTCTTACAAAACAGTGGGTACAGATTACTGGAAACTTTCATATATGGGGAGCAGCTTATGAAGAGTTTCATTCTGGCCCTGGTAATTACACTATGGCTATCATTGAACTTAAGGGAGGGAGAGTAGTAACTGCTCTTCCAGAAGATGTTACTTTCATGGACTAATCAAAGAGTGAGGATGAAATGATGCCACTTGACATAAAAAAGGAATTCGCAGACATTCGTGCTATGTACAACACTCAGGCGCAGCAGTACCACGCTGCATTTCTAGTTTATGGAGGCTCTGGTACAGGAAAGACACGTCTCCTTAAGACATGTCGTCGTCCTATTCACGTTGACTCCTTTGATCCCAGAGGGACTAAGACTATCAGAGATGAGATTAAGGAAGGTTGGATCCTGGCAGATACTCGCTATGAGATAGAAGATCCTTTCAATCCCACTGTTTTTAGACTTTGGGATAAGGAGTATGAACGTAGGCAGAGAGCTGGGTACTTTGAACATATCGGTACTTATGCCATAGATAGTGCTACAACATGGGCCTCTGCTGCCATGAACCAAGTTCTGAAGACGGCAAAAGGAGGAAGTCGAGCAGGCTCTCAGCCTTGGGAGAATGACTATCTCCCCGCCATGTATATGATAGAGAATGCTGTGAAGGACTTCCTTACACTTCCATGTGACATAGTTCTTATTGCTCATGAGAACAATCTCAAGGATGATGTTACAGGGAAGCTGTATGTCACACCTCTTTTTGTCGGTAAGCTCCAACAGCGCGTACCTATCCTTTTTGATGAGCTCTATTATGCTCAGACTACACGAACAAGCTCGGGCATAAAGTATACACTCTTAACTCAGTCCGATGGAACTTTCCGTGCTCGGACTCGACTTGGAAAGGAGGGATTGTTTGTACAGAACGAAGAGCCAGATGTAAAAATGCTACTGAAAAAGGCGGGATACTCAACGGATGATAAACTATACTAGCAAGAAAGGAGGACGATATGCCTAAGAGAACTATCCAGGATAACTGGGATAAAGAGGCAGTAGTAGACACTTTTGTGTGCAAATTCTGCATGTTTTATCTCAACTACCGCTGCCGAAGACATGCACCAAAAGGACAGGAAGGCTGGTCTGCAGTGTATCCGACAGATTTCTGTGGAGATCACAAACTGGATAAGAATACAATGCGAGGTCTGTCATGAACATAGAACAAATCTTCGATGAGATCAAGGCGGCCCTTATAAAGGTTACCTCAGGAGAGCATACACGGAGCTCTATCGAGAACGAAACGACAAAGATCACGGCGTACAAAGTAGGTAAGATCGTGAGGGTGGATATTAAGGAGAAGTTAAACAACTATCAAGAAGAAGGAGGAAAGAAATGAGTTTTATCCTGAATGTAGAAACTGAAAACGCACCTGAATTTACAACCGTAGCAGATGGGACGGAGGTAGAGCTCCGTGTCGCAAAGGCAGAAATGAAGAAAGCAAAAACATCTGGTGCATCAATGCTGGCACTCCGCTTTGACATTCCTGCTGAACCCTATACCAAAGATATCAATCTCAACATCATGCTGCCGGAGGGAACAGATGACGAGAAGACATCAGCTCAGAAGAAGAATAGGCTGAAAGATTTCAAGCACGCTTTTGGCCTCCCTCCGGCTGGGCCTCTTACCGAGGATGATATCGAAGGTGCTAAAGGCTGGGCTATTCTTGGTGAAGAAGATAGCGCGGAGTATGGAAAGCAGAACAGGGTCAAGCGGTTTATTGCTGCTAGATAGTAACAATAAAAGGGAGTGACTTTGCTGAGAGACTCTTAGTTGTCAGCAAGATGATCGACTAAGGTAAACCATCGAGGTCACTCCTATTATAAGGAGACAAAGACATGAAGGTAAACCAACATTTCTGGAATAAGGTAGACATAAAAGGTCCAGATGACTGCTGGGGATGGGTAGGAGGCCGATACTCTAATCATTATGGTAGATTTTATGTCAACAGATTACCAGTTAGGGCTCATAGGTTTGCATATGAAGATAAAGTAGGAGATATTCCAAAAGGAGTGTTTGTATTGCATAAGTGTGATAATCCTCCCTGCTGCAATCCAAGCCACTTGTTTCTAGGTACAAACAGAGACAACATGGCAGATGCTTCTAAGAAAGGAAGAGTAGTTGGAGGTGGAGGATGTTTTATTTATACTAAAGATGTAATAGAAATAAGACACCTTGCAGCATCTGGAGTTAAACAATCTGATATAGCAAAGATGTTTAATGCACCTTACCAAGATATAAACAGAATAATACGTAAGCAGACTTACAATCGGAGCTACACCCGTTTATAACTATGGTATTAAATTTACCATAGCGAGCAGTAGTGTGGGAAATACCACATTTATATTTCTTCGCAAATTTGTAAGGAGGACAAGATGTCAACTGAGTATGCACCAAGACTAAGCGTGGAGGTATCGGCAGAGACCTACCAACGACTTACCAACCGCATACCTTGGGGCTTGAAAGGTAAGATCATGGTGATCTTGCTTGAGGATCTTCTCGACTTGGTTGAGAAGCATGGAGATATAGTTCTCGCAGCCCTTATCAATAGGTCACTGTCTGCTCGACAGGTAGTGAAGGGGTTGGATAAACTAATTAAAGATAAGGAGAAGTGAAATGGGAGATAATACACTCGCCGATTTTGGAGTCTGTCTTATGCCAGAGCCTAAAGAAAGAGAGGATCTAGTAGAACTTATCAAAGCATTTCCACTGGCTGCATTTCAGATCCTAAACAAAGAGATCCTTAATCCTGAAGGATACCATATTAGTTTCGGTAGGTTGGATGAGTTTACAGTATTTAAGGAGGAGAGCGATGGACCTAAGTGACATAAAGGCTAGCTTATCTACTATGAGTGAAGAGGAGCTGCATGATCTTCTTATGGGTATAAGGAGCAATAGACGTGTGACGAAGAGACCCCCTTCAGCAGCAAAAGTATCTAAGTCTGAAGTGTCCGCTGATACTCTTATCAAGGGGATGAGCCCTGAGCAGGCAGCGGTACTTCTAGCAATGATGGATGGCAAGAAATGTTAAGAAATCTTAGGATCTCAAGTGTTATGAGGAAGAATATGCTGAAAGGTACTAACCCTTATATTAGAGATGGATATCTATACTTTGACAAAATATCCTTCACTAAATGTGAGGTTAGCTTCTATCATAAAGGCAGACGACTCTGTACTTATAGACTTCCTCACGAGGTTCGTTTTGAGTGTGGAGAAATGTTTACCCTCGATCTTTCACCTAAGGGAAATCGAGTCAAGATAGAAATCGACATTTAATAGAGGGAGGCTGTAAAATGACAGGGCTTTCAGCTAATTCAGGATTTTGGTGTAACTATTATGCATGCAGAGAGAACAATATAGTAGAGACAATAAACTATATGTTGTCACTACATAAAGATGACTTTCCTCAGACTGCCTGTGTAGGATTTACAATAACAAGAGGTGATGGCATGGTCAAGATTTGGCCTAAGGTTATAAGAAAAGATAAGACAGTGCATGATTTTTATAATGGAGGTTAGCCATGTATAATCTCAAGGAAGTTCCTACTTCATCAATCATTATAGAGGAAAGATTCAGAAAGGATCTCGGTGATCTCTCTATGCTGATAGAGTCTTTCAAACACGAAGGCATAATCCAGCCCTTAGCCGTTCGAGAAAACGAAGATGGAACGCATACCCTGGCTGCTGGAGGTAGACGTTTAACTGCAGCGATAAAAGCGGGAATAGAAACTGTCCCAATACGCTGCTATCCGTCAACCTTAAGCGACTTGGAAATGCGCTCAATCGAGTTGATGGAGAACGTATGCAGGAAGGATCTAGATTGGCTTGAGGCAGCTAAACTTAAGAAGGAGATACATCTGTTACAAGTCGAGATTCATGGAGAGAAGACATCGACAAGTCCTAATGCTCCTGGTTGGTCTATACGAGATACAGCAGAGCTTCTCGGTAAGACACATCCTACTATTATACAAGATATACAACTGGCAGACGCGGCTGCTATCTATCCTGACCTCATGAAAGCCAAAAACAGAAGTGATGCAACAAAGATGCTTGGCAAACTTCAGGAGGAGCTTATTCGTGGTGAGCTTGCAAGTAGGATTGAGGCCAAGACTGCGGAAACTCCCATTGAACGAGTTCGTCAGAACTTATCTAATCAGTATCTCGTTGGAGACTTCTTTGAAGGAGTCAAGACGGTTCCAAATAGCTCTATAGACTTTGTTGAGCTAGACCCTCCATATGCTATAGACCTAACGGTAATAAAGCGGGACATGAAGCTCGGATATACTAACAACTATAATGAGATAGACACTACAAAGTATCCTGTGTTCATGGCAGATGTTCTTGATGCTTGTTATAGAGTCATGTCAAGTAACTCATGGATGCTACTATGGCATGCAAAGCAGTGGAGGTCAATGCTGGAGATAATTCTAGAGAGCCGCAACCTTGAGTACGACGAAGGCATATGGTATAAAGGAGCTGGTGGACAAACCAACTCTCCAAATTATCATCTTGCTAGTAGCTTTGAACCATTCCTCTATGTACGCAAGGGAAATCCATCTATCATTCGACAAGGCAGGAGTAATGTGTTCCACTATAAACCTGTCAGTGGTGCAAGCAAGGTCCACCCAACTGAGCGTCCTATCGAAATGATCCAAGATATGATACAGACGTTCTGTTGGGAGGGTGCTCGTATTCTTGTACCCTTTATGGGGAGTGGCAATACAGCATTGGCAGCAAGTAACCTAGGTATGACAGCCTTCGGATGGGATCTAGCACAGGAGTATAAGGATGCATACATCATTAAGGTATCGAGTGGCAGGCCTGGAGGATATAGATCATACAAGGAAGTGGAGGCTATATGAAGATAGTCGGAGGCTCCGGCCCTCTCGACGCCAAAGTTGTCTTCGTTGGTGAAGCACTAGGAGCCGAGGAGGAGCGTATAGGCAAGCCTTTTGTTGGTGCATCTGGAGAGCTTCTTACAAGTATCATGCACAACAGTGGGCTAGCTAGGGAGACAGTATATATAACAGACGTAATAAAGGAGCGGCCTATCGGTAACAAGATAGAGCAGTTCATTAAGTTTGAGCGTGGTAAGGTTATCAAGACTCAGAAGTATATGGACTACGAAGCTCTCCTCTATGAAGAGCTGTCAAAAACCAACGCAAATGTCTATGTTACTATTGGCGGTGTAGCGTTATATGCACTTGCTCGAGTGGATAAGATCACTAAGCGAAGAGGTTCTATTCTTCGTGGGATAGCAGGTATAGGATATAAGAAAGTAATCCCTATCATCCACCCTGCAAGCGCACTCCGGAACTATTTATTCACACATTTCATTCGCTTTGATATGCGTAGAATTGTAGAGGAGAGTGCATTCCCTGACATTCGTCTTCCTGCTCGACGTCTTCATATAGAGCCAACGTTCATAGACGTCATGGCCTATCTTCATTCTTGTAGTGAGCTACCTAAAATAGGCTTCGATATCGAAGTGATGAATGAGGAGATCTCTTGTCTATCCGTGGCCCGAACTCCTTATGATTGTATGTCTATACCTTTTGTATGGGAGGGAAGAGACTATTTCACTGTTGAGCAGGAGGCAGCAATATGGAGAGAACTTGCAGCGCTTCTTGAAAATCCAGACATCTTAAAAGTTGGACATCATATAACCTTTGACTCCACTTTCGTGTTTATGAAGTATGGTATAGTCTTCAGAAGTATGAAGTGTACGATGGTACAAAGTAGTATATGCTATCCAGACTTTCCAAAGGGGCTAGACTTCGTCACAAGTATATGTACAAAGGAGCCATATTATAAAGATGATGGAAAGAAGTGGTTCAAGTTTGGTGGCTCTCAGAAAGAGTTTGCTATCTACAATGCTAAGGATTCTGCTGTGTGTGTTGAGTCTGAGGCTGTTCTTGATGCGGAGGTAGTTAGACAAGATAACACAGCTGCGGTTGAACGACAGACAAGCATCATTCCAAGTCTTATATATATGCAAGCTCGAGGTATCAAGGCTGATAAGAAGGGAATGGATGCAGAGGCTATAGATAATGAGGAGAAGGTAAAGGCTCTCGGAATAGCACTAAACAATCTCTGTGGCTATCCTATCAACCCAAACAGCACCAAGCAACTCCAAGAATATTTCTATATTAAGAAGGGCATTAAGCCTTATGTATCTAGATCAACTGGCAACATAAGTGTAGATGCTATGGCTCTAAAAAGGATAGGTAGAAAGGGATACAAGGAAGCAGGTATCATTATTGAGATGCGTCACTTATTAAAGATCAATAGCACATACCTAGAAATGGAGATGGATGATGATAACAGAATCCGATGCTCGTTTAATCCTGTCGGAACTGAAAACGGCAGGCTGTCCAGCAGCAAAACTATTTTTGGAAAAGGAGGTAACATGCAAAACTTGCCTCCGGAAATGCTCCGTTATCTGGTCGCCGACACAGGATGCTTTCTATATAACATTGATCTCGAGCAAGCGGAGAACAGAATCGTCGCCTACATCGCCCCTGAGCCCAATATGATAGATGCCTTCAAGCGTGGAGTGGACATTCATAAACAGACCGCTGGTCTAATCTTTGGTAAGGATCCTGCTGATATATCAGATGAGGAAGGCTCATCTAGTATTGGTGGTGGCTTACATTCTGAGAGGTTCTGGGGAAAGAAGAGTAACCATGAACTCGACTATGACATGGGATATAGAGCCTTTGCCTTAATTTGTGAGATCAGCGAGAGTGAGGGTAAGTTCATTGTTGATAGGTTCCACTCTGTCTACCCAGGAGTTCGACAATACCATGCCTGGATTCGTGCTCAGCTTAATAAGAACAGAACAATTGAAAACTGTCTTGGGCGTAAGCGACTATTCACAAATAGATGGGGAGACGATCTTTATAAAGAAGCCTACGCTTTTATTCCTCAATCTACAGTTGCAGATATAATTAACGAAAGAGGATTAGCCTATGTAATGGATAATCCTTTATTCTGGGGCATAGAGATTCTCAATAACGTCCATGATAGTTTAGTGGTTCAGATAAGCTACGAGAAGGTACCGCTTCAGCAGCACGCAGATGCGCTAAAACTTCTTGTAAATTCTCTTCAGACGCCCTTAACATTTCGTGGACAGACGTTCTATATTCCAGCAGATATTGCAGTGGGTAGGTCACTTAACAAGAAGCTTATGAAAAAGATAGACATGAAAGGTGATGTACTTCAGCAGCTAAAGGAGTTAGATATATGAACCTGAACAAAACAGTTCTAACTTATCTTGATAACACTTATAGAGATGGCAGCTGTTATATATGGAAGGGTGGTTTTATAAACAAGAACTCTAGGTGGGCGTATCCTGCAACTTCCTATGGTAACAGTGTATGTAGAATAATCTTAGCTCAAATATATGGGTCTATTCCAAGTGGTATGAATGCTTGTCATAAGTGTGATAACACTAAGTGTATAAACCCAGATCATTTATATATAGGAAGCTCTGCAGATAACTCTAGAGATATAGTAGAAAGAGGAAGAATTGGAACTTCTAAGTTAACAAAAGAAGAAGTAAAAGATATTCTTCTAAGTCACTATAATAAAAGGGAAACTGGAGCCTCACTAGGAAGAAGGTATAATATAGCAAGCTCAAGTATATACCTAATTCTGAAAGGAAAGCACTATCCTAAAATCTTTCTGGAGGTGACAAGTGAGCTCAAGGATTCTCCAAGATTGGCTCGAGTCTTATCTAATCTACACACAGAAATCAGAGCCACCGCTGCTATATAAGTATTGGGTTGGAGTATCTGTAATAGCGGCAGCCCTTCGTAGGAAGTGCAAACTGCAACTCGGTACTTTAACATTCTATCCTAATATGTATATCGTTCTCGTTGGACCTAGTGGCAAGTGCCGGAAGGGTACAGCGATGGGAGATGGAGAGGGATTTCTGGTTGACCTTGGAATAAAGGTAGCATCAACATCTATCACTCGTGAGGCGCTGATACATCAACTGAAGACCAGTAGTGATACGAGCTTTCATGCAGATGGAAAGGGAATGAGTTTACATAGCTCCCTCACTATATATAGTAAGGAGCTAACCGTGTTCCTTGGCTATAATAACCAACAGCTTATGGCTGATCTCACAGACTGGTACGATTGTGCAGCTCGTTGGGAGTATCGTACTAAGAACATGGGTACTGATGATATATCAGGAGTTTGGGTAAACCTTATAGGAGCCACAACTCCTGATCTTCTTCAGACCACACTCCCTCGAGATGCAATAGGTGGTGGACTTACAAGCCGCATAATCTTTGTTTATGAGAACAAGAAGGATCATACAGAACCTTTTCCTGTGCAGACTGGGGCAGAGATAGCATTAGGTGTGGAGCTTCGCACAGACCTTGAACGTATTAGTATGTTACAAGGAGAGTTCTCAGTGACAGAAAGATTTATAGAGACATGGATAAGATGGTACACTAAACTTGATAACTCTCCTCCACCATTTGAGGATCATAGGTTTGCTGGCTACTTCGAGCGTAGGCCAACTCATATGTATAAGCTATGTATGATCCTTAGTGCTTCTCGTACTGACTCAATGGTTATAGACACTGTTGACTTTGATAGAGCACTTAATCTAATGATTAAGACAGAGAAGATGATGCCTTATACATTCAGTGGACTTGGGAAGAGTAGCAACTCAGAAGTTCTAAATAGAGCTCTTACCATAATAGCAACAAGGAAGAGAGTCAGTGTTGAGCAATTACAGGCTATGTTCTATAATGATGCAGACTCGCGAACATTAGAAAGTATTATACATACAATGACAAACATGAAGTTTGCTACACAAATGTTCGAGGGTTCGAATACATACCTAGTATATAACGAAGGTCAAACGGCAGTGGCTCTGCCATAAACTAAGGAGGGTAAAATGAAAGTAAGTATTATCGAAGAGGCAGGATACAACGCAGCGGTTCTCGGTTTATCTATTTCAAAAGGTGCAACACAGAAACGGGCAGAGGAGGTTGCACAAAAGTTATCATCTATGGATGGAGGACATAACAAGGTCCTGGAATCAATCTTTGTCTGGCTAGATATTACTGCTCCGAGATATTGGTGGCAAGAGGCTGACACTTATAGAATGAGCACTAAACAGTCAGAAAGTACAATGCACACTATACAAAGGAGAGATCTAAGTCAAGATGATTTTGAGTATCATATCCTTTCTGTAACGTTAGATCACGTAAATTTCTTAATTCGTAGATATAGAGAAACAAAGGCTCTTCATGATCTCTTTGCTGTAAAGAACGAACTCCCAGAAGGTTTTCTTCAAAGAAGAATATGGGTAGTGAACTATAAGTGCTTACGCAACGTCCTTCTTCAGAGAACCACACACCGTCTAGAACAGTGGAAATACTTCTGCGCATATATCAGAGGGCACGTCGAACATCCAGAGCTACTACCGTAAACGCTATGGTAAATTTTTTACCAAAGCCCGTATTATCGAAGATCAGCCGCCTCAGGAAACACATCCAGAATCTCCGGTCTCCTGATAATCTCAGTGCGCAGCAGGCGTCGCTGTCGAGCATCAAGTACTCGGTCCTTGGCAGCACGTCTGATTGCGATTGGAGTAAGTCCTAGCATCTGCATCTGCTCAATATCTGCAGGATCAATAACTCTACCTGCCTGCACAGCATCAAGGATGTTATCGACAGTTATCGTCTTCCTATCTCCAATACGCATAGAACGCTGAGCAAGAATCCGCTCCTCTGTCCTAATTCTATTCCCTTGTAGGTCCTCAGCACCAAGAACACTCTTCGTCATAAAGGCAGCGGTGTTGTCTATATGATACAAGCGTCGTCCACGCTCATCTTTTACCCAACCATCCTTATCGACAACCTGATCAACTATGTGGTGCCAGTAGCGATAGATTGGAAATGTACTTCCCATAAACTTATTAAGCTCAACTCCATCTGCACCATTACCTTCTATAAGTGGCTGAAGAAGAGTCTTATTCAATGTAACTATATCAGCCAGTGTAGGTCCGTACCAGTCCCTTGCAGTCTGAGGTAGCTGAAATGTTGCAGGAGCAGCAACATCAACTCCAACGAAACCAGCTGCTCCACGAGACAGACGAGGATACTCCTTATTCATCCACTCCTCTAACTTGTCAAGTGCTCCAGTCGCACCAAGGATAGGTAGAGACTTAAGGATAATCATAAGTCCTCTCGGCCCTGCGAGAGCAAGTTGCAAAGTCATAAAGCGTGCAACCTCCGCACCACGTAGGGTAGTCATAAACTCGATTGACTTAGTCATAAAGGGTTTGAACTGTAAAGTGAGCCGACCAATAGGACCACGCATGAGCTCAGGCAATCCAGCCATATCATAAGTAAACTCAGTGAACCACACTCCTCTGATAGCAACGTCCCTGGCTGCAGCTTCTGATAGACCAGACTTTATAGCCATCTGGTGATATGTAGCCATAGCAAGTTTACGCACAGGAACTTCCGGCATCTGAAACCACCCTAGAGGTTCAATTGCAGCGTGTGTTAGTTTCTGAGCCTGAGTAGTAGGCGTCTTGAGTATACCTAACTTCTCAAATGTACCCTTAGTCATAGCTTCACCAGTTGCGCTTTCAACATAGTTGACACCTAGATACTGCTCTCCTGCATCCAAGAAGGTCTTACCCTCTGGAGTTCTCATGAACTTTAGACCATCTCTAATTCCAGCTGTCCCCGCCTTAGTCCATAGATATCCAAAGCCACTAGCTCCATTGATAGCTCCCTTGACTGGAGCATAACTCAGTTTAAGGTTGGCCTCCAGCTCCCTCGCTCCTTGGATCGCTTTAGATAGAATCCTCTTATGTCCTGTACTCTTAAAGGCTTCATCAGTAAGTTGATCTGAAGGATAGTAGCGACCTTTGACATCCTCCACATACCGCTCTAGATATGCTCTGTCCTCAGCCTTCAAATGAGGACGCTTAATATCTCTTGTCTTAACAGTTCCATCCTTCGCTACATAAGGTTCCTTCCCTACAACATCCTGCTGGGACAAAGCCTTTCGTACCTTAGTAATAACAGGATCGAGCTTCATCTTCATATGCATACTGTAGAAGTAGAATGGAAGAACATCGTAGATATCTTCCTCACCCATAAGAATATTTCGTCTCTCCTCTATAAACGGAGAATACTTATTTGTAGGCTTGATGAAGAATGCATCCTTAATTCCCTTCTGCGCAAGGTGTCTTGCTACATGGCTATTGATACCTTCTACAGATTCTTGAATTCCCTTCTGAAGTTTCGTGAGTGCTAAGTTATACGCGCGCTTAGACATACCAGTTGCCAGCGTCTCAACATCATACTCAGTATCCAGCTTGTATTCTCTAAACTCTCCTGCCTCTCTATCACGAGCAATAAGACCTGCAAACTTTCTCGCTGCATCCTGAAGTGACACAGCCTTTGCAAATAGCGTCTTACCACTAACGATACGAAGAGATCCACGCTCCCAGTGAGTCATGTAGTTATCTAGTCCCCAACTATCTACAGCCTTATACTCCTTCACAATGTCTCGAACAACATCCTCATTAACCCAGCTGCGTACCCTTCGTCTTCCAAGACTATCAGGAACTATATGTGTTCTGTACTTAGCATAAACCTCTGCCTCATCCTTCCCAGCAAGGATCTCAGATATAGCAGACCACTCATCAGCATTCACATTCTCTTGAATATTTCTCCGCTTGTGCTCTTTAACTATCTCTCGTACAGCGGCAAGCTCTTCTCTTATCATATCTGCAGCTTCAAGTTCCTTAGGATCTACTGTTGTGGTCTTCCCTTCTATGATCCCCTTCATTCTCAGCCTACTCTCAGGAGTAAGAAGAGTCTTAGAAGTCATAACAACTTCATTAGATCTAGACGCTAAGCTCTTCCCTTCAAACATAGCCTTATGAAGCTGAAAGACGTGATCAGACATCTCAGGATTCTTAGCAGCCTTCATAGGATCTCCAGCATAGATGAATCCAGGAGACCCAAGCTTCCTCTTCGTAAGTGACCACAGGCTCTTGCTTACTGCCTTCATAGTCGTATCTATATCTGTTGTTGCCTCAAGTACACGACCGTCGATCTCTGCCGCAAGTCGCTTTGAAGGTGCAGCTGCCTTGACTCTCTCAGCTCTTCCAAGGTTCGCTACCCAGTTGTATATCTGCTGAAAGCCAAGACTATCAAGAGTAACATCACTAGGCTCCTCACCTTCAGGTGGCAGCTCTGCTTCCATTCCTTCCTCAGCAAGTTTCTTCTCCCAGTCTGCAGCCTCCTTTGCATAGTCAACAGTCTTCCTTCCTCGTCTTGCTTTAGCTCTCACTCCTGCAAGATGCTTCTCCAACTCCTCTCTTGTCTGAGGAGGAGCCTTCTTCTCAGCCTTTATCTTAGCTGCTGCGACTCTCTCTGCAACGAGGTTTCTTCTTGCTTGGAGAATCTCTTCTCTTCCTCTAGGTACGTTCTCAGCAAGTGAATCAAGGAGAGGATCAGCTCCCTGTGCTCTCACAATAGCTTCTGCTGCAGCGGTAAGCGGCTCAGGATTATCTACCGATTCTGCAATCTCCCTCTCTACATCTTCTATAATCTTAGCTCTCTCTGCCTCAGACATCTTAGGCTTCTCAGGAACAACAGTCTCTTCAGCAACTCTAGCAACATAGGCCTCGTTGATTGTTCTTGCAGCAGCCTCTGCCTTTGCAAGCTCTTCAGGTGTAGGCTCAGGTACTTTGTCCACACGTTCTATGTTCTCACGAACCTCAGCATCTGTCATTCCTCTAATCTCTTTTCCAGTGAACCCCATCCTTTGAAGTGTAAGCGCATCATTCCGCGCTATGGTATATTTTTTACCAAAGCGCGTGGGAGCAGCAGGTACAGCCTCAGTAGGTGCTGCACCTCGAGCCGCACGCTCACCGGACTTCTCTCTTGCTGTCTTCTCCGCACGAAGGCCTGTCTCAGCCTCAGCCATAGTCTTCCCTACACCATGACTAAACTTGACAGTGATAACATGCTGTGCTCTAGCCTTGTCGGTGAACATGAGAGGATTATTTGCTAGATACTCTCTAGCATTTGCAACAGCCTGGTTGACATCTCTTTTCGTACGTCCCTCGATAAAAAACTCATCACCGCTAAAGTGGTATGTATCTTTCGATCCAGATTTCTCAAGAGCCTTTCCCATAGTCCTCAGCAAGTCGTTCCCTGCCTCGTGACCAAAGTTATCATTGACCCACTTTAGAGAGTCTACATCTATGGATGCCTGAACAGGTCTACGAGTCTTTTCTTCATATGCCTTTTTGTTAGCTAGACCTGTTAAGTTATTAACTAAGAGGTCTTTACGAAGATTCTCTATTTCTTTGTACATCTCTTCTGGAGACATGTCAGCGATTCTTTTTCGCTCTATAAGATTAACACGACGCTCAGTTACCGCCCCCGCTTCCTTCGCTGCTTCCCCTTCTGGTGCTTGAAGTACTCCACCTGCCTTAGCCTTTCTTCTGCCTCTGCCTTTGATAGGTTCTCCGCTGACAGGTTCTTCCCCTTCTCTGATACGACCTTGTATCCCTTCGATGTCCGTCTTAGCACTTGGTACCTCCTTGACAATGCTCTGCTTCAATATCAGCAGAAGCTCTTTATCTGGTAATCCAGCAAGGTCTGCCTCTTCATAGCCAAGCTCCTTGAACCTAGCCATCTGCTCAGGACCAGCTATCTCTTCCAGAGCTAGCTCACCTTGAGCTTCCTTAGTTGGAGGAACCTCAACCTCTCCCTTCTCTTTAGGAACATACAACTCTTCCTCAACAGTCCGAGGAGTAGTCTCTGTCTCAGTCCCTTCAGCCTCCTTAAGTCGCTGTAACTCTTCAGCTGCATCAGGATTCCTTACAGCCTTCTTCTCCAGCTCAGCCTTAATATCCTCAATAGTACCCTTCCCTCTCATACGACGAAAGATACCACGACCTATAAATCCAAGGGCCTTGAACGCAGGATGAAGCACTGAAACAGCTCCGGCGAAAGCAGCTGCTTCCTCTCCTCCAGCCTTAAGCTTTGTAACGATGCCTGTCTCCGCAGGTGTACCAGCAGCTGTACCAACTACACCACCCGCAACAGCTGCACGTCCAACTGCTCTTGCTGTTTCCTTAATAATACCTTCTCCAATAACTGGAGCAAGTCTAGCAGCTACTCTTGGAGCAGCTACCTTTAGCGCACCCATACCAAGTCCACCTCCAGCTGCATACATAGGAAGCTGAGGAATGAACTCTGTTAATCCCCCTGCCACTTGCCCAAGAAGCGATGTCTCTGGGTGAGCAGCTGTCTTAATTGCAGGCCCAGTATCAGTGAATAGGCTCTTTATGTCCTGGAAGCCCTGCATAGTAGCTTCATTTCCAAGAGGAGTATATCCAGTAAGGTTTGAGATCATATCTACAAACCTTCCTGCACCTAAAGCTAAGTGTCCAGCCGCTCGCTCAGCTACATTAGGAGCTGAAGGGAACTTGCTATTGATATAATCAAGAGCATCCTCATCAGACGTCCCATTAGGAAACTCTACAAGCCTTCCATTGTCTAGTTGTACCTTCATTGCGGCTCTCCACTCCTACCACTAAGTCGGTTAAACTCGTCCATGTAGCTAGTTCCACCTGCTCCCGAAGGCTGGTTAAGTATACTAGGTCCACGGAACATTTCTAAGAAGCTACCTATGGCGTTCATCTTTTTTTTCTTCTCTGATGCTCGCCTCTCGAGATCCGCCTTTGTAATTATACCTGTAGGCTTATCTATGCCAGCATCTATAAAGGCAAGTGGATTATAATCGAGACCAACCTTCTTATACAACTGCTGCTGTACTTTCTGTAGCCTTAGAATCTCATCATCCATACCAGGAGTTCTCACCTGTCCTAGAACACGAGCATTAGAGAGTGCTATCTTGCCTTCCTCTGTACTAACATCAAAGGCATCTGGAGACTGAAGAGTATTCATCTTTCTAAGAATTTCTGCATTTCTAGTTATCTCTAGGTAGGTCTTGTTGTCTGCAGAGTCCTTCTTTGCATTTGCCAACTGTTTCTCAAGCACTACATTCCTCTCTCTTGCTGCCTTGTAGTCCAGCGTGCTATTGAGCACAGAGGATAATGTAGTACCTGCATGAGAGTTATCAGCAGATATATCTAACAGCTGACCAACAGTGAATGGAGACCCTTCGATTGTCTTGTTGGCAAGATCAGGATTCGCATCTTTGAATGCATTGATAGAATCCTTTTGATGCTGTATCTTCAGCCTATCAGCTTTCGCAGCTTCTGTCACACCAGCCGATGCTAGTTTGTACTTTGCTTCCTGTCCAGCAGGAGAACGTTCCCAGTCTTTATATGAAGCATCGGACTCGAGATTCTTAGCCTGTGCTCTCATATGACGCAGCTTCTCTGGTAATATCCCCAGCTCAATAGCCCACTTCTGCTCATCCATAGTCAGAGCTCTCTCAGCCCTACCCTCAGTAGACCTAGCTATATCCTGAGTGAACCTCTGCCCTTGCATAAGTCTACCATAATCATGCGTTTGTGCAACGCTCTCAGGAGACATAAGCATGGCAACACTCTCTGGTATCCGAGCCGGAAGTGCTGCTCCAACATCCGCTGGCCCAGATACATTAGCGGATGTTGGTACTGTAGGGTTAGAGTTCGTGTCTTGTACAGCTGCGTTAGGGTCAGCGAAAAGAGAGCCCATAAGACTACTCTCATAACCTCTAGGAATATTACCAGGGGCCACACTACCAACCTTCTTCATAGCACTACTCAAGACGCTTAGATCTTCCGCCATCTTTCCTGCATCAAGCGCTTTTAGATGCGATCCAGGCTGTTGAATCGGCTGACCCGCAATACTCATTCCTCTATTTACAGCAGATGCAGCCGTCATCTGAGAAACCATACCTCCAAGTTTCTCGCCAAACGAGCCCTTCTCTCCCATAGCCTGTCCTAGTTTACCTAATATAGCAGCTAACTGACGCATGTTGTCAGGGTTATCAAACCAGCTAGCTTCACTCTTAACTGCACCCCCACCTCCAAATGCACCTACTGGAGAACCACCTCCTGCATCTGTATTAAAGATAGAGGAACCTCCCCAACCATACTGACTTGTAGCCATTTCGTCCTCCTTACTATATAGACTGTTGTTATTAGCTCAGTGCACCTCCAAGTCCTCCAAGAACTCCTCCAGCAAGCGCTCCCCAAGGACCACCAACCGCTCCCATACCAGCACCACTAAGCGCACCAGACAGGATGCCTTTAACTCCACTTTCTCCAGCAGTTCCTGTTCTCGTGTTTTGTGCAGCTTGCATTGCACCAAGAGCTGCACGCTCAAACTCAAAACATGTAAACTGCCAAAGATTTCCCTTAGCTATTTGAGAATAATTAGCTTCATCAACATCTATTCTTGCCATGAAGTAGAACTTCATAAGCTCAGCATAAACAGTGGTAACATTCTTATTCCAGTCAAGATGCACCTTCCATCTCTCAACTGCTGCAGGAATAAGTTTATAGTGGAGCTCAGCTTGATACTTACTACGCGCCTTTACACGAGCATCCTCTATCATTGCTTTACCTATAATATAAGTAGATGCCATAACAGAATTCATATCTCTCATCCCAGTTTGAAATCTAGGAAGAATATTTGCTTCTATATCAGCATCCATAAGTGCAGCTTCTGCAGCAACCAGAGTATCAACTACTGGAGAGTTAACTGTATCTTCAAAGACTTGAGACCACAACACTTCAATGTCCAAGCCAGCCATAAACTTCCCAAACATATCATAAAGGGAAGGAAACGATGAGATTAAGTAGCCTGCACCAAAGAAGGCATCATCACAGATAATATTTGTATAAGGCAAAAAATTCCAAGGATTATTAAGACCTCCAGTAATTTCTTCCCTGAAATTGTGGATTGCATCAAGGAACATATGATGGTAGCCTTCAATATATTCAGCATAGCGAACTTCTACCTTAGTATCTCCCCCTCCACCACTACCACACAGCGCAACTGGGCCTTCGTAATCTTCATACTCAGTATAATCCTTAACATACTCTTGTTTAGCCTCATCCCAATAGAATGAGATATAATTATAGACTTTCATTTCTCACCTCATATTCGAGCTTCAAAAGTTCGGTACTTCTCTTTAAGTCCATAAGTAGTAGCCATGTCCCATATTCTAGGATTACTAGATCTGCAAGAGAGATACCTACAATGTTCTTTCTCAGCCAGTTGTCTCACAAGATTAAATCCATCTTTCCAGTCCTTGTCTGATAGCTTATCCCAAGCATATATTGTCTGGAAAAGTAGGTACTTCTCGTCAGTAACTTTGTCCATAGATATCCTTGTAATAAGCAAAGCACCAAGTACTTTCTGCTCATTGAAAGACACAAAGCACTGCGCTTTATCACTTAACAAGGCATGTAAGAGTTCATTATATACAGCTTGAAGATCCTTCTCCTCTATAGACTCTACTGCCTTGATACAGAACTTAATCACATCCCAGTACACAGAGATCTGTGACGAAAGTATTCTTATAATCATGCGCTCTCCGTTCTATTATAGCCATCAAGATAGGAGTATCCATGTATAACTCCGTTAACCTTAATATAGTCTAGCTCAAAATATACATAAGTTAACATCTTAAGCCGGAACCTAAACTCAGTCCCAAAACAAGGGATGTACGCAATCCCACTTGGATTCACCTTGCGCCAAGCAAGTGTTGTGAAGCTTGCTCTTCTATCAAGACGAAAGTCAACAGTAGCCCATAGGTCAAGTGTCTCATCCGTACCTATCTCAATAGATTTAAGAGTCTTATACTTTCTAGAACCAAGATCGTATATGTCAGTACATAGCTCAAATGTAGGAATAACTATGGCTGCAGGAGATGTAACAAGAAGCGTTCCGTCCTGAGAACCTACCCCAGTTACATTACCTGGACCCTTTCCAAGACTCTTGTCTGTGATAGAATATACATAACCACTAGTTCCATCACAGATATAAACAAGTCCATTTTCTATATCATATGACAGCACAACACTTGCAGCTAGCGTATTGAGATACTCACTATAGTCCAAACGATCAAGCTTATCTGCATGTCTAAATAGCCTTCCCTTTTTATCCACAAAGAAGTGCTCGAATTCAGAACCACAGACAGCTTGCTTTCCTCGTAGACCTATTGGGTGGATCGTCTGTAGACCATAAACATTTCCAACTGGAGAAAGAATAGAAACTCCATTCTGGCCATACACGACCACCTTACTCTCTAACTTCTTAATTGCATAGATCCATCCTTTCCAGTCAACTGGACGCTCTCCAGCAATATTATCTCTCCAGATAGTAAAGTCAAGATGCCCTATGTTAGACCACTTCACCCAGTTTGACTTAGGTGGTGCAGTTATCATTACAGGGACGCTTGGTAAATCAGCACCACTTAAATCTTGGCCAGCTCCCATAGTGACTGTTACTGTGATAAGTCCACTAATCGTCCACAGATTACCTATAACTTCATCACCGTGCTGAGATACAACAACAACAATAGGATCTGCTGCGAAGTTAAAGTTAAGCCATGTTCCATATATAGAGACTGTTACTACTATCTCTTCAGCAACACCAGACTGGTTTAGACTTATATTTATATAATCTGCAGGAGTCTTAGTGAAGTTTCCTCGTTGAACAAGAGTCACTATAATAGGATCTGCTACAACATCAATTACACTTGCAGGACCTATAAGCATTGAACGAGCACGAGCTTCATATAGAGGAGGCAATTCTCTCCTAATAGCCTCAAATATTTTCTTTGGACTTACTTGTGACATCTTCATTACCTCTTAGATATCGACTACAGCGTATGCATCTACGACTCCATTAGTACCGATGTTCCACAGCACAAGACTTCCACTTACTGGAATCACAATACCAGTAGGAAATGTCCAGATCACACCAGCTCCAATAGTTGCAGGAAGCGCAATCCTTCTCATATATGCTGTAGGAACTGTAGGACCAGTATCCCATGCAAGTGCAGACTGGATCAAAGCAGCTGTAATCACATCATTTGGATCTTCAGGAAGAAGGTCAACCGGAGATGTAGGCGTATCCCCTATTGCCTGAGGTCTGCCTAAGCCATATATTGATGCAGTGGCTGCAGCAAGGAAGAAACCCAATTCAAATAATTTAGCTCTACCAGGAGTTGATGCTGCACGAATTTCCCATGCTGCTGCACCTGCCGTACCATCACTTGTTCTGACACCCAAAGTAACTTTCATTTCATTCTCCTTTAGTAATGATCGCTATGGTAAAAAATTTACCATAGTTATGATATACGAACCTCTACGTTACTAATAGTAGCTGTTCCACCATCCGCTTGAGTCTGGTCTCCACCGAAGTCAATATAACCTACAACAGGATCAGCTATAGTAACTCCAGCTGCTACAACTGTATCATCATAGATAATCGCTCCAGATGTAGGACCAATAGCTCCACCAGATGCAGTCCACTGTGCATTCGCCCAAGTAATTTCGCACCTGTCATCTGTATCATCTTCTGTAACAGCTACACCAGCTAGAGCCTTAGTACCTGCCGTATACCCGTTTGCTGTTGCTAGTTCACTTGCACTAACATCAGCATACCCGTGGTGAGTGTCTTTGTTAAAGACAAACCCACTCTGCATCAAGATAATTATAAACGAGTCGTTCGCAAAGTCAATTATCTTAGACGCCAACAGAAACTTGAGTTTGTTACTCGCTGTACTTGCCATGATCGGTGTCCTCCTTCTTAACTAAGTTTATATATATATACTCTTCCGTAAGCTCTATACTTACCACCAGTAAGATAGATTGTTCCAGCACTAAAACTCATACCCATTATATGAGAACATGGAATCTCACATAATGTAGTCCAGGTGTAACCATCAGTAGAGTGCAGCAACAAAGAAGTTGGACCTTCAGTATCCCAACCCCATGATGCAACTGCATAACGAACACCTTCATATATACCCATAGCATGAATATATTGTCTGGATGTTGTATGGACCTTAGTAAGAGTAGCACCATCCCATGCCCAGATACTAGCATTAGGTTCTTCAACTGTCCCAAGATTCCACACCCCATCTTTGCCACAGATTCCCCACCAGCCTGCCCAACCTCCTGCAGACATTGGTGTAGAACAGAGTGTTACTCCCGCAAGATTTTTCATGACAGCAGAACCACCATATTGGCCTGCGACATAAACTTGCGTACCATCATATGCTATTCCATAAGGATCTAGTCCACTAAAAGCAGAAGATGACCAGTTTAATCCTTTATCAGTACTGCTGATAATATAGCCACCACCAGATACAACATAAGGCCAAATTGTTCCATATACTATATCTGCAACAGAGTCATAAGCTAAACCTAAACATAAATCTGGTTGTGATCCAGTATCATACTTCTTTACCCAACTACCAGATATACGCTTATAGATACGCCCATAATGTTCTGTGCTAACTATTGGACTTCCATCACCAAGATCAAGCATCTTCATAAAGCTTTCAATATCTGTTACACGTAGTTCATTATTTAATACTCCATTCAAATATCTTTGTATATATGGTCCACCTTCATATAAACCATACTCACCAAGTAGTAATCCATCTGCAACCAACAACGAAGAAAAATACTCTCGTCCACTAATATTATTTATTAGTAAATGTAGACCAGGAGTCCCTGGTATAACAGGTAATATAACAGGTGAGGGTTCAGTCGTAGACGCTATTGAAGCTGTTATACCATAATAGTACCATTGTGTATACCAACCGGCTAGACCTAAATAATAAAGTCGATGCTTACTCTCTTCCATTGTTAAAGCAAAAGGTGCAATCGCAGATTCTTGAAATGGTTGTGAAGGCAAAACGAAATGAAAAGGCTCTACACAAATAAGATTCAAATCAAGATCTAGCTTTACAATTCCTCCATAATTAGGATTACCTAATTTACTTTGCCACCAGAAAAGATAATCAGTTGAAGCAACTATATTTCCTCTTGAAAAAGAAACTAACTGTGGATCAAAAGTAGCGACTACCTCTCCAGCCCAGTTTATCTTTGATACTCCCGCTAACAATGATCTACCAGGAATAGCATTATCCTCTTGCCAACAACAGTATATATAACCATTTCTATGAAACACAACAGAAGATGTCATTGTTTCAGTTCCACTATTCCATGTAGCTAACCACTTTGCATCTACCAATAAAGACATATCACTTGTATCTATAATATCAATGTAACCAGGATCATAAGTATATCCAGTTTTACCATAAAGTACAGCTAATTTTGTACCTGTAGGATTAATAGCAAGATTTGATATTCTAGTTCGTAAGTTAGGACTAAATGCTATAGTTTCTCCAGTTGCTCTGAGAAACTTAGTTACTGTTGTAAACGTTGTTCCCCAAGTTACACAGTAAATATATGTATCAGTAACAACAGGAGCTACAGTTCCAGCTATCCGTATATTACCAGGTTCATACCAAGGAGCTACGTAAAAAGGATAACCAGCAGGAAGTTCTTTCCATGCATAAGTCCAGAATATTCCTGTTATTGGTGTTGTTACATAATTTCTTACAGAAGATGCAATAGCATAATAAAACTTACCATCCGTTCCAATAGTAGTATCACCTAAATACATACTTGAAATCGATTCGAGAGTAGCTTTATCTATCTTTATAAGCCAAGTTCCTGTAGCAGCCCAAAGAAAGCCATCCCACTCTTGAAGATCATAAACAATTATAGGATCATACTCTTTTGATGCAACTACAGTCATAGTAGCCGTATCAATCTTCTTAAGCACAGCTGGTATTGAATATGTAGTACTTCCACTCTGAAAAGAATAAAGATAACCGTCAGTACTTGGTACCATACAACGTGGTCCTGCTAAACCAAAAGGAGCTCCATTAAGTGAATTAATAAACTCAAGACAACCAGGTAGAGCACCAGGAACAACACGATGCCAATGTCCACAAGTATAATGCTTATCACTACTGCCTGCAGACTTCCTCTGTTGAGAAGTACCCCATACAATAGGCTCTTCACTCTCTCGGCCTGTATAATTTTCTGGAGGATTACCTGGCATTACGATAGCCTCTCAAAGTTCGCATAAACAGCAGTTACACTGTTCCAATTACTTGTAGGTAAAGAGTCATACAATTTATGGAAGATCCTTATTGTCGTAACTCGTTCACTTATATACGCTCCACTATCGACTACTGATATAACACTACTGGCATTATCAGGGATGTCTCCTATAGTAGGAGTTGTATATACTAAGTGACCTGCACCATTATATAACTTGCAGTAGAAAGCCTCATCTGGTTGATACTGGCCAGGGTGTCCTATATGGTCGTCATAAGATTTAAGTGTAACTCGATAAACTCCCGCAGGAATATCACACGAAAATGACCTTGAAGAATACTGAGAATCCTTTGTTTCAGCCGCCCCCAGTAACGCATTAAAAAGTATTACAATTCCAGATGATGGAATTCCACCTCCCCCTCCGCCGCCATTTCCGGGATGAGTATGTACTGGCGGAGTTATAGTAGGTGGTGTCCAAGTATGTGGAGTTATTCCTCCTGTAACTCCATGCCAGTGTCCGCAAGGAGTATGTAAGTTATCTGGCGCCATTACGTTTGATCCTTCCATCTCGGATTGTTAAGATATCCCCACTTATCTACATGTAATACCTCCCATACCTGTGGTTCAGGTGATGGAGTACCAACATCATTCTCTGGAGTCTTAGTCCAATTCGGATTATTTAAGTAGCCATACTTATCTCCCTGTTTGCTAAGAAGCCAAGGAACTTGACCTACATAATCTCTCCAATCTCCGTGCCATACTAAGTAATCAAAATGTGTACTCGACAATCCAAGTATCGCATTTTGTACACTAAGAAGATAATCCTGTATAAGAGCTGGACTATCTGATGCAAGCGCAAGAAATGCATCATTTACAACAAGAAGTGCCTGTTGTATAAGAGTAGGTTCACTAGATGCAAGAGCATGAAGAGCGTCTACTAATACAAGATAATGAACTTGCGTCAGTACAACTCCATCAGATAACATAGCATGACTAGCATTATTTACTGCTAGTGTCTGAAGTTGCGCCAACGTTGGTGTGCTAGATACCAGAGAATGCACAACATCATCAACAACTAACATTATACCTAACGCAACATTATCACTTGAAAGAGCATGTCCTGCATTGTTCACTACAAGAGTATGCACCTGAGTAAGCGCTACATTATCAGATGATAATGCTAAAGCTCCAGCCGAAATCGCTAGAGTATGCACTTGAGTCAATACAGGAGCATCTGATAAAAGAGCAAGAGAACTATCAGATACTACAAGTTCAGTATCAACTATCGCAGCAGTTATACTCTCAGTTAAGAATCCTCCACCAGGAATAAGATATTCTCTATCGCCCGCATCAGGAATATTAACAAAACCTACTCCAGGAACAAGAAATTCTTTCGAGGCCATTTAACTCTCCGTTATCTTAGCATCAACATAAACTGTTGTACTCGCCTTCGCCAGATAAACTCTTGCTGTGATAGGACCTGCTTTGCCAGGAGTTACCGTCACAGATATCTTCCTTGTATTAGGATTAGCCATAGCTCCTGTTTCCCACGTCTCATCAGAGTCTGGTGTATCCGCTGGTGTGCCTAATGGAGCCATTCTACTAGAAGCTACAGCTCCAAGACCATCTGTGTTATTCGCAGGATACTCAAGCTCTAACCAAATCTCATCATTCTGAAGTGCTGTTGCGGAATCGTGGAGAATCTCTACGGTAAAAGTCTTTTCAGTATTTGAATCTGTCCAACCATGTATAGGAGGACTCTCTAATCCGTAAAATCCCTCGTCTACATTAGCAACAGAAACCATCTTTATGGCCATACCAGTAGTACCATCACTAGCACCACCTGTACGAACTAAAGTTGTTTCATCTTCACACTCTCCTTCATAGGATTCTTCGTAAAAGTCGTAATATCTATTTCCAGCAGAACAGTGATGCATCTTTAATCCTGATCCTCCTGATCCCTCTCTTAAACCAGTAACAGGAGTAAAACCAGCATCATCAGGGAGCTTACAACGTGAAATAATAATGGCATCGGCTATATTAGTTGAAGTGTTACTTAGTAAAGAGGTAGCTGTTGCTCCTTCTCCTACTTGTGTTAAGTCAACGTCTTCTATGACAGCAATCCTATTGCCAGTACTTCCAGCAAGAAGAAGAGTACAACCAACAGCAGATATAAAAGAGCCACCTTTCCACTTAAATCTAAAGGAACTAGTAGCAGTAAGTCTTACATAAGAACCTATATAATCAAATTGTATATCTCCACTAAGAATTGTCAACCCTACAGTTGCGTTTCCTGAATAGGCACCAATAATTCTTGCAGCCGCCGCATTATTCAACCATATGACAACACCAGGACCAGAAAGGACAACATGACTATCCACTCCTCCTCCGACAATCATATATTCATCACTCTTATAACAGACTCCATAAGAGAATCCATATCCAGTAAAATTTGGAGCATAGACTTCTGACGCACTAACTGGTTCTATTCCTACCACAGCCCCTGAGGATAAACTATCGTCTGCTTTATCAACACAATAGAAATAACATGGATCAGTTAAACTTCCAAAAGCAATCCTATAACTGTTAATCGCTGTCACTTCTGCATGGGCTTTATGTATAAGAATTGTGTCTCCATTCGCTTTAGCATAAGAACCTACATACCAAAGAATACAACTTGCATTATTCCAATCTCCATCATTAGCTTGGCGGGTAGTCCATACAACAGTTCCATCATTTACTGTTCCAGATGTAGGCCATGTAGGTTGAGTCGTGGCGTGGCTAGTTCCAGCAGTAGTACACTCATAAACGTAAGCTCGTCTTGTAGTAGTGGCATACGCAAGTGTACAAACACACCTTGCTCCAAGAGCATAAGCATGATTTGCTTGCCACTCAGCACAAACTTCTCCACCAAGTTCTGTCGCATTATTTACTCGCCATGTAGCCACAGGTTCACCCCTTGTCAAATTACCATGAATACGAAGTCGAATAATAAAGGGTTTAGCTTTTACCTTTATCTTTTTCTTCGGCATCACTCTAAACTACTATTATGAAGGATCTCCTATCGTAATAGTCCAAGCAGGAACAGTAACTGTATTTCCAGCTGTCAAAACCTGTCCAGTACAAGTAGTAACAAACAGAAGTTTTGAAGCACCATCAGTAAGACAGACGTGAGTAGCAGTTCCTGTTTCTAAAACTGTAATGGTTGACTGCGCAGAAATCGTAGTCTTTCTTCCAGAAGCACCGTCTGAAATCAAGAAGTCAGCACCTGTAAGACCTGTCTTGATCGCAAGCATATGCGTGCCCTGTGTAATTGCTTCACCATAAGTTGTAGGTGTATCCTTACACACTGTAATTACAGTTGCTTCAGTCTCAAAGACATTCAACGCAGCATCAAGAACGTCGTTATGAACTAGCTTTCCCATCTTGTGGTTCCTCCTGTTTGAAAATCATTTTTTGGAGTCTATCTTCTAGACGCTTGAAGATAAGATTCACATCTATAAATGCGTTCTGAACTTCTAACACAGTGTCCACTGGTTTCGCATTCTCTGTTTCCATAATCTCCTCCTTTTATACTCCAAGACCTTGCATGTCAGGGGCACCTATAAGCACCTGACCATTATAGTTACAGATCGCTGTTGCTGATGGTTGAGACGAATCAAGAGCATATACTTTACTTCCTGCATCTCGTATAACTGCGATCTTTCCATTACTCATATAAATGTAGTCGTAGAAATCCACTGCATCCCACAAGCCTCCAGCTGCAGCAGCAGTATACTTCAAGGTGAGTGAACCTGCAGCATACTCATAAATCGTCTTGAGTCCACATACTATAATCATGTGAGCAAACACAAAGATCTGAGGAAATGGAAAGCTATCCGTGATTTCAGCTGTAACTAGTCTAGTTAAAGAATCAAGTGCTTGCAATGCTTTATCACGGCCTACTACCCCATTACAGGTTACTAAGTAATCACTATTCCTAGGGTTCCTCTTCGACGGTCTAAGTCCTCGTGTCAGATGAGAAGACTTAATAGTGAATGTGAACTTACCACCCCTTACGACTGTTGCTTCCATTTAGATAGCTCCATGATCAGTTGCAGGCGTTACGTCAATCGCACTAAAGTCACGATTAATGTTCATAGAAGGCTTACCCATATTCATAGTACCAACAAGACTGATACGCTTCCTGATCTCAGGAATAGCCTTTGCTAGCTTATCTTTGTAATCAGCCAGCGTATTCTCTCCATCCACTTTCTCAATAACAGAAGCAACAATAGCCTTATAATCTATGAACTCTGGATGGTCTTGATAAAACTGAGTGTTTATCTTAACCAGAGATGCATGCTGAGCCATCATGTTTCCTACCACCTCAGGCAACTTTAATAGAGCTTTCTCAACAGCTCTATCGATAATTTCCAGCTTTTCTTCTTCTGTAAGCACATCGCCCTCCTAATAGTCGA
>Ga0307375_10001093_pt1 | contig 30739 bp, 36 predicted proteins | sample TR1MG_FD_202531 | JGI IMG/M metagenome (GOLD analysis project Ga0307375, IMG submission 202531) | Soil microbial communities from Risofladan, Vaasa, Finland - TR-1 | ecosystem: Environmental > Terrestrial > Soil > Coastal area > Acid sulfate soil | place: Finland: Risofladan, Vaasa | collected... | reverse complement strand
TTGGTGGATTCGTGGATTGAAACAAACAAACAAACATACAACCCTAAAGACCATTCTTTCCTCTGTATTTAGGGGAAGCCCGATTCGTCCTCAGGTATTCCCTATATGCCCCACCTATCGGCCAAATCCCCTTCTCAATAAGCCTTATCTTGTTCTTTCTAGGCATATTCTTCAAATATCGAGCTTTGGAAAAGGCCTCCTTGAAAGGCAGATTGGTCTCCTTGAAAACAACCTTCACCGGCACTCTCTCAGGATGCCGGCTAAAATAATAACCTTCTTGAAAGACATTGATAGACGCTATTTTCTTCTTCAAATTGGAACAGAAGCCTGTCGAATATGTTCCGTCAGCACACTCTACAATGAATACTGTCCACCCCATTTCCGGGGGAAACTCGCTATGTTTTGGCAAAAGATAACCTCACAAGTTCCCCTGCAACTCGTTCACCCTGAATCCTCTTGACCACATCGAAGTTCTTTGAGACCAAAGCAACCTTGTTCGACAGATCCCATAACGTCGGTTCATCCCCACGAGTGTGGGGAACACTTACCATCTCCTGCATCAGAAGAGTGTGGAATTTCTCACTGAGCCCCTTGTGAAGGCGAAGATCCTTCAATAGAGTGTGAATGTCCGCTTTGCTCTCAGTCTCTTCTTTCGCTGACTGAATACGTAGTTTGATCTCGGCCAACTGAGTCTTAAGTCTGACAATGAGAGGAGGGAATAATTCCATCAAATCTTTTGCCTGAATTTTCTCATACTCATAGTCAAAGTATGGACCCGGATACGATGCCACGAGGCATGTTTTCGATTCTTCCCTGTAAAGCATAGTGTCTACAGTCAAATTTGATGCTCCCAACTCACTACATATCACAGAAAAACCAACAGAACATTTCTCCCCACAGACCTCGAAAGTTTCGTTATTGATAAGTCTCACATGAAGTATGAGATCATCCCTTTCATCGCCGATAACGAACTCTACGCGGTAACTGTCTCCTGATGCTTCCATGACTTCCCCGATAGCCTCCATAACGTCAATGTTGGTGATGTTGGTGAATTCAACGGGGAGAAGAGCGCGTATGACAAAGTTGTCCTGTTCGGAGGTTCGGCGTAACTTGGCAAGGATCTGAGATTTCTCCGGCTTCAGCGTTGGGAGCCAACATTCAACCATGTGAGACTTCATGTATTCCGGGTTCTTGTGGAAAAAACTGAACGGGATACCCGCCATCTTGCAGAACTGTTTTGCAGCCCACACCACTTTAGGATCGTTGGGCTTCTTGGGATTAGACTTGAAATAGTATGACCACAAGCCATCTATGAGCTTCGTTTCAGCCTCACGCGCCTCGAACCGGAGCATACGGAGGTCAATGCATCTCTCTTCACAGCCCTCAGAATATCCCTTAAGTTTTTCAACCAATTCTTTGATCATCATTACTCCTTTTCATTCATCCGCTCCATGGTTGCATAGAATTCTCTCAAACATGTACCACATCTCTCACAGGCGTGAGTCCCCCTCCATCCACATGAATATACAAACGAATTGTGTCGATATTTATCTTCTATCTCTTCCCGTTTCTGATCTTTGAGAACCCAATAGGAATTAAGAGTTCTAACCTTCCATTCGTAGTCCTCAGGTCTCTTTACAGTTTGAGAATAATAAGCCATGAACGTTAATACTACGGCCACATTCCTGGATGTATAATCATCAACAATCTTGTCCACCAAATCAAGATTCCATGTATTGACTCGTGCTCGAACGAACATGAGATTTGTTGGGATTTCGTCCAATTGATGATATTTGGTATCCGTACCTAACCCTGGATTCAAAGTAAGAACCACCGGTGCTTTAAACTGTACCAAGTTCCTCGGTAGAGCAGTATTATAGAATTTTAGAGGATACGGAAAGGTCATCTGGAGAACCTGCCCTATCTTCACGTTGCTATCGTTGCCGTCATTAACCCTCACTACCCTATAACCAACCTGTGCTATCTCGGGCATATTAGGAAGGTTCTCAGAAAGGGGTTCAAGATAGCTCCGGCCTGTTTGAAAAAAACAATCGGGGCACTTGTTGGGACATTCCCCCTCTTGAGGAATGCAACACAAAATGCCAGAACCTTTCGTCTTGGGATTTTCTATATATCCCATATCAATTCCTTACCATGGTGGAATCTCTTTGATCTTCCTGCTCACGTATTCCTGAAACTTACTGATGCCCATACTTTTCAAACAATAGTCCGGATCCTTGTAGCCCAGCCTGATGTTCCGGATTTTCCATCTTTCCCTCATATCGAGGCCTTCATTGCTCTCCCCTACCCATTCTTGGCCTTTATTGGTCGCACGTTCTCCAGGAGCGTCTGAGTCAAAAACTGTCACTATGTTGTCGCAGTACAGCCTCAGAAGCTTGAATTGAGCATCGTTCAATCCCGCAGTCAATGCCCCTATCGTATTCGGTGCCACTTTGGAGAGAGCTACCGTATCAAAAGGACCCTCCACGACAAACGCCCGACCCGTCCTGTATATTTCTGGAAGAGCTTGCGCCAATCCGAAAAAGAATCCTGTACTTTTCGCCTCCTCTGTGGCAAATATCTTGAAATATTTGTTTTCTAAAGATCGACCAATAAGCCCCACCACACGACCCAAAGGTTCCGTAAATGGAAAAAGAATCATATTCTCGAACCTGCGCCCGTAGGCTGATTCCTCCATGAATCTTTTTCGATCACTCGTCCCGTCATCCGGTATGCTGAGGACACGGCCGTAACCTATCCGGTATCTTCTCACATCCTCGGCTGTTACGTTCCTGTCCTTCAAATATTTGAGAACGTTACCGTATCGGACGATGGACTCATGAGTGGAAACAGTCAGGTCATCCAGAAACATTCCGATTTTTCCGGTTCATCCCCACGTGTGCGGGGCTTGTCCATTCAATGTTCAATTCCCTGCATTTTGAGGCTATTTCTTTGAACATCCACTCAGGTAGTAGCCCAAAAAATGGTGCTCCGGTGGAAGGATCTTTGCTGAACGATGGTACTCCCCGCTCTATCACACCCTTCTGATTATTCCTCCCGACCAGTTCGGGGTAGTACACCGACAGGATATATCTGTTGTCCTCAAGGGGGAGATTGTCCCATTTCCCGGTCTTGAGTCGAGCAGCCTTCAGTTTACGGCCCTTCTCGCTCTCCCAGTCTATAATTTCCTCAATTTTAGCTATCCGGTTCTCGAGCTTGGCAGTCATGAACTGGTGACTTTTCCGGATATGATCCTCATAGGCTCTCGTGAGATAAATCAGATCGCCGGCTGAAAATGGCATGTTTAATTCCTCCCTATTAAATAATAGAGGAAACCACCGAAATTTTAAATCTTGGAGATAAAATCGGAAGTATTTTTCTCAGTTTCAAGAAGAATCTTGAGGTTCAAAATATCATCGTGGGTAATTGGTCCGCGTACTAGAACTCTTTTCTTCCCCTTCACCGGAGAGATGAAGTCTATTTGTCCACAGAATTCCAGTTTATGCTTTTTGAGCAACTTCTTGAAAAGCCTATCAGAAAGTGTGTCCACCCTGTCTTTGTAATAAACCACATTGCTGTGGCACCGCGGGCAAGTGTACATAATGAACTTGTGGTATGGGCTGTCCAGAAAGGCCTTCGCCGGGAGCTGGCACTTGGGGCATTCAAGGGTAAGGGTTTCCTTTTTCATGATCCTCACGAGCGGAAACCACCAGCCATGTGCTGGTGGAGGAAGCGAGTATGGTCTCGGACTCTCCCGTAATTATCTATTAGTATTCATTACACAGGTATAAAGGAATTTATGTAATGAAAGTTATCCGTACCACTAAAATCAAAATTAAGGGTTCTTCCAAGGCCCCCGAAGTGATCAAAAATTATCTTCAGGCCCTTAATTGGCTCTCGCCTTTGGCATTCAATTCTAAAGAATTGAATGCCAATCGCCTCGCCAAGGCTTATTATCCAACTCTTAGAGAAAAATTTAACCTTCCCAGCCAACTTGCTTGCAGTATTTGCAAGCATATTACTGCTACATACCAATCCGCTAAGTCCAATAAAAAATGGAAATTGGCCGTCTTTAAAAATGCTACTCTTCCTCTGGTATGGAAAAGAGATTTTAATAAATCCCGAAAAGGTGTCTCCCTCTGGGGAGAAACCATTTCCATGTATCACCCCTATATTCCTGAAAATACTTGGAAAGATTCTAAACTTAAACAAATTAAAAATAAACTTTATCTGATTCTTTGCTATGAAAAAGAAGTCCCAGAATTTGTCCAGAAGGGGTCCATTGTAGGAGTGGATTCCGGCATCATGCGTATGCTTGTTGCCTCGAACTCCTCCAACAATAAGCCCTTCCTCTTTCCGGGCGGAAAACTTAACCACCTGAGAAAATGTATCAGGACTCGAAGGTCTGCTGTTCAAGCCGTAGGTACCCGGTCGGCCAAGCGATTGCTGCAACGCTTGGCACACCGCGAAAGGGCCATTACGGAACATCTTCTGCATGTTGCCTCTAAAGCCTTGACCCAGTATGCCGTTCAGTCCAATGCCCGGGTGGTCGTGTTCGAAGACCTTAGCAATGTCCGAGAGGCGTCCCTTAAAAAAGGCCAGGATCTTAGGGAGAAGGTGTGCAGGTGGCCATATGCGTCCATGCAATTCAAGGCAGGCTATAAGCTTGCCGAGAAAGGCATAGACACCACGACCATAAATCCGGCCTATACGAGCCAGGAATGCCCAAGGTGTGGGTACATTGCTAAGGGGAACCGTATTGGTTTGCATTTCCGATGTGTGTCCTGTGGACACCGGGGAGATGCGGACCTGACGGCCTCCAAGAACATAAGAGGTCGCTATATCCTGCGGGAGCAAGGCTTTCGCAGGATGGGGTCTGTAAACACCCAAGAAAGATCGGGTTGCGAACTTGAAATGGTATTGCATAATAGCACTACCTGTTCGGGGGCTCAGGTCTAAAGCCACCAGCCTTGTGCTGGTGGTAGTTTACGAACCTATCCTCACTCCGAGAGAATTGGCCATCAAGGATACCGCACAGGAGTGCATGTAATCGTCTCTGGACATGCAACAAGGCTCTATGACCTTTACAGGGTAATCTCTATTCCTCAAGCTCTCCGCCGTGAACAAAACCGATGTATGGGTCTCTACACCCACCATGGTCACCGAAGTCACTTTCTCTCTCTTCAGATGAGGCTCCAAGGAAGTTCCATGGAAAGAATCATATCGGCTATGGTCAAAGAAATTACAGGTCTTCCCCCTCAGACTATTATGTATGAGACAGTCGGTTGTTGTGGCTATAGAGTGAGTTTTTTCATTGACGAAGAATGTATCATCCATTGCATGTATCTCTCTGAAGAACAAGACCTTACCCCTATATGAAGATATGTAGTCCAGAAGCCTGACCTTCAAAGTCTCGGCTTTCTCCCCCATATAGACAGAGCCATCTTGGGAGAGGAAGCTGTTCTGGGCGTTCATTACAAAAAGCATGTCCATAAATTGATAGATTATCAGAATGGAAGTTCCTCTACCAAGCCCAAGTTCCTGCTTTCTTCTTGGAGCATTCTCTTCATTAAAATAGCTTCTTTAGCTTCCTTTCTTATTTTTTCAAAGTCTTCTTTTGCATTCTGGTGCCATTTTGGACCACGAAGCAGAGCACTTGGGTGGTACGTGACCATCGTCCTGATACCCTCATATGTCAGATCTTTCATCTCCCTGAGCTTAAACATGGGGTTATCCCCCAGTTGTGGCAGAATCCCCCTGACAGCGGTTCTACCAAGTAGCACAATGAGATTGGGGAAAATAATCTCGAGCTGCTTTTTCAAGTATTTGATACATAGATCAATCTCATCCTGTTCCGGATCCCTGTTACCAGGTGGCCGGCACTTCACGATATTGGCAATAAAGCAATCCTTCTCAAGATCTAACTCTATGGCTTGAATCATCCGGCGTAGCAATTTCCCGCTACGTCCGACAAAAGGTCTTCCAGACATGTCTTCTTCCCGCCCGGGACCTTCTCCAATGAACACCACTGGAGCATCAGGGGAACCTTCCCCGAACACCACCTTGGTTCGGGTCTTATGGAGACGGCATGACCCACATCTTCTGCAAAAAGCTTCTATCTTTTCGAGCCTCTCAGCTTTGGGGGTGATGAGTACTTTTTCCATCATCCACCCTTCTTGCTTTTGCATGCCGGACTACAGTAAACTGCATATTTGCCTTTGTGGGCAAACTTTTTCCCACATACCCGACACTTTTTCAGATCAGCCACCCCAAAGACCTTAATGTATAGAGCGAGATTATAGCAGATGAAGCCTTGCACCCATGGCCCCGTTTTATCTTTAACTCTTGCTATGTGCGACCGATTCTCCCCCAACGGGGTGGTGCTGGTCTCAACGTCCTCCTGAAGACAGTCCATGTAATGATTGACAAAGGCTTTCAATTCTTCAGATACACCGTTGCTGATGAGGTCTTCTACAGCATCATCCAGCTCAGATCTGAATTCCGTCAAGTCTGGGGTTTTCTCCAGTGCCTGGGACGCTGCTGATGCTGTCAGGGTATCATCTGCCCGGGTGAATGAGGATAACAAATCCATGATGCCAAGTTCCTTATTGAGGAACTTCAGAAACATTGGAGTTTTATGTGTTTCAACTGGCATCGTCAAAGACTCTTCAGAAAACGGTTTATCAAAGCCTGTTTTGACCTAGAAGTAAGACGTCCAAAAACTTTCTTTCTCCGGAGATCAACCTCTATCCTGAGGTCGGGATATTTCCTTGAGGGCAAAGAAAGGGTCACCGGAATAGTGACCCTATTACTATCAAGAAAGATGTCGATTCTCGACGAGAAATCCTCAGCGCTCATCTCAAAATCTGTTGAAAGAAGATCAGAGCACCCTCTGTAAGCTTCCTCCAATATGTCCTTTATCCTTGTCCTGTCAAGGTCAAGAACAATTTGCCCTGTTTCTAACATGTTTCTCCAGCATGGCTTTTATGTTTGCCTTGCTCTGGAAGCCTTGTGAGACTCCTTTGATTTTTGAATCCCTCAATACCATGAGTGTCGGCACACTCATGACCCCATATTGTTGGGACGCTTGAGGATTTTTTGTAACTTCAACCTTCGCCAAGGTAATCCCAAACTCTTGTGATACCTCTTCGAGAACCGATTGCATTGCTCTACAGGGTGCACATGTGTGAGTATAAAAATCAACAAGGTAATCGCCTGTCTTCAGAGAATCAACATCTTGGATTTCGACGACCATAAAAACTCCTCGGGGTTAATTGGTTCGACGCAGACTGCCACAATCATCATTTCCACAGTCATTGCATCTCCCGCAGGTATGGGTTCGCCATGTTATGTTAGTCGACCCACAGAGGGTGCAATATCCCTCGATGTTATTCAGATCTTCATCTTTTATCTGGATGTTCTGAGGAGTATATCTTAGCTCCTCCTCTATAACTCGACCTACCGCATGGGGTGGGGACGGTATCAATTCTACCGAATCACCGTCACATATAGTGACGAAGGTGGGTTTGTCTGATGGAATATTCTTGAGATTTTTTATGATAGATTCCGGTTTGACTCCGGCACGGAGAGCAAGACTTGTGATTTTCGAAACGGCATTTGCCCATGAATTCTCAACACCACTGGTTTGAATAACTATGCCTCTACCAACATCTTTGCTGGTTCCCACGGTCACGAATATCTCGACGAGCTGACCGTCATAGTTTTTGTTGACCGTCACATACATGTTATGGTTGTCCATATGAATCCGGGATGTACCGCCTACCGTTCGGTTACCTCTCACCAAAGGAGAGGTTCTGGTCTCAAAACGTTCCGTTTCATCGAGGTCAGGAGGATTCACGTTCTCCTTGGGTCTTATATCAAGCTTGCCATTCTCCTGATCCTTTTCTTTGTTAATGAGAACAGCCCTCTTACAGCCATCCCGAAATACCGTCACACCCTTTACACCATTATCCATGGCCAAAAAATACGCCCTTTTTATATCTTCCACAGTGGCACTTGAGGGCATGTTTACTGTTTTGCTTACTGCACTATCCATATAAGCGCTGAAAATTATCATCATCTTCACATGGTTTTCAGGAGAAATGTCTCCAGCAGTCCTGAAATAGGAGGGCTTCTCTTCACTTGGGTGCTCTTTTTTCCACACAAGATATGCTGGACAGCCACTCTCATATGAACCTAAACGAGTATTAAGTTGCTGAACAAGAGCAAACCAAGGCTCACAACCGGTAGAAACATTATACATTGCCCCTATAGTACCTGTTGGAGCTTGACTTAGGAGAGATCCATGTCGGATTCCTGTTTTGTAAATATCCTTAGTAATATCTTCCGGAAGAGTCTGTATAAATTCACTTTCAATAAATTTGGATTTATTGAAAGCAGAGAATGAGCCTCGTTCTTTCGCCAGCTCAATAGAAGCTTTATAGGCAGTGTCCCGAATGAAACGAAGAATATCTTCCACCAAGGTGCGACCTTCGGGAGTATCATACCCTTTCTTGAAATTCATCAAGAGATCATGGACGCCCATAGTGCCCATACCAATTCGACGCTCGGCTTTTGCAGTTTTTTCAATTTCTTTCAAAGGGAACTTGCAATTATCAATGACATTGTCCATAAAGCGTACTGCAATACGTATAACTTTTTCCAGCGTGGGATAATCAAAATCTCCCTTCTTGTTGACAAAAGAAGGGAGTACAAGACTGGCTAAATTACAGGATCCAAAAGCAGGGAGGGGTTGCTCGCCACAAGGGTTACTCGCCAGTATTGGATTCACATACTCAAGGTTATGCTTTTTTCTGACGGCGGACATGTTGATGAGGCCTGGGCAACCATCAGCCCATGAGTTATAACACAACCTGTCCCATAGTTCTGAGGCCTTGATATTTTTTACAGAAAAGACTTCGAACACATCGTTTGCAGTTGGATAAGGGACTTTTCTTTTTACTTTCCATAGAGCAGTTTTTTCAGAATCAGCTGTGACCTCATAGTACCGGGTGATATAGGATCCATCCATCAAATGTTTTTTGAAACTTACCTTGTACAATTTCCACTCAACACCCTCCCACTCTAATTTCCAGTCATAGCCTGATTTTACCGCTTCCAAAAATTCGTCATTTATTCCTACACTGACATTATACATCTGCCACTTGTAAAGATTTTCAAACGTAAACTCGTCCCATTTTTTCTGATCATGTACGTTGACAAACTCACGAAGATGTTCCCAGTTGTGTTCAGTCTTGTAACTTATAAATTCCCATATATCAGGGTGACTGATATCAAGAAGTCCAAGATTAGCTCCCCGCCGTGAATTGTGGCTTATGAAAGAGTTTGCTATGTAGGAGTGGGTCTCAGGAACCTCCATATCATAGGTATAATCTTCCATGTTATCAATCTTGGTCACCGGGGAGAAATAGTACCCATCAACATCCTTCAATAGCCCTGCAATAGGTTCAAGAGTCTTCAGTTCTTCATAAGAAGATAAAGTTAGAGCCCTTTTTCCTCCAACGTTTCTTTTCAGGCGCTTTCGTAGCCTTGAAATGGCTGGATCTTTTGATTTGTATTTTTGATCGTCCAGATGGGCAATTGCTTTGCCAAGCCAGAGCTGAGCAAAAGGAAGAACATAATTATACTCTCGAGATAAATCCGGCTGATGATCCCCACAAGCTGAAAATCGGGATTCTCCCGAGACCTTGACCAGATCAACCCACCTCTTCAAGCCTATGAAAGATTGCACCCTCAAGCGACACATGGAGTTTTGGGAAAAAGATCCAGGGCCTCTTTTTTGTGGGCTGATTTTACAAGGTATCCCAAGACCCATCAATAAAACCTGGAGCTCCCTTGCCAGCGTGGGGGATCCTGTGCTATAAGAGGGGTATCCATAGCTCAGAGCCCCATCTGCCTCAAATAGCCCCGCAAGATAAGAAGCAACAATCTCTGGAGGACTTTGGCGAATCTTAAGAGGTATAGATGCTGATAAACTGTCCTCTTTAAGAAGGCCATTCATGGCCATGAATTCTTTTACAATTCTGTTGGATATGTAATAGGTTTTGCTCTGATCATCCTTTTTCTGTAAAGAAAAAACAGAGATGTTATCCCCGAAAAGGTCATTCAGAATTTTCTCAATTTGATCGTTGAGATAACTATTGTGCGGAATGGTTACTCCCAACCGATAATCGTGTTCTTTCTTTGTAGAAAACCCATTTGCCAGAAAATACCCAAGGAAGAAAGCGAAATCCTCATCTATCTCTGTGGGAAGCTGACCGGGGATGATACAGTTGTGGTGGCTCTTCTGTACATCAATGCAAAGTTTCTGAGGAGTCCCAACATGCTCTCCCAGTTTTGAAACAATCCAATCCCCAATGTTAAGTTCATCAAATTTTTTCCAAACATACCCTGAGGGGGATAAAACATAAATTTTATGGTTGGGGGTTCCTTTGATAACCCTCCCATCCTCTGTTTCTATTTGTAAAACATAGGAGTAGCCATTCACATAAAACTTATTAGAAATTTTATCTCCATCCTTAGTCTTCACACACCTGTTTTGGTCATACCAACCGGGTTCTGTACCAGGAATCATCTCTGATAGGTATAGCAGACCCTCCCCCGTATTGATCAGGCTGTCTTTTGTAAGACAGCCACCCTGCTCGATCACCTCAGATACCGTGGACATCATACTGATAAAACCAATAACCCCACAACTTCTTCCATTCACACCTTTAATATAGGAACCTTCAGGTCTCAGGGTTGAATAAGAAAATCCAGTACCACCCCCATGCTTTTGAATGATTGCCATATCAGAAGCGGTATGCATGATCTCTTCGAGGCTGTCAGAGCGGAAGGGAAGAACAAAACAGTTTAAGAGCTGAGAGTAGTGGGTTCCTGAATGGGCAAGAATTCTGCCCGCCGGACAGAAATATCTGTTTACCATCATCCAATAAAATTCGTCTTCCCACTTCTTGGGATCCTTTTCATTAGAAGCTATGGCTTTGGCAACCCTTCTAAACGTCTCGGTAATGTCTTTTTCAATGGGGTTGCCATTTTCATCTTTAAGAGCATATCTGTCTTCCCATACGACTTTTCCGAGAGGCGTTAGCTCGAATCTATCAGCCATAAACCATCCTATTCTTATCCGTTATGTATTATCTTCGGGGGGTTTTTTTCCCACCTAAATTTCTGATATTAGTAGGTTATTAGGGAGCATACTTTACATATGAAAATAGGCTCTTGGACACATCTCCGCCATTTCATTGAAGTTATGTTTTTTGAAGGCTCCAAATCCCCCGATCCGTTCCTTCACCTGGCCATATAAAATTATTTGAAAAAAAATCTTCCAGTTAAACTTTAGGGGCAAAACCATACATAAAATTCTCAACCAAGACCCCCTTATTTCCTTTGAAAGACCTTACTTTCAGGTCGAGGTCACACAAAGCTCCCATCTGCTTGATCAAGAAACCTTTCCCAAATTTCAATGCCTTAGGAAGATATTTGGAACTTACCAAAAACTTTGGAAGACCAAGAATGTCAGCTATTGCCTCAACCGAATGCTTCCTATCCCTCAACAGTATCATTCGATACATCTTTTCTACATAGGCGAACAGGAAAGCGATGATCTCAACGTAAGTATCCCGGCTTCCTGAATAAGATTGAAAACTGGCCAGTGCCAATGAAACATCCTGCCTCATGAGCCCTTCAAGGATATCATAAGCTGTTCTTGTAGCCGTCACGGATATGGCTTGATTAACATCATTCATCTCCAAATGCTTTGTTTCTTCTTTCAATAAAAACAGCTTGTTAAGCTCGTTTGAAAGAGTGGACAAATCAGGCCCGATCCGGGAATAAATTTCCTGAACCACACCATTGTCAGCAATGTAGCCGGCGTTGGATATCTTAGATTCCATCCATGTCGGATATTCCGCTCCGTATTCTTTCATGGGAACGCATTGAACCGCAGAACACACCCCCAAGAGTGTTGAGGCACCCCTCGTCTTGGTATTAGCCTCATCGCTGAACACAGCTATAACGGTATGGTCAGAACCTTTTATCGCGGAGGTGAGCCTGTCGAGCTTCATCTCATCCACATGGTGAATGATTACAAGCCTCTCCGAAAACAGGCTGTCAGAAAGGGCATTTACGGTATCATTTTCGCTGTCAGGCCAGAATTCAAGGAATTCAATCTCTTTATTAAAGGCTTTGGAGGCTTTGATGAAGTGACTTTTCAGGTAGGGCTCTTCACCTACCAACGCGAACTTCTTCTCCCTCTTGAACTTAAGTTGCTGTATAGCCTCATTGAATCTCATTTAGGCGCCTTTCACAGAAACCGCCGGATGTGATTTCAACACGGCATTTTTCAGAGCCATAGACATATTCACGTTGTACCATTGCCCCTTACGTATCTGACTGATATGATATGCCATAAACATGAAGGCTTTCGCGTCGACGTCTTCAGCCAGCTTTTGCACGTCCTTACGCATATCTGCATTGATAATGTCAAAGCCCTCTTTCATAGACATCAGGTCTGTTAAGAGCAACATCAGCATATCTATGAATGAGGGTATCTCCGCTCTTCCTACTCTATCCACGTAATCTAAGGCATCAAGAGGGTCCTTTGCCTTCATGGAAGACATGAAACTGAATGCCCTATCTCTGTTGTTGAGATACATCCCGGGGTTAGAAAAGACGTCCGCCGACGATCCACAAGCCAGCCAACCAAGTACTCTCGCTTTAGGAAGGTCAAACCCCATCTTCTTCCATATGATGTTTATGCAGTCCTCATGAGACAGGGTACCAAACTTGAATTGAACACACCTCGATCTTACGGTCTTAATGATTCTCTCAGGCTCTGAGGTCACCAAAAAGAAGCTGACATTTTTTGGAGGTTCCTCCAGAACCTTCAAAAGCCTGTTAGCTGCCTCGTAGGTCATGGAATCAGCGTTATCCATGACCACAATTTTCTTGTCTGAAAGAAATGGAGCCACTGAAATGAAAGATCGAATACTGTCCGTATCAGCTACTTTAATCCTCTCGAACCGACCAACACATAAGAAATCCGGGTGATCTTCCAAAGCTCTGATGCACGATCGGCACCGGCATTCCTCTATTAAATGACTTCCTATGCACAAGATATTCTTGGAAATCTCAAACGCGACCGTCCTCTTGCCCACTGAGGGGGGTCCTTGGAAAAGAGCAGAACTAACGTTCCACCCATCGTTCAATATGGAAGTGAACCTCTTGGCAAGTTCGTGATGGCCTACCATACACTTCTCCGGTGTTGTGGTAGATCACCATAACACCTTATCCTTTCTGATCTTACATGAGCCAATCCATGCGTGTCTTTTCCTGTACATATCAGTTTCTCTTTTAATATTGATTATTTGATGTGCCTTATTGTCTGACTTTTCGGCCACCTTTCTGGCTTCATTATCCCCCCGCCGTGGACACGGCGAAGGCGCAATGTTGTGCCATTTCGCATCACCTGCGCTTACTGCCAGTGACGGCATGGTCCTAACCATGCAAAATCAAGGGGAGGTTCTCTTGGAAACGGCTGTACTTACATAACCACCCGAGGACAAAGACCTCAAAAAACATTCCCCAAAATCAGACAAAGGTCTTCCCGGACATGATGTCCGGATAAATGTCCGGCATGAGTATGTAGACGTTCTAATCCTCCTGCTCTTTCCCGCTGTACCGTGAAACATATTCACTAGGCCCGGGCAGGTACGTTTTCAGGAATAAGCCCCAATATCCTTCTCCACTTGGTTTTTTACCTCCTTTCTTCACCTAGTTGAACTAAGTTCTTGTTCCATGTATCAAGGAATAGTTTATCAAAATCAATCATGTCCTTCAATAATTTATAAGAGGTCTCGTACATATTGAACCAGACCACGGCCTCGGACACCTCGAGAAGTTTTGGTGGAATGACTTTGACAGGATCTATGTTCACTTTCCTTTTTGCATAATAGGTAAATACAACCTTCGGGTGTGCTTGAAGGTGCCCGTCTACATAGGAATTAATGGATTGCTCTGACATGAGTGAATGCACCTCACCAACAACATAACCGGACCCAAGATTCCTTATCAAGAAGTTGAGGAACATGGCAATTGATAGCTTGTCTGGGCTAGATATGGTCACAACCATTTTCAGGTTCTCCTTACATCAAATAATAATTGTTTGCTTATTAAAAATAAACATGATTCTTCTCTCTATAACATAACTCCTATTTTTCCAGTCGGTTATGGTAATAAAATTTTTTACCGACTCATAACTCTAATGTTTTGAAGGACTTACATAACTCATATTTTTCCAGTCATTTATATCAAATCTGATTTCCTTTTTTGTCTTACATGAGCCAATCCATGCGTGTCTTTTCCTGTACATATCAGTTTCAAGAGACCTGTCTCTTCGAGACAGGGATCAAACATAAAAAAGAAATATAAAAGATATAAGATACATGGAAGTTTAACTCACCCCCAAAACCATGAATGATTTTATATAGGGGGATGACGAAAACAACTTAAGGAGAAAAACCATATGGCATTTAATGAAGACGATCTCAGAGAAATGATGGGGGAGGGGGAAGAAAGATGCCCACTTGAAAATAAGACGGCTATTCCCGCATTCATGCTCAAAATATTGAATTCAAAGTGGGAGGCCACACTTGGATTCCTCGGTATACTTACTGATCTATACAAAAATACTGAAACCGGAACCGAGAAAAAAGAAATCTATAAACACCTGAAGGGTGGGATAGTTGAGGCCGAAGAAGCTATCAACCAATATGACTTTCTGGTTGCCATGCTAGAAGATGATGATGAAAGTGAGAAAAAATAAATGGAACTGAAAGAAGCTGTAAAAAAACTGGCACAAGCCAAGTCAGAATATTATGGCCCAACAGGAAGAACTACCCTGTCGGATCAGGAGTATGACGCCTTGGAGGAGATGGTCAGGAAAATAGACCCAGACCATCCAATACTCCAGAAAATAGGATCCAAACCGACATCACCTTGGGAAAAATCAGACCACATAATTCTCATGGGGAGTCTAAACAAGGTGCATAGTGATGTAGAATTTCAGAGTTGGACGATGAAATTCCAGCCTGACACTAAATATGTTGCACAACCCAAATTGGATGGTTTGAGTATAGAACTTAAATATGACGGAGAACTCCTTGAAGCTGTCACTCGAGGAAATGGGACAACAGGAGAGAACATCTATGTCAATGCTCTAAAAATGAAGAGCGTTCCTCATCAAATTCCTATCCGATGTTCCGTGAGAGCCGAAATAATACTTCCCAAAAAAGATTTCATTAAAATTAATGACTGTCTTCCGGAAGATGAGCGATATAGCAACGAAAGAAATGCCGCCTCTGGGATCAGTCGCAGACTGGATGGTATGTTTTGCCAATATCTTCAGGTCATAGCTTACGATATCCTCAAGGAATCTGAAATCAATGGTAAAGACATCAATGAAATAGATAAACCGAGCATGCTCAGTGAGCTGGGATTTACCGTGCCTGAGACATACGTAGGTACCACCACCGCCATGTTAGGTGCTCTGGCAAAGTTCAGGATGCATAGGGACAAATACCCCTACTGTATGGACGGAGTGGTCATCAAAGTTGACTCGGCGCATACTCAAAAGACGTTTGGGTTGGTTGAGGGTAAACCTCGGGCACAAATTGCCTGCAAATTTGACCCCCCAGGAGCTATAACTCAATTCCTACATGAGGAATGGCCAGTAGGCCGTACAGGGGTCGTTACGCCTTTGGCTAATCTGAAACCCGTAGAGATAGAAGGATCTATAATCTCGAAAGCCACTTTGCACAATATTGCTGAAATCAAAAGGCTCGGAATTGGTCGGGGGGACACCGTCATGGTTGTGAAAGCCGGTGATATTATTCCCAAAATTGTCTCGGTTTTGAAACATGAGGGCAATCCTATTGAAATACCAACACACTGCCCCGATTGTAGGGCACCACTGGAAAATGATGACATCAAACTCATCTGCAATAACGAAGGATGTCCCTCCCGAAAATTTTTTCGAATCATGAACTGGATAAAGGTTGTAACTATTGACGGCCTTGGAGAGTCTTTAGTGGACAAGCTATTCAATGCCGGGCCGGAACGAGAAGGAAAGTTCATCATTAAGGGAATTGCCGACCTATATCGGCTCAAGGAATCCGACATAGCTTCCATAGAAGGGTGGGGGGATAAGTCGGCTACTACCATCATTGAAAACATTCAACGTACACGAATCATGGAACCAACAATATTTTTGGCTGCCATAGGTATTCCAGGAATTTCACATCGAACGGCAGAAGACCTCTTGAAAAAATTTAAAACCATCGAGGGAGTTCTTCAAGCCTCAAAAAAAGATATCAGTACCATGAAAGGGTACTCTGATATATCATCCACTTCCATTCTGGAAGGCTTGAAAAAGTATGAGAAAGAAATCCGGAATCTGATGAAGCTCATCAATCTATCAGGGAAAACTCAATCAGAAGGAAATCTGGCTGGAAAATCCTTCTGTTTCACCGGAGCTATGGCTCAACCAAGAACTGTGTACCAGAAGCAGGTTAAAGCCAATGGTGGGGAAACCCCATCAACCGTCACAAAGGATTTGGACTACTTGGTGTGCAACGAAGATAAAGGGTCATCAAAAACGGTAAAGGCAAAGAAATTTGGGGTAAAAATCATAACAGAGCAGGAATTTCTCAACATGGTTGGGGACATTCCGGTAGAAATAAGTCCTGTTGACAAAACCCCTAAGATAGAAAATATTCCTCTTTTTAAGGATTGAAAATAACTTTCAAATGACACGGCCGGCAACCTATGAAGATTATGTGAGATTACAGACCCAGACTTATGAGTCTTTCGAATCCACCATCCCCAGATGGGAGGAAGGACAGGCTCGGTATCTGACCTTATTTGAATCTGTGAACAGGAAAACTCGGATATTAGATGTGGCTTGTGGAGACGGTGTGGGGCTCAGAGTTTTCCGGAAAATGGGTTTTATAAACCTGACCGGTGTTGAGCTTGATCTTAATAAGGCTGTTAAGGCACGAACATCCGGTTATTGTGTTATAAGTGCTGATTTTCATGATTTGGGGGTATTGGAGAATGCCTCATATGACGTGGTTTATTCATCACACTCACTCGAGCATGCATGGGATCCTGCCAAAGCCGTCTCTGAGTTACAGCGGGTACTTGTCCCTAACGGTTATATGTATGTTGTCTTACCGTACCCGGATCGAGGTCCTGATGATGCCCATTTAGCAAAATATGAGCTGGGGACAGATGCTGATGATGGCGGGCTAAAAGTTTCCCAGTGGTTTATATCACAAGGGTTTACTATAGAATCCTTGCGATTTGACTCATACCGTGAACCGGAAATATGGCTAAAAATGAGGAAAAAGGCATGATAGCTAACCATAAAGGTTATGGTCTGAGAAATGACGAAAAGCCATACGCCTTCAGGATACCCCCTGGGAAGAACTGGCGGTCACTACTACCTGTTGAAGACCAAAAGGCTTTCATGAAAGGCTCCTTCAACAACGGAGGTGGGTGTTCCTACCACCTCCGGAGAATGGATTGGAACGAACCGGCAGCCACTCTGACCACCGCTGTTATGGGGAAGGCGACGTGCCAGTTACATCCCGGGTATGATTTCCCGGGTCGTGGGGTATACAAACCGTACGACCTCCCACGCTCAAAACCCTCAGGGTTGTCATGCGTGGAGCTGTTTGCAGGGGCAGGATTAATGGGTGTTGGTCTACGAGCTGCCGGCCTCAAATTATTGTGGGCCAATGATTTTTATCATGAAGCCTGTGAGGCATACGCTACCAATCTTGGGGGTCACATAATCCACCAAGACATAAGCCAAATTGACCCTCACACCATCCCAGAGGCGGACATCTACGCTGCCAGCCCACCTTGCCAAGACTTCAGTGTCGCCGGTAAGGGTGCCGGTGAATTGGGTGATAGAGGAAAGCTCGTATGGGCCTACCTCAACATCATAGAAACGAGAAAACCAAAAGCGTTCCTATTCGAGAATGTAAAAGGGCTGGTCTCAAAAAACCATATAGGAACCTTTAATAATCTTCTGAAAAGATTCTCGGATATAGGTTACAACGTAACCTGGAAGGTGGTCAATGCTTTAGATCACGGGGTCGCTCAGAAAAGAGAACGGGTTTTCATTGTAGGGTTCAGAAAAGATTTGTTGATTTCCTTCATCTTCCCTACTGGTTATTCAAGATTATGTGTCATCAAGGACGCCATTGGAGACCTTCCTGATCCACCCGAAACCCCGCACCCAAGAAGATTCACTGTCAGGGAATATCTCCGGCTCCAATCAGTACCGGACTGGTACCGGTTTCCAGATGATATGTCTCTATCTATCATGTATCGGCTCGTCGGTAATGGGGTGGCTTCAAAAGTTGCATATGACCTGGCTACAGCTCTTACAGACCAATTGAAGGGGCGTGTTGAATGACCACCACATTGTTGAAGCACATCCTGAAGGGCATGCTTAAGGGTATTGAAGAGTACGAGGAAATGCTTGAGAAAGAGCATATGGATCCAAAGGGGGGTTTAGCCCAAATCATTGGTGAAACCAAACCAGAGAAAAAAGACGAGGGGATAAACCTTGACGATTTGTTGAAAGACTCGTGAATGCTCCACGAGCACGATTCCTTTACCGTCACGTTTCGACATATACCGATCATTCGTTATCAAACACGTTAAAGACCCAAAATGAAAAGGGGCACATTATGGAAGTCGATGGAGATTTGATAATCACCGTGCAGAAAGGCTCGGATGGGGCTTTGTGTTCACCCAAAATGAGGGTGTACTGCAAAGACTCAGATGGAACCCCCCAACAAGTGGGTCTCATACAGGAATTCGAGATGAAAGCCTTGGCAGATGATTATCGTGTATCTGTAAGGGCAAAGCTGGCGAAGAAAATCCCGGGTTGGAGTGAAATTGTGTTAGCCTCTATCACGAAAAACAGTAATCTGCTAACAAGAGCTGGGGTGACCTTAGACCCGTGCACTTGTGAGATGTCGGGGGAATCCTTGGGAGTAGACCAAAAATGCCCGGTACACGGAAAAAAGGAATAGAGCTTGGAAACGGTCGCCGGCACCATCACCAAAATCTTGTTTTCTGCAGATAGCGGGTACAAGGTTCTCAGAATTAAAACAAAGTCGGGCTCCCCATCCATAATAACGGGGGAATTTGGCCCTAATATTGTGAAGGATACGGTGGCTACTTTCCACGGAGACTTCAGAAAACACCCCAAATACGGGCTCCAGTTCAAAACGTCGTCCTATGAGATAACCTACAACGCTGAGGAACTGACAAGTATAGGCCTCTTCATCGACAATATTTCTCCCAACATAGGACCAGAAAGAGCAAGAGCCATTGTCAGGCATTTTGGTCAAGATACGATAGGTATCCTTGATAATAACCCCGAGAGGCTTATAGAGGTGGAAGGTATAGGCGAGGTCTCCTCAGAGAGCCTTATTACGGCATGGAAGGAAAACCGTAAAAAATGGGATGAAGAAAGACAGGTGTATTCCCTGCGATCGTTCCTGAACTCTCTTGGCATCAAAGAAAAGCGCGTTAAAAAAATCCTTGCAATCTTCGGAGGTGGCCTCCAAGCCGAGGAAGAAATTCGCCAAAATCCCTACATCCTAATGAAGGTCGATGGGTTCGGGTTTACTACTGCTGATTTCATTGCCAAAAGACTCGGCATTCTCGATAGTAACCCTGAAAGGCTAAAGGCCTTCCTGATTTATCTGCTTCGCACCGTGGGGGATTATCATGGACACATGTTCCTGTACCGGTTGGAGATACCCGACTATATCAACAAATATTGCCTGGACAACTCTACCAGATTTCTTGATACGAGCCCTATACACCTCGAGGATATAGAGCCGTCATTCAAGCTATTGGAGGAGGATAAGGTCATCATTGTTTCCGATGACTGTATTTACTCGAAGCAGGCATATGATTATGAAACAGAATCTGCACGCCTTTTGGCAGATGTCATAGTGAGGAAATCAGACTTGATATTCCTCAACAAGGAGACTGTAAATGAGCACATAGAACGGTTTGAGTTGGAAAATAAACTGACCTTAAGTCCGGAACAACGCGATGCCCTTCATTTCTTTGCGGAATACAAGGTGTTTGTAATCACAGGAGCGCCAGGAACTGGTAAAACTACAGTATTGAAGGCTGTAGTCGAGCTTGCCCGAAAAATGCACCTGAATCTAACCTGCATGACCCCTACCGGCATCAGCGCCAAGAAGCTGGCCACAACCGTAGATCATGACGCCTATACCATACATCGTCGACTCGGGTTCCGTGGGAACCAATGGATATACAATGACTTGAACCAGTTTGATACTGATGTGGCTATTATCGACGAATGCTCAATGGTTGATCAAGAGGTGTTCTACCGATTGATGTCAGCCCTTAAGAGAAGAACCCATTTTATCTTTGTTGGCGACCACCATCAGCTTCCATCGGTGGGTGCTGGAAATGTCTTGAAAGAACTTATTAATTCGGATCAAATACCAGTTGTACGACTTGAAAAGATTTTCCGGCAGGATGAAGCCTCCGATATCATCAAGGTTGCCCATCGGATAAAAAATGGTGACGTGGATCTGGGCTTTTTCAGTCCGGATCCTCAATCAGATGTATTCTTTATGAGAAAGCATGATCCAGATGAAATTGAAAAAATCATCATAGCCTTGGCTCAGAAGTTCAAGGATGAGCGCCGTCTGTTCCAGATCATCACTCCGCGTAAGGATGGTCCTCTTGGGGTGGCGCCACTCAATGAAACCCTTCAGAAGATCCTGAATCCCCCTTCCCCGGTTCTTCCTGAGGTGAAAATCCTTACCACAATCATAAGAAAAGGGGATCGAATCATAGTCAGAAAAAATGACTATGAAAAGGACATCTTTAATGGTGATATAGGGAAGGTCATAGACGTGTCGGGGGGACTCATCTTGATAGATATTGATGATAAAATTATTGCTTTAAGTCTGGAAGAGGCTGGAGAGAAATTGAGTTTGGCATACGCGATCACATGCCATCGAGCACAGGGGCTTGAATACCCGTACGTTATCCTGCCCTTCATAAACCAGTTCGGAAAAATGCTACTTCAACGAAACCTCATCTATACAGCCATTACCCGGGCAAAAGAAAAGGTCATAGTCCTCGGGCATGGTTCCGCAATAGAACGGGCAATCAATAATTCAAGCGTGGCTCAGAGAAATACTCGGTTTGGGGAAAGGATACGAGAATGTTTATCCCGGAGGAAAAAGAATTCTACGCAGCAGTGGCATGGGGAGCCTCAAACCTTTCCACCTGCAAACAAAAGCACGGAGCCATCATCGTTGGAAACGCAACCCTTTTTTACGGGTACAACAGAGCCCTGACCGAAATTCATGAAAAATCAGCCATCATGAGGGTCATCCACCGTGCTTTGGCTGTCGAAGGAAATATAAATGGCTGTGCTCTCTTTACCACCAAATTCCCGAACGTGGCCGATATGAAAATGATCATTGAGGTAGGAATCTCATATGTGTACTTTTTCGGCAATATAGATGACCCAGACACCGTGCGTTTGATCAATGAAACTGGAGCAGTTGAAATGGTTCAACTGGAAATGGCCAAGGGCTCACAACCCTCTGATTTATAAGGCATTACCCGGTAAGGCTTAGACTTTCAAAAAAATATGTTAAAGAAACTTTAATAATCTTCCAAATATCCAAAGTATTTAATAAGAGGCTTTGAGAAAATGAAAAGCGAAGACAAAATAAAAATCTACGACAGGCTCTTGGAAATAGCTTTGGACATTCCAGTGGGCATAATCCCTGATCCTGCCTTCATCAACAGGAAACTGGGGGAATGTCATATCTATTTGGGAGAGGTGGAGAAATTCTTCATCAAGATCAGCAGAGAGATTTCAGTCTTGCAACAAGCATTGAATAACTCCCAAGCTAAATACGTTATGGAGAAAGAAATCCTCCTAACCACCAGGGAAGATATCATGGCTCTTCCCAACATTGTGGAAAAGACCGCCAAGGCCAACTCTTTCCTCAAAGAATCCTTGAAAGAGATACGCGAATACGAAAATGAACTGACAGATCTTAATAATCTTCTCAAAGCTATTAACCACAAGCACAGGAATCTTTCTCGGGTCAACAGTGACATCAAGGCCATGATGAAAATGGTAGAGGCTCAGATCCGCATCGGAGGATCACCCTCTGACCCAGTAACCACAAATTTTCTGGAGGAAATGAGAAAGGGCCTTGATGGAGAGGATGAATTTGCTGAGGCGTCATCAGAAATCGAGGAAACAGAAGTAAATGACCCTACTGTTCCCTTGAACATTGGTGATCTGATTAATGAAAATTCTCAGGAACCATCTGAGAACCTCATAGAGGCCGAAGCCTCTATGGAAAACCAACCGGTTGTGGATCTTGAGAGAGCTCTTGAACCCTTGATACCACCCCCACAAATGGCAGAACCTGTATCTGAGACAATATCTGAGCCAGAAGGAGGTAAGACGGCAAAAAATGTAGAGAAACCAGAAAACATGAACACAAAAAATCCAGATCAACAAAAAATTGATGGTCAAGTAGATCTTGACGAATTATTAAAGCAGTACGCATAAACCACCATTCAATGGAGAGAGGTTCCGTTATGTCAGACAACATTGAGACCTTTGGCTTCGAGAATGAAGATATCCGAGGGGGTTTCTATGAGAAGTACAAAGGCAAAAAGGGTGAAATTCACCGAGTGGCTATACTCTACTCGGACCCCAAGACCATGTTCGCCGGGACAAAAATCCACTATGCGAACCACAGGTACTTCCTGTGCAAGAAGGGCCTATGCTGTGACAAATGTGGCCCGGCACGCTACCGAGTTGGCGGGGTGATCGTGAAGTATGGCACCGACCGTAACGGTGGTGTCAAGCAACCTTTCAGCTACGAAATCCTGCCATGGATCTTTGGTGAGCAGACCTTCATCAAGCTCCGTACGGTCAATTCGGAATTTCCCTTGGCCTCACACGACATCAAAATCTCGTGTGAGAACGACGACTACCAGCATCTTTCATTTGCCCCGTGCAACGAAAGCATCTGGATTGCCAAGGAAGATCTGAAAAAGAAGATCCTCGAGGACGCAAAACCCATGTGGGAATTTATAAAGAAGTCCATTGCTTCCGATCTGTCGGTTGAAGAGATCAAAGATCTCCTTGGTGCCGGCAGTACCGGGGGTGGTGCCGATCCGTCCTCGAATCTGAATCTTGACCAAGTTCTGTCGTCGATATAACGGAAATGCCCATAGCTGGGTTTGACCCTTCTTTGACCCATTTTGGGTGGGTCATTTTGGATGAGAAAAAGGAGGGACGAGAGTCCCTCCTTGAACATGGGACTTTCAAGACCAGCCCGGGTGACGGGCTTCTCGTCCAGAGGATCATACGACAGAGGGAAAGAGTCAGGAAATTGCTCACCAGCAAAGAAGTGACTTTCGTTTCCATGGAGGCGCCCTACTTTGCTGACTTCAGCACCGAACTTCTCTTCGCCCTCAATCAACACATCCATGAGGTTTTCTTGGATCTCGGAGTGTTCGTTATTTACATCCAGCCCATCACGTTGAAGAAGCTGTCTATCCCTGGTATCAATCCCCAGGATGTCACAAAAAACCACATGATTCACCAAGCCAAAAAGGAACTTGGTTTTCAAGGAAAAAGATTTTCAGAACACGTTGCTGATGCCTATCATGCCGGGAGGATCGGCCGGAAATTTTATCAATGGCATTTTCTAAGGGAATTGACTGATGATGACCTTAATCCAGACGAGAAACATCTCTTCTGTGGAAAACATATATATGTCAAAGGGGTAAAGAAAGGGCTGACTGACTATACCGGTCTCATTTACCGGGAGAATGATCAGTTTTTTGACTACTCCAAACCCAAAAAAAGAACAGCACAAATAACTGAAGAGGTCGCCAATGAATAAAAAAAAGACCCCCGAAAAAACAGCCCCTACCGTTACGAAAAGTTCTAAGCCCATGTCGAACGATGAGTTCTACAAGAAACTATCCCGTGATGATAAGCAGGCAATAGTTGACCTGTCTGTGGACAATCCTATCAGGTTTATCCCTGCCGGATCATGGGTGATAAACAGCATCATTGGTGATGGCACCAACACAGGGAAACCGGGAGGATATCCACGAGGCCATATTGTCGAGATATTTGGGGACGAATCATCAGGCAAGACGACCCTTGGGGTTCTTGCCTGCAAACAAGCACAAGAAAACGGGGGTCAGGCCGTTTTCATGGATTTCGAGCGGACGTTTCATGCCACCTATGCACAGAACCTTGGATTGAGCCTCGACAAGAACAAATTCACACTCATGAGGCCAGACCATTTCCAGCATGGTGCCAGGCTTATTCGAGATGCCTTGCTCATGAAGCCTTGGATCATTGTGGTAGACAGTGTGTCGGCCATGACGCCCAAAGAAACCCTTGACGGTGCAATTGACGAAGCCGGACGCATAGGACTCCAAGCACAGCTCATGTCCATGTTCTTGGGCATCATCACGAAGAAAATTCCTGAATCCGAGTCATGTTTGATGTTTCTCAATCAAATGAGAACAGTTATTAACACTTCCGGATATAATCGAGGAGGTCCACAACAAGAGTCCAGTGGGGGCAATGCTCTGAAATATTATTCCTCATTAAGGTTGAAACTCAACACTATCATGACGGAAAGAGTCTCTGCCACCAGCCTTATTACAGGTAAGGAAGAGAAAAAAGCTGTCAATGTGCTGGTCAAAGTCACAGCTATCAAAAACAAAATTGACGTGCCCGCCAAGACCGGACCAATATATATCCGTTTTGGTGAGGGAGTGGACAACATAGCCTCCATCGCAGAGCTTGCCATTAATATTGGAACCATCAAAAAGAGTGGTGCCTTCTATACCTTTCGTGAAGGAAATGAAATTCTTTTCAACTGCCATGGGCGTGAGGACCTACGGAGAACACTTAAAGAGAACGATCTCATGCTCAAGAAGGTGTGCGCCAATCTTGAGGTCAAAGAAGATAAGGAGGCAGTTCCGGAAACGCCAGAGGAGAACTATTCTGATGAGATGGATGCCGCTTTTGAGAACGTTACCAAGACGTACATAGAAAAGCAGAAGAAAAAAAAGGATGAGGATGAAGAGGCTCAATGACTGAAATAACAATCAAGAACTTCCAAAGTGTTGCCTCAGCCAAGTTCTCGGTAGATGGCTTCACTCTGATCATTGGCAAGAATAACATAGGAAAAAGTGCCATCATCAGAGCAATCAACGCAGCTCTGATCAATCAGACTGGAAGCGATTTCATACGTGAAGGAACTAAAATGACGGAGGTGTCCCTAACCAGGGATGGCCTCAACATTCATTGGAATAAAGGAACTAAAACTTCATATATAGTGAATGGGCAGAGCTTCACAGCCCTTAACAGATCAGTGCCAGCCCCTGTTCTTGAGGCTGGTTTCAAGAACATAGAGACAGGGGATTTGAAAATCAACCCACTCTATGCCCCCCAGTTCGAGGTAAACGGAAATGGTCCGGTCTTCCTCCTGAACAGGCCGGGCTCACAGGTAACCGACATTCTTTCTGAAGTCTATGACATTAACGTTATCAGCAATGCCGATGAGCTGTGTCAAAAGGAGATAAGGGCTGTTAAGGGGCTCATAAAGACCCGAACGAAAGATCAAGAAAACCTTGAAGAGGATATGAAGAAGTTTGAGGGTTTTGACAAAATCAAAGAGGACATGGAAACTCTCAAGGATCTTGAAAACAAGTGTTCATCTCTTAGGAATGAGACGGAAAAACTATCGGCCATGATCACTGAGATGACCCGGCTAGAACAATCTGTTCTTCTCCTCAAAAAAATCTTAAAAGTCCAAGTACCTGACCCGGGAGAAACCCACCTTACCCTAGAGGCTCATAAATGGGTTAGCTCCGCCTTGACTGAGCTCACCATTTTGTCTTCGAGAGTCGAAACTTTGAAAAAAGTTTCTGAGGTGGATATCCCTGATGGCTCCGGTCATGAAGAAGAGATCAAATCCGTTGCATATCTCCAAGATACCGGGAATAAACTCAAGTCTCAAGCCATCATGGTACGAAATTTGAAGGAGCTGGGCAAGCATCTTGAGGCGGTTTCGGACATGGTTCCTAAAGTGGATTCTATAGAAGAATCCATTAAGGCTCTGATTTGGGTACGGAGTACCCATGGAAATCTTACAAACCTTGCTGTTACTGTTAAAACAGTAAAAAATGAGATGGTAGAGACGGACAAAGCCTTAGAAGAATATCAGAAAGAAAAATCTGAATACAAAACATGTCCGGCATGTGGAGGAACCTTAGACAGATGCCCGATTTCATATTCATAACGGCCAATGATATTCATATCAGTGACAACGGGCCGAGATCAAGAACCGATGACTTCAAAAAGACGGTTTTGGGGAAGATCGGCCAGATCGGATTGGCCGCCAATAAGCTCAACGCCGATGCTACCTTAATCTCAGGGGACCTATTCAACCTGAAGAACCCCGCGAAGAACAGCCACAATCTGAATCGAGAACTCATCCGGGAATTCAAAAAATTCAACAAACCCCGGTACATGATTGAAGGTAATCACGATCTAACCTCCAATCAATTGGAAAGTCTGGAAAAGCAACCTCTGGGAGTTTTGTTTGAAGATGAAACTTTGATCCAGCTCCGAGAAACTTTCATAGAAAAAGAAGGGGTGAAGATTTCTTTGGTTGGTATCCCCTTTCAAGAAGGTCTAAATCCCACAGAGCTGACGCTTCCTGACCGGCAGGGTGCAGTGGCTCGTATATGTCTACTACATATTTATGCAAGCCTCACACCAGGAATGCTCTTCAAGGAAAGAATTTACGGCTACAAAGAATTTTCTCATCTGGATGCCGACATATTCGTTATAGGGCATTATCACATCGACCAAGGTATTGAAGAAGTTGATGGGAAATACTTCGTCAATCTTGGTTCCGTAACCCGCGGAACACTGTCAGACGAGGATGTGGAGCACAAGCCAAAAATTGGTTTCATCAAGATCTCGGTCAAAGATGATATACCGAAATACACCCTGCAATCAATCAACTTAAAAGTGTGCCCTGTCGATGAAGTATTCGACCTTAAGAAACGGGAAGAAGAGCAGAAAGAGGCGAGTGAAATCGAAGCTTTCGTGAACAAGCTCATGTCCGACTCTTTCGTGGCATCAAAAAAGAACTATGAACAAATTTTGATTGATATGGAAATGGCCAAGGCTGTCAAAGACAAAGTCCTTCATTTCCTTCAGGAGGCAAAAGTAAAATGACGGAATATGTTGCAGGTTTTCTGTTTTCACCCGATGAAAAACAGGTTCTTCTCATCCGGAAGAACAGGCCTGAATGGCAGAAAGGGATGATAAATGGTATTGGGGGCCATATTGAACCAGAGGAGACTTCTGAAGAAGCAATGTCACGGGAGTTTCTTGAGGAGACAGGTTTAAATATTCTCTCATGGTATAAAGGGGCTCAACTGTATGGGAATGGATGGATTGTCCATTTCTTCTATACGTGTGGATTTTTGGGAGATGCAAAGAGCATGACCGATGAAGAAGTAAGGATTTATGAAATAAATCAGCTTCCGGATAGTATCATTCCGAACCTCCGATACCTCATTCCGATCTGCCTGGACAAAAATTTGTCCAAACCGGTGATGATGACAGAGAGGACAAAAGAACCGGTATGAACCTGAGCTATCATGCATGGCGGGATTGGAAAGACTGTCCTAAGAAATATTTTCTGAAACACAGAAAGAAGGCCGACCCGACCGCACCGAGGAATGATTATTTCAAAATCTACGGCCTCCTTGTGGAGAGTTTCTTCACCAGTTACACTAACATATGGCGGTTCGAGACCCCCTATATGCCCCCGGCTTTCATCAGGATGAAATTGGAAATCCTATACAGGAATCTCATACCAACTTTGACCGTGGATTGGTCAGCTTTCTATGCCAAACTGTCCGAAGTGGAGATCTTTGAGCAAGCTGTCAATGATGTGTGCTTGATTATGGAATCCCCCGAAAGCAACAACCTGTTTCTCAACACCAAATCTGAGGTCTCCCTCACGGTTGCCACCAAAAACGGGGTGACCATAACCGGGCGCCCGGACTTCATACATACTTATCCTGTCATAGAGAGGAAACTCGTTTTTGACGGGAAGGGGTCAACAAAGGTTAAGAAAAATGTGGACGAGAATCAATTACTGTACTACGCACTCCTCTACCGGCTTCACTATGGGGCGATTCCTGACGAACTCGGGTTCTTCTACTATCGATTCAATATCCTCGCCCCGGTCGAAATTAACGCTGACGTCCTCAACGAGTTCAGAGCCCATCTATCATTGGACATCAAAAATCTTTTGGCCGAGTCGGAGTTCAAAGCAACCCCATGCCCGAAATCCTGCAAATATTGTGATTACCGGGTCGGTTGTAAGGAAAAAGAGGAAAGAGATCTAAAACACAAACGGAAATCAAGAATCACGAACCTTCCGGACACGGAAGGCATCATAGAATTCAGTTTATGAGCGGTTAACTTTAATATAACCCGTTGGAAGCATACAATTTAATAAGGGGTCTCATATCATGGGTCAGGTAGAAAGGTTCATGAACATCCAACAGCAGATAAAAGAGCTGTCTGGAAAGAAGATTCGCATAGAAGAGCGATGTAAGGCAGAGACGGAGAAGCTGGAAAAACTGATTGCTGAAATCCGTGAGAAGGGCTATGACCCCACTAAGTTGGCCGAAATCAAGGACATCAAAGAAAAGGAGCTTGAGAAAAGCTTGGTGGACCTTGAGGCTCTCGTAGAAGAAGTCTCCAAAAAACTCCAGACCATAGAGGAGCAGAATGCCATCATTAACAGCTAAACGGGAAAACCTCAAGAAGACTTTCGGGATAGTCTCCTTGGCTGCCGCAGATGCCCCGGATAAAATCACCAGCCATGCCCTTTTAAGGGTTCAAGAAGACTCCGTTACAGTCTATTCGACCGATGGTGATCGTATGGCTTTTTCGACTTTCACCCCCATAAAATGCAACGGATCTTTCGAATTCACCTTGGATCCGAAGAAAATGCAGTCGGTCATGTCGAGCACCGATATAAAAACTATCAGATTTGACTACAACCAAGAGACAAAGACGGTAGAGGTTTATGCCTCCGATCAGGCCGGCGCCGTGTTGGCTTTCCCCTCATTCAATCCTGAAGATTTCCTGTCTTTCGAATCGGATCTGCAAAAGACCGTCCCGATGGGAAAAGATATTGATGCCGAAATGCTTCAGATGGGTATGCAGTTCATACAAGGGTTCCTACCAGAAGAGAAAACCCCCAAATCCGAGAAATACACGCGATTATATGCAACAAAAGGAACCCTGTACGGCGCCAACGGGTCCAATAAAATAGGGGCATTTCACAGTCCGGAACTGGAATCCCTGGACGATTTCATCGTCCGAAGAACCATGCTCAGCTCGCTCACTCAAATGATAGATCGATCCGGAACACCCAAAGTATCTATTAAAACCACCAGTAAAATGGTCTTCGTTTCTTCCTCGGACGGTTCATGTGGGTTTGGATTTCTGAGAACCAACGATGCCATACCACAATATCCAATAACGGTGAATACCCCTGAATGTAATGGATTCACTATCCACAGGCTCAATTTTTTGAAAAAACTGAGCCGGTTGGCAATCACCTCCAATAAGGATCTCGGCATCAGAACCGTTGTTGATGGGTCAATGGTGGCCATGGCCACGGTGACCGAAAGAGTCTCGAAGGATGGGATGGAATGTCGTCCCCTGAAGGAGGATAACAGTCGAATGGACTTCATATTTGACTTCAAGTTGATGAAGTCCATACTCAGCTTGTATCAAGCCCCAGATCTGGATGTATATATCGACAAATTCAAATGCACCATCATCAGCAACGCCGAGCTGGAAGTACTTGAAACCAAGGAACGAAAACCCTTCAAAGCTGTGGCTCTTGTAAGCCTCGCCAGGACGATATGACGGTACAACAACTCAGAACACGGTATGACAGGTTGGATGGCTTCCATGAGGCTTTGAAAGCTCGTGAAGAGACTCTGGATAATGAACTGGGTCTTCTCAAAGAGGAGAACGATCTCCTCATCAAAGCCAGCGCTATACTCAAGCATTTGCTCGATATCATGGTGAAGGATGAGATCACAAAAATGGCCGGGCTTATGACATACGGGCTGAAGACAGTCTTTGATGACCAGGATCTATCTTTCGTGCCGGTAATGAGCAAAAAAGCCAGCAAGATACATATTGAACTCAACACCCACAACGGCGGTATAGGAGGTGGTTTTGGATCCTTTGGCGGTAGCGTTGCGGTGATCGAGAGTTTCCTGCTCCGGGTGCTGTGTATGTTGAAAATGAATCTTGCAAGATTCATGCTCTTGGATGAGACGTTTGCAGCGGTGGGGGAGGCCTATATCCCAAACGCCAGCCGGCTCATAAGCGAAATATCCAAAAAACTTGGAATGGATGTGCTGTTCGTCACACATCAGCCCGAATTTCAGACATATGCAGACCATGTCTACAGAGTAAAGGAGTCACCAAAGGGCCTTGTGATAGAGAAAATCAAAT
>Ga0307375_10001092_pt1 | contig 30795 bp, 19 predicted proteins | sample TR1MG_FD_202531 | JGI IMG/M metagenome (GOLD analysis project Ga0307375, IMG submission 202531) | Soil microbial communities from Risofladan, Vaasa, Finland - TR-1 | ecosystem: Environmental > Terrestrial > Soil > Coastal area > Acid sulfate soil | place: Finland: Risofladan, Vaasa | collected... | reverse complement strand
TTTTTTGGCATAGCTGTTCCGTTGCACTGACGCCAGCCTGTAAAATCTTTTCCGTTAAAAAGAAGGACCCATCCATCCTTTTTCTCCTGTGATGTCAGATTATTTGGCTTTTGAGAACAAGCTGTGACCAATAAGAGGACGATAGCTGTTAAGGATAAAATATTCTTTTTCATATTACTATTTTTAAATAAAATGGTTATCGATGCAAATTAGTTAAAAAAAATTAATTGTGGCTTTATAGTTTGCTTTGATACATGATTTGTTCTTTGTTTAAGTCCCCCGCCACCTTTAGAGACCTTAATACCAGTCATAACAGCCCCCCAACCCCCCTGAAGGGGGGCTAATTTAGTGCAGGAATTGAACCCCCTTCAGGGGGTGGCCACGCATGGCGTGGCCGGGGGCCTTGTGATAAGGCAGAATGCTGATATTTATTGGTTGGCACGCGCCAGCAAGACCGGAGGCTGTTGCAAGCGGTGAACCGTACCAGGGCATTAATTTTGTTAAGGAATGATTATAAATAAAACATTATCAGTCATATACGAATATGACTAAAAAAATAGTCATTTTTATTAAAAAATATTTGCGTGACTATAAAATTAGTCATATCTTTGTTGTGAAGGATTGATAAAAATGGCTCAAGGTTAACGACTCAAGGCACAAGGAAAAATCCTTCCGCCTTCAGCCCTCAGCCTTCCGCCTGTTACATAAATTGAATTATCATGCAGCTTACAAGGGCAGAAGAACAGATCATGCAGATATTATGGGACCATAAAGAGGGCCTTGTTAAAGATATCCGTGAAAATTTCAGCGATCCAAAACCGGCACGTAATACGGTGTCGACAGTGTTGAGAATACTCGAAAAGAAGGGGTATGTCGGACATAAGGCTTATGGTAATGTGCATCTTTATCATCCGCTTGTATCGAAAAGTGAATACTCGAAGAGTCAGCTGTTCAGTCTGATGGAGAGCTATTTCAATAACTCCTTTCCTGCCATGGCTTCATTCTTCGCGAGGGAAAAGGACCTTTCTATGAAAGAGCTGGAAGAGCTGATGGAAGATACAAAGATGGAATTATCAAAAAGCAAAATACGGAAATGATGGAAGCATTTGGATTATATCTGGTCAAATCGGTCATCTGGCTTTCGGGTTTTGCCCTGGTTTACCTGCTATTCCTCAGGAATGAAAGGTTCTTTAACCTTAACAGGTTTTTCCTCCTGTCAGGAATATTGTTTTCTTTCCTGATGCCTGTGTTTGCAATACGATATACTGTAGTACTTCCTCTGCCTGAGGTTAGCCAGACAGAAATGGTTATTACTGACAGTATTGAAAATATGAACGGTATCGCTTTATTTGATATCAGTTCTTTATTGATCCTTCTCTATTTAGCGGGGATAATTTTTGTAGGATTCATTATGATAAGGCAAAGCAGGACAGTTATAAATTGTGTAACAAAAGCCATCATTGTAAGATCCTCCCCTGTAAAGCTTATCAGAACCTCTGAATACACCGATTCGTTTTCATTTTTTTCCTTCGTTTTTATCAATCCTTCAGTATCAGATGTTGAGATGGAAGAAATAATGAATCATGAAATGGTGCATGTCAGGCAGAAGCACTGGATTGACCTGGTGCTCGCAGGAATGATCTGTATGTTGCAATGGTTTAATCCTGCTGTCTGGATATATGCCAGGCTCATCAGGCAAAACCATGAATATATTGCCGATGAGGTGGCGCTGCAGCGGACATCAGACCCGGCAGTCTACAGAGCAACCCTATTGAACCAGATTGTCGGCTATCAGGTCGTCAGTCTGGCCAATTCTTTCAACTATTCGCTAAACAAAAAAAGATTTGAAATGATGAAAAATATTATCACGTCACCGTACAGGAAAATGAAGGTACTCTTAATCCTGCCAGTATTTGCATTGATTATCTATGCATTTGCAAAGCCGGATTACAGGTATGACACCGGCAATTTCACCATTGATGGTCAGCCGGCAATCTTACAGGGAAGAAGTGTAAAAGGTACAATTATTCAGTCTGATAACGGGAAGCCGTTAGAAAAGGCAGTGGTTATTGTCACCGGCACCACAACAGGTACAACCACTGATGCAGGCGGACACTTCATGCTCGATAACATTCCCCAGGGAGGAGCCCTTGCAGTATCATATGTCGGGTACAAATCCAAGGTCATTAAACCAGTTTTTACCTCAGAAATGACCATTGGCATGGACCTGGATACCATAAACTCAGAGAAATTCATTAATCCGGCTGATCCGCCGCCACCGCCACCACCACCGCCACCTCCATCATCAGGGATTGCGATCAGAGGTGAAGGGAAATCTCCTCTTATTGTAGTGGATGGCACCATTACTGATATAGATGTAAATAAGATTGATCCCGAAACAATTGCTTCAGTGAAAGTCATTAAAGACGGGCCGGCAATAGATAAATACGGCGAAAAGGCAAAGGATGGTGTCATTGAGGTTATCACAAAAGATAAACTCCCTGCCAGTGATAAGCCTGTATCAACCGGGCCGGAGTATGAAATAAAGACCAGCAAAAAGAATACCGGTAAAGATATTTTTGTTGTAGTAGAGGATTTACCTCAGTTCCCAGGCGGAAATTCAGCATTGAACTCATGGATTTATGCTAATATGAAATATCCGAAAAAAGCTGCTGAAGATAAGATTACAGGGAAAGTCTATGTTACATTTCTTATAACCAGTACCGGGAAGATCAAAAATGTTGATATCCAGCAATCTGTGGATCCGCTTCTTGATGCAGAAGCAAAGAGATTGATCAGTAACATGCCTGACTGGAAACCCGGAACCCAGGCGGGAAAACCGGTTGATGTACGATACAGGATGCCGGTGGAGTTCAAACTTCAATAGGTAAGCCCTTTTTAACCACAGAGGTCACAGAGTCCCGATAACTATCCGGATACACAGAGGGCGCAGAGAGAAATATTTCTCTGTGTCCTTTGTGATTTTTTTGGTCCTCTGTGTTTAACGGATTTGTACTTTTCGTAATTTTAAGGGCAACGGGTTAACTCTAATTAATTCTGGCATGGACAAACGTACATTTATAAAAAATTCAGGTCTGCTTGGCCTGGGAGCAATTCTAAGCATAGAGAATTTTGCTGATGTGATGAATTCTGTTTCAAAGGTGAATGCCTCGGACCTTGCAAAAGAGGAAGATTTCTGGCTGACAATTCGCAGGGGGTACAGGCTAAACCCTGACATGATTAACCTGGAGAACGGGTATTATAATTTCCTTCCGGAGCAAACACTTGAAAAGCTTATCGCCCATATCAGGGATATAAACTACCAGGCATCCTATTACATGCGCACTGTGCAGTTTGAGAATAAAAGTGCCATCGCTGCAAAAATTGCAGAGTTGACAGGTGCTCCTGCTGATGAGGTTGTTATTACGCGCAATACAACGGAATCGCTTGACATAATAATCGGAGGATTTAATTGGAAGCCGGGAGACGAGGCATTAATGGCAGAACAGGATTATCCGGCCATGCTCAGCATGTTCAAACAGGTTGCAAAAAGACATGGTGTCGTTAATAAAATAGTCTCGGTACCTAATAACCCGGCATCTGATGAAGAAATAGTAAATCTCTATGCAGATGCAATTACTGCGGAAACTAAGCTTCTGATGATATGCCATATGATAAACCTTACAGGACAGATTCTCCCGGTAAGGAAAATTTGTGATATGGCGCACAGCAGGGGGGTACAGGTAATGGTAGACGGGGCTCATGCATTAGGCCATTTTAAATTCACCATACCCGAGCTTGGATGTGATTATTACGGAAGCAGCCTTCATAAATGGCTCAGTGTTCCTCTTGGATCGGGAATGCTCTGGGTGAAGAAGGAGAATATCAGCAAAATATGGCCGTTGTATGCTCCTTATGATATGAGTCCTGATGATATCAGGAGGCTCAATCATATCGGGACACATCCGGCTTACACCGATCTCACTGTTGAAGATGCAATAGAGTATTATAATATGCTTGGAGCAGAGAGGAAAGAGGCCAGGTTAAGATATATTCAGAATTACTGGACTAATAAGGTAAGGAATATGCCTCATGTTATTCTTAATACTCCTGAAGATACCGCCAGATCATGTGCCATTGCCAATGTGGGCGTAAAGAGCCTGAAGCCCGGTGAATTGGGTGATGTGCTCTGGAAGAAATACAAGATATATTGTGCACCCATAGATGGGGCAAATGTACACGGATGCAGGATAACTCCCAATGTATATACATCAACATCCGATTTGGATGCATTGGTAAATGCCCTGGCATCATTAAAATAGACAATACTGTATCTCCTACGGGCAATAGAAATAATTACGTGAATCGAACTGCCATAATGATTTATACCCTACGGGCAAATTAATCGTCATCGCCGATTTCATTCTGCATAAAGAATGCAGCCCTCACTGATGGAGGACAGGGGGAATTCAGCCCTTTGACAGCTTTCCAGATAACCTCATTAAAATCGCTGTCATTTACCCGGTCCTCCTTTGTGAAATCAAATTTCTCGCTCTTCTTTTGCCAGATACTTTCAGTCAGGTTTTTCTCATCAAGGTTATACAGGCATGGCTTTGCATTAAAAGCCGGATGATCAGGCGTATTGTTAAAGCAACGCCAGAGTGGTGTGGCAGATGCATCATATTGACTCATGGGAGGTAAGCCCAGGATCAACTCCATAGTTCTCAGAAGAGAGGATGTTGTATATGCTGTATGATCAACAAATCCCTGTTTTATATATCCACCGGCAAGATATGCAGGACTGCGATGAGCATCCACATGATCGGGTCCATTTTGTGCATCATCTTCAACAATAATAATAACGCACTCCTTCCATATCTGACTATGACTGAGGTAATCAACAAACAATCCCACTGCCAGATCATTATCAGCAGCGTGAGAAAATGGTGTAGGCCTGCCAAGTCTTAATCCCTCAGTATGGTCATTGCCAAAACGCAGCGTATTTAACCGTGGCACTGCATCCGCAGACAGCAGCGAATCAAAATCACGCTTCCACTGGTAGAAACGTGTTGTATCGCGAACTCTCAGATCATAACCAGCGTAGGAAGGACAAAAATGTCCTTCCAGCACAGGGATTGCAGGTTTACTGCCGCTAATAAACTCAGCATATGAACGATAGCTAACGCCATTGCGCTTACAGTTATCCCATAAAAATCCGTTTTTATTATTTGAAATTTCTCTCTGACCTTCCCCGGGATAATCTCCGCCTCTTCCACCATACGATGTGGGCCAGTTCTTCTCAAGATAATCAGTCGCATATGCTCCCATTGTCCAGTTATGGCCGTCAGCGCTCACCTCTCCATTAACAAAAAAATTATCTAGAAGTACAAATTCCCGTGCTACAGCGTGCTGGTTTGGTGTGATATTTTCACCAAAGAGTACAAGATCCGGATCCCCGTTTCCTTCCTTCATATCACCGAGCACCTGGTCATAAGTTCGGTTTTCCTTAATGACATAGAAGACGTATTTTATAGGTGATTTATCTCCTACTTTTGTCGGAACGGGATTATTTTCATCACCGCCAGCAACGAGTTCGTTTTCCTTAATATAGGGAGTATTGTTATAAACAGCTTTTGAAAAAATGGCAAGCTGACTTTCATCATACTGATTGATGATACTCATGGTACCCCTGAATAATCCTCCGATATACTGAACCTTTGTTTTCATCTCCGTTCCACCTTCGTGAAGAATAACTTCCTGGCTTGTCATTATTGGCTGAGGCCCGTAAGGGTTTGCTTTTGAGGTAAGACCTTTACCATTGCTGACAAGAATTTTGTTCTTTGTTGTTCTCACACAGGTAGGATACCATGCTGTGGGAATGAATCCTTTGCTTTTTGAGGTTCCCGGTTTTGCAACATCAAATACTGCAAGGCAGTTATTATCAGCATTTGCAATATAGAGCGTTTTTTCATCATTACTCAATGCGACGCTGTTTGTTGTAGATCCGCAGAGAGCATCAGGGTATAATGCTGAGTTAAGAGTCTCGATAACCTTTTTCTGCCTGCAGTCGATCACTGAAACATTATTGTCGTTGGCATTTGCAACGAAAAGGTATTTCCCATTTGATGTAATGCACATATCGTTGGGATTATCTCCAACAGGAATATTGCCAGTTATTTTTTGAAGTTTAGTATCGAACAGAATAATCTTGTCGCATCCCCAGCAGGAGATAAAGAGTGTCTTTTTATCAGGAGAGAGGATACATGTATATCCCTCTCCGCCAAGAGGATGCTGAGACAGCACTTTCTTTTGCTGAAGGTCTGTAACATAGAGTGAATTATTTTCCTTTGTTACTGTATACAGTTTTTTGGCGGATTCATCAACGGCGAGTCCGGTAATGGAGATCCTTTCGGGCCATGGTTTACCGATAATGATTGTATCGACACCTGCCAGTTTATTATTGCTGACAGAGTATTTTATAATCCTGTTATCGTTGCCGCCTGAGGCATAAATGTATTTCCCATCATTTGAAAAGGCCAGTCCGAGCCATGATTTTTCGATAACTATTGTATCGAGAGTCTGCTCACTCTCAATATCAATAAGCTGTATTGTCTGGTCGCTCTGTCCGTTGTTTGTAACAGCAGCCAGCTTCCCGTTGGGGGACATGACAATATTCAGGGGGAGATCACCCAGAGGCAACTGTTTACCAACAGGTGTGAGGCTCCATCCGTTTGGAAGAGTGACACGGCCCGATTCGATCTGTTCGAGTGACTGGGAATTGAGGGAGAAATTAAAGGAGAGTGAAATTATAACCAGAGGAAGAAAAAATCTTGCCATAAAAAAAGAGTTATTAGTTTATGCTCGAAAATCAATTTATTTACCCCGGCCCCGGAGGGGAGTAAATTGATTTTCTTCGCTCCCCTTGGGGCAGGGGTCAAAGAAGAAAATCAATTAACATCATAAATATAACAATCATTTTATTTAATCACGACCCCACTGGATATATTAATATAAACAGAATCATTTTCTGCTTCAGGATCCTGCGAGGTGCATAAAGTTACTATATGATCAGCATCCCAATAGCCGCTGCAGATCTCTGTAACTAATATCGTATCTGACTCAAACCCATAATCCCTGATGTAATTATTCAGATCAGATATCTCATCGGATGGAAGAACTGTAGCTGCTGTGATTGAAAATCCCTGAATTGAGAATTCTTTATATGTTTGTGAGCTGTCAACATAATAACCCCATTTAATCTCAGCAGGTTCGGGGGGGGAGAAGTCAAGGCTGTTAAAATCAGATGCAATATTTATCAGGATGCGTACTTCGGGGTGTTTTATTTCGAAGGGTTCAGTCCGGGTGTATATCTCGGCGCCATTATTCAGAGTGAGGGTATCATTTTTAAGTTCATAGGAATACTCAGTAGTAGTGCCATTGTCCATAATAATAATGAACTTATCGTTCTCAATCTTCCATTTTCCATAGATCACAGGCCTCATTTCCTGCGTACCTGTGAAGATATAGCTGTTCTCATCCTTCAGGAAGCTGTAGGCTTCCATATCACCTCTTATTGTGTACCATTCACCAAGGAAAGATTCTTCAGCAGGAGATTGTTGCTGATTCTGTTTTTGTTTGCAGGCTGAAAATAGAATTATAGTTATTAATACCGGAATATAAATCCTGACTGATTTTTTCATGACATGATTGTTTTAAAATCAGGTTTGAGATATAAATATAAGAAAATTAATAGGATAGATACCAATTATTCCGGATTAGTGTTTTCCTGCCCCCGACCACGCCATGGCGTGGTCACCCCCTGAAGGGGGTTTAATTTTCGGTTTTTAACGAATATTTGTTATAGGTAGAATTTATACCCCCTTCAGGGGGTGGCACCGACTTGTCGGTGCCGGGGGCAAGGTGGGCTGCGAAGTAGACCGGGGGCCTTGCTTTAAGCTATTTTGCCCCGTCGATGCTGCTCTTTATTCCTTCACCGTTGAACAGGGCTTTATATTTAACATTATCGATCTTGAGTACAACCGGATTGGGCCACTGGTTGTTTGTATAAAGGCGGTGTCCGTTAACAGCGCTTATAACCAGCCCAATGGGAGTATTGCTTGAATAAATCTTTGCATCATATTCCGGTCTGTACTCTACCAGCTCACTGGCATAACCAAGAATACTCACCCGGGTCTTATCATTGCCTTCGAGGGTTTTAAAAACAAATTCTTTACGATCCCCGTATTTCCATGCTGCACCGGCAGGGACAAAGGCATAGACTGTGTTTTTATCCTTCGCCTTAGTAAACCATATGTCGTGTTCCCTGATAATCTCCCATGGCCGGATATTGCAAATACCTTCTTCATTAACGAGGTTCCATAATGCTATTTCGCGAAGAAGCGCTTCCTGTTCAATTTGTATCTCTCCGTCAGGTTTGGGACCAATATTAAGAAGAAGATTTCCCCCTTTTGCCCTTATCTCTATTAACATATTGATTATCTCAGTTCCGCTCTTATGCGGATCGTTGGTTGGCTTATACTGCCAGTCGGTTCCCATTGTAAAACATGCTTCCCAGGGCCCGGGAACAGGTTTACCGGGAAGATTCTGTTCGGGGGTCTGCATCTGCCCGCGTGTAACAACAAGATCGGGCTGAAGCTGCCATGCATACTCCTTTAAACCCACTTCAGGACCGTCAAAGAAGAATATATCAATCTTACCATAATTTGTAAGCAGCTCATTCAGTTGTGCTTTGTCATGAGCCATCAGGCCAGGATTGTTTGCCGGGTAGTGAAGAGGATTTTGAAGCCGGCCTATGGGGATATTATTTTTGTAGAAATAGTAAAAATCTTCAGGGGAGAAATAGAGTCCGATTGCTATACCCTGTTTCCTGAAAGCATCTAGGATTTCCTTCATTATATCTCTGTTATATGGAGTTTTCATAATGTTGAAATCAGTTGTTTTTGTATCCCACATACAGAAGCCTGAATGGTGTTTGGAGGTAAAAACAACATATTTCATTCCTGCCAGTTTTGCCAGTATAGCCCAATCCTCAGGATCAAATTTTTTAGGGTTAAAAGTTGCGGGCAGATCATTAATAAACCTTTTCAGATAATCATCTGATGCTCCGGCCATTGAATGGCTAATCACAGCCCCGACCTGGGAGTCCATGCTCCAGTGAATAAACATTCCAAATCCCATGTCCATGAACCATTGTTCCCGTTCAGGTTTATTCCCTTTCTGTTGTCCGTTTGCAGAAAAGGGGAGCATTAAAAATAATGCCATTGCAAGAGAAAGAAATGACTTCATATTTCAGTATTTAGATTTAAGTTTACAGGATCGGTTTATGATCCGGTGATAAATTTATGCTTGATAAACTTATTACCAGGAGTTTTCAGGACTTTGAGGGCTGCCCTTTTTATTCTGACAATTACTTTCCCTTCTGATTTTACAGGTTCTCCGTCAATATGCATCCTGTTTTCCAGTGTCTCAATAACAATCTCCTTATCGGTCTTTATATGACTTACATACTTTGATTTGTTTATTCTTTTTGTGAACAGCCTTATAACAAATACCGGTCCGAATATTTTCGGGAATGGTTTAATCAGCACCATATCAATAATTCCGTCATTTGGTCTGGCATCCGGGGCAATAAAGGCATAGTTTCCGAACTGCCTGGTATTTGCAACAGTCACAACGAACAAATCCTCGGAAATGATTTTTTCTTCTCCGCACCAGATTGTTACCGAGAATGGCTTTAGCTGTATAAAGGTTTTGAGGGTAAGCCATAGGTAAGGGAAAAATCCTCTGAGCTTTATATCATTAAAAGAATGTGCAACAAAGCTGTCAAGTCCTATCCCTGCTACATTCAAACATATATTCCCGTTTACCTCTATCACATCTATAGGCATAAATTCTGCTTTTCTGGCAGAAGAAAGAAGGGAGTTGACATTGATATTAAATCCGAATTCCTTTGCAAATCCGTTGCCTGATCCAAGTGGAAGAACCCCCAGTATCTTCTCTGTATTTATAAGTTTGGTTGCAACTGTGTGAACCGTGCCATCGCCACCTGCTGCAATAAAAACATCATGTTTGTCAAAGTTCCTGGTAATTATTGACTCGGTATCAGATTTTGACAATGATTTAACGGCAGTAAGTTCCCTGTGAAGATCAAGTCCAAGAGAAACAAAGTAATTTACAGGAGTAACACCGGAATCGGGATTTATTATGAAAAGAGGTTTTCTTCTATTTTCTGCAGCCGGCGTCTTCATGCCCAAATGTACACAAGTTTTTTTATACTACCCCATGATGGGATATTTAATCGGTTGCAGGAATCAGCGTTTCCTTTATTGTCCCAGGGTTCACCCAGCGGGACAGATTCAGATGATTGCCAGCCTTTTTGAGAGTTATATGTTCAGAAGATCTATCATTTCGGACTTTTTATTGTAAATTGGATATTTGATATTGAAGATTCATTTTTAATTAATAATTCAGTTATGTCAGAAAAGAAATTCTTCCACATTTCAAAAACAGGATTGTTTTATGGGATAAACAACCTTGATGATGCAATCTCAGCATCGAAGGAAGGAGGATATATCTGGCTGAATTACTTCAAGCCGGAGAAGGATGAACTGATGGCCCTTGTTGAAAAACTGGGAATTCATCCATTATCAGTTGAAGACTGTATGGATTACAGACAGGTTCCCAAGATTGAATATTTCCCTGATAATACATTTGTTATATTTAATTCTTTCAATTATTACCAAAGGACACTGCATGTTGATGAGATAAATCTCTTTATTGGGAAAAATTTTCTTATCACTGTCAGCGGTCCAAATTCAGAAGAAAGAAAGCCACTTGCTGAAATAGAGAGGACTATTTCAGGTGATCCGGGTAATATCAAGTCAGGCCCGGCAGCTCTTATGCACAGGCTCCTTGATTATATTGTCGATCAGAAGTTCACGGCATTTGAAGTACTAGAGGATGAGCTCGAAGAGGCAGAAGATCAGGTACTGGAAACCACAATTTTGTTCGATCCTGCTGATCTGATGAGAATAAGGAAATGCCTTCAGGTTATGAGAAAGAGCCTGTTTCATGAGCGGGAGATAATGGTTAAGATATGCAGACTTGATTGTCCTTTCATACCCGAAAAAGCCATAGCACATTACAGGGATATTTATGACCACCTGGCGAAATTCTTTGAACTGACAGAGACCTACCGTGAAAATGTAACAAGCCTTATGGAGCTTTATTCCTCACTCCAGAACAACCTGATGTCAAAATCTTCGAATGAAACAAATGCCTCTGTGAGACGGCTTACTTTAATTGCAACAGTTTTTATGCCGCTAACTCTTATTGCATCCATAGGCGGTATGTCGGAATGGACCATGATGACAAATAAAATGAGCTGGAAGATCTCCTATCCCTTGTTTGTTATTGCTATGGGGATCATTGCAGTTGTTAACTACATTGTTATAAGAAGGATAGAAAAGCGAGGAAAAATTTTCAGATAGTTATGTCTGATTTTGTGTGTTGTTGTACAAAAGATCAAACATCCGGAAATGCTTCATACCATATGACTTGATTGCATAGGAGAAAAAGATACCCGAAAAGATATCTATGCTGTAATGACCATGAGAAAGTAACAGGGTAATAATTACAACAACCAGACATGCCATAATTATTCTTTTATAAATTGAATCGTTCACCAGCAGGAACAGCATAAATAAATTTCCTGCATGTCCTGAAGGATAAACCCCTAATTCATACTTTGAAAAACCGTTGAACAGAGGATCAGATCCGCCGAACATTGGAGGATTACCAAATGGTGTAAGAACAATAAATACCCCACGTACCAGATAAAACATCCCAATCATAAGAAGCATAAACGGTACACGATTATATTCTTTCTTATGGATCACATAAACAAATAACAGGAAGATCGGTATAAGGCATACGATGTCATATACAAGTGAAAGATCAATAACGGGAAGATTGTCAAGTATAAGATCAGATAACATAGGCAGGGTTTTACCTTTACTCATATAGTTGTGCAGATATGTCTGGGAAGCTATATTCAGAGCCATTCCTGCAATGAGAGTAAAGAAGCCTATATATAAATATCTGCTTTTAAATAAATGATTCAATGACAAGATATTCTCAGAGTCATATTTTGTATTTGCTGTTTTTGTAAGCTGTGGCATATTGATTTTTTATTGCCCGACAAATATATGAAGATTAGCAAAAACAAATCATATGAAAAAGGATTATTGGGACATTGAGTTGTAAATCTCCATAATTTCATTCCGGTACTCTTCAGGTGCTTCGAGATGTCCCCAGCTTGATTGTGTCTGCCATAGTCCGTCGTATACAGAGTCATGATATGTTTTCAGAATGTGCGGAATACCTTTCTCGTTAAGCAGGCCGTCAATCAGCATAGCTTCAATCTCATTGCTCAGGGCCAGTATTTTTATTATATTATTCATGGGTTCATATTTTATTTAATAATATTTATCAAAAGTAATCCGAATTCATATTCAAAGTTTGGCGTGAAAATATCTTTGCCCAGGGATGATTTTATCTCTTCAACCTGCCAGTATTTACCATCTTCAATTTCATCGGGATTTATTTCCGGATTATCATCGGAGAGAGCTGAATATGAGTAGACCAACTCTTTTTCACGGGGAGATTCCCAGATATATCTTCCAATAAATTCTGTCTGCAGATCAGAAAGTTTCAGCTCTTCATAAGCTTCCCTTCTGAGTGCCGATTCAGCCGTCTCTCCGGGACTAATATGTCCGCCAACTGAAGTATCCCATTTCCCGGGTTGGATATCTTTTTTTACCGATCTCTTCTGAAGGTATAATTCACCTTTTCTATTAAGGAGATGGATATGAACAACAGGGTGAAGCAGATTGCTTATCCCATCATGACATACACTTCGGGGAGCCTCACCGATGATGTTGCCATCTTCATCAACAACCGGAAAAATCTCGGAAGGGTCAGAGTAGTTCATAATGGGTACAAAAATAGTTATAATTTAGTTATAGTTACCCCGCCCGCTATCTCGAGGCTGCCACTTGCCCACGGTCTGCTTTGGAGCCCACCCCTAAGCCCCCGGTCTCCGCCTCCCGATAGTTATCGGGATGGCGGAGACCACCCCATGGAGTGGTCGGGGACAGGGGGGTTAGATACCTGATACCACTGTAAAACCACATTTCATAGAATTTCCATCCTCATCTACTGCTGTGATAGTATGATATCCAGCCCCGGCAATTATTTCAATTTGATGCAGAAATTTTGTTGTGGAGATATATGAATCATCGAGGTGCCAGAATATTTTCTTTGCAGGATTGCGATGCGCAATCTCAGGTATTATCCTTGTACGATTACCCTCCTGATCACGTGGAATAAATATCTTCACTCCCGGAGAAGGGTAAATGAATTCCATTACAGGGATCATCTTACCGGAATTACATCCCGGGGCAAAAGGAGGCAGCAACCGGTATTCCGGATGTTTCTGCCGGTAAAAAAACTCCATGGCAGGTGAAAGGACAAACCATGATTCATTAATTATTTTATCAGGGTCATAGCACTCTGAAGTCACCTGCAGTGTTTTGTTATTGTTAAGATGAACTATATGGTGATAGGGGCATGCTTCACTTCTTAACCCTGCTGTGCATGCTTCTGTTTCAATTGTTTCCGGACAATCAGGTGAAGCCCTGTAACCACTCTGACTACAGACGGTTATGGTTGTGAGTTCTTCTTCCGGCATTTTATACCATTCCTCCTTTTCCATCAGTCCGGAGAGTTCAAAAAGGAGAGGGGCAGCAGCAGTAATACCGGTCAGTCCCGGCCTGCCCTCACCATCGGCATTACCGGTCCATACACCTATCACACAGGATGGTGTTGTGCCAATGGCCCATCCATCGCGGAAACCATAGCTCGTACCTGTTTTCCATGCCAGCCGTGGCGCTGATGAAAAGAACTGCCATCCTGTTTCACTCTCGGGTCTGTTTACTTTCTGAATAGCTTCAAATGTTAACCAAATTGCTGACGCTGAATATGGAGGGTCAGGATCAAAATGTTTTTCTTCACCTCTGCTATTAGCCTCGATAATAACAGGTTCATGGTAATCTTCCCTGAAGTATTTCTTGGCGGTACTAAAGTTATTAAGCACCCTTGAAAGTGAGGCATAAGCTCCGGTCAGTTCCCAGAGCGTTGTTTCTCCTCCTCCGAGGATCAAAGAGAGTCCATAGTAATCGGCTGGTTTCCTAAAAGTAGTGAACCCTGTTCTTTTAAGGAGATTCAGAAACCTCACAGAGTTATATTTCTGCAGCATCCGGACTGCCGGTATATTAAGCGATTGTGAAAGAGCTGATCCGGCAGGAACTGCTCCCCTGTAGCTCATATCAAAATTTTCAGGGGTAAAGCCCTGAAATCTTGTAGGTATATCTGCTACCAGGCTGTTTGGCAGCAAATCTCCTGATTGCTGAATTCCTGCATAAAGGAATGGTTTCAGAATGCTTCCTGTGCTTCTCTCAGACCGTATGATATCGACATCCCCTCCATGCAGTTTTGTTTCAGGAAGAGTGCTGTTACCTACATAAGCCAGGACAGATCCGGTGGAGACTTCAACTATTATACAGGCGGAATTGAAAATATTATTCTCCTCGAGTTTTTTCTGATGATTGTTAAGGATCTCTGAAGCTCTTTCCTGAAGTTCCATATCGATTGTTGTCCTGGTAGTCTCACCATGTCTGTTCACAAAAAGAAAATCAGTAAGATGCGGTGCTCTGGCAGGCATCGGTTTTGGTTCTCCGGGAAGAGGTTCATCGGAAGCCAGTACCAGGGTCAGGGAGTCAAAGTAACCTCTTTCATACATTTTCTTCAGAAGCTTATCCCTCTTAAGCTTAAGTATTTCCTGGTTTTTTCCGGGATAGACAAGTGATGGTGAGTTAGGCAGTACTGCCAACGCAGCAGCCTCAGCCCACGAAAGCGATGCAGAAGGTTTTCCGGTATATCTCCATGATGCAGCTTCCAGTCCGACTGTATTTCCTCCAAACGGGGCATTGGCTGAATACATAAGTAAAATGCTCTCTTTTGATCTGAATATTTCCAGCTTAACCGCAGAAAGTATTTCAATCAGCTTCGCAAAATAGGTCCTTTTACTGTTTCCCAGAGCAAGCCTCGAAACCTGCATAGTTATAGTACTGCCACCACTGACTATTTCACCAGCCTTTATATTATCGGTAAGAGCCCTGAAAATGGAAACAGGATTTACTCCGGGATGATATCTGAACCATCTATCCTCATATGTAAGAAGTGCCTTTTCGAATTTATCAGAGATTTGGTCGAAAGAAGGAAATCTCCATTGCCCGTCTTCTGCAATCCTTGCCCCAAGAAGCTCTCCGTCAGATGCCTCTACAACGGTAGCGAGAGGAGAGTGGAAGCGCGGCATTGGAGACAGCAAAACCGGAATGACTAACACTCCGGCCGCAACAAGCATTTTAAAATACTTCCTATTCAATTTTTTCTCCTGCAACTGTTACTCTATTACCCGGATGCCTTGCGTAAAAATTTGGATTGTACATTGCTTCACACCAGATTGATGGCTGATTGTATTCACCTTTGTAGGCAGCATTGAGGATCATCACAAAACTCCTGGTTTCACCTCTGAGCAGTGAGAAGTAAGTGTTCACCCTGTCGTCTCTGAAATCGCGGTAATCAAAGCTACTCTCCTTTATACCGGTTACTTTTTCAAATAACCTTGTATTCTGTATCTCCCAGCCTGAAGGTACCATGCAGGTAAGGGCAATGTTATCAACTTTCGTAAATGAGCTGTTTGTAATTTTTGCAACCATTATAATTTCTGTGCCTTGTTCCAGATTTTGAGGATTGGAAGGTCTCAGGTCGGATGTAAAATAATCGATATTCATACGTAATCCTTTTTCGGCTCTTACCTGATCGGAAGGAGGAGGTACCCCTTTCATTGTAAGTGATGCATATACAGGGTTACCTGTTGTATTCTCAACCAGCAGCAAATTTTCTCCCTGTTTAAGTTTGAGATCACCAGACCAGATCCTGCCCGGTTGAATTGTAATATCACTTTTTTCTCCATTAATTACTGCCTTTATCTTAGCGGGAGAATTCGTGGCGGGAGGCATCTTTTGGGACCACTTCATATATGAGAACAGACCCCATGCAACTGACTGCGTGCTGTACCTGTAATTGTTGTTGAAACTATCGCATATATCTTTCAGAAGCGAAAGTGACTCTTCATTCTTATTCAGAAGAGTTAGTGTATATAGTATCACTGCTTTATCCCTGATCGCACTTCCGTAAAAGTAATCCTGGTATTCAGCCTCGGTTGAGAGGTTTCTCATATCCAGAAGGTCGTCAGCAACCTCTTTTCTTCCTGATGTTACAAATGCCGCAGCAAGAAGCCATCTTGAAAGATCGGGAATGCCTTCTGTTTCTCTTAGTCTGTTCATAGCCGGTTTTTCTGGCTGGCCTGCAAGAGCGAGAGTAAAGAGCCTGTAAGCCTGATCATTACATGTCTGTTTAAACTTCGGATCAAAACGCCATTCAACAGCCCTGGCTTTCTGGTAGGAGATCCATTTCTGCCTGAAGCCTGATGGAATCGAGTAGCCCAGCTTTTCAGCTTCTGCCATAAAGTGACCGGCATATGAGGTTACCCAGTTATCAGGCTGATTAACTCCGGGCCATAATGCAATACCACCGTTTACCATCTGCCTTGATACAATTCCTTCAATTGCTTTTGTGATATTTACTGAGGCTTGTTTTGCTGTTGAGCCTTCTCTTCCGGTAAATTCCTTTATCCACAATTGCGGAAAAGCAGCCGATATGATTTGTTCAGAACAACCATGAGGATAATTCATCAGATAATCAATTTTTTTATTAAGATCAATTGAAGGAAGTGCTGAAACCGAAAGATTTGCAGAACCAGTTCCTTCAATACCAAAAGGCTTGAAAGATGTCTGCCACTTTTCTCCGGGCGTAATGACCTTCAGCTCGGATCGTACTTCTGGTGGATTTGGACTTCTGACCTCAATCGTCATGGAATTAGAGGCTTTTTCCCCGCCCCCTTCTGCTGAAATATTAATCATGGCAATACCGGTTTTCCGGCCAACAGTAAAGAATAATTCACTCTCAACTTCACCACCAGATACAGGTACACTATGTGAATTCTCTCTGAAGCTGACAAGGTCATTGGACTCAACATTTATTTTTATCTCATTAATCCCATCTTTCTGAATAAATAAAGTAAGAGGAAGGGTAACCTTATCACCCGGACTGATTGTTCTCGGCGCAGTTGCAAGTATCATAAGAGGATCCTTAACAAATGCCGATTTTTCTGCAAATCCGAATGCATTATCACTGCCGGCAATAACCATAGTTCTGACAGACCCGGTATACTGCGGAAGAATAACCGGATGAGTATTTGTTTTTCCGGCTTCAAGATTGAACGGCCCCATGAATCGTACCACCGGAATAAATCTCTGTGCTTTCCCGGAAGCCCTGTCTAAAAGAGCTTCATCACCGCCAATCGCAAAGATCCTGTCAAGTGTTCCGCCATAGGAACCAAGAACAAGATCATAAAGGTCCCAGGTCATCACTCCAAGAGCTTCGCGTGAGAAGAAATAGTTCCAGGGATCGGGTGTTCGGAAACCGGTTATGTCGAGCAATCCTTCATCGACTAATGCAAGAGTATAGCTCATCGGTTCTTTGCTTGCCTCGCTTACTCTTACTGTGAAAGGGAGTTGCGACCTCAGCTCATATTTAATATCAATTAAAGGATGCAGCCTGGTGGAGGGATCTTCAACCATAACCGGAACAATGCCATAAAGCCTTACAGGCATATCATTCACAGTCTGGGCATGAGGTTGTATAACAGTTACATATGCATAAATGTTAGGGGCCATCGCCGGTTTTGCCTGAATTTTTACGACGGTATTCCCTTTCTGAGTGCCAGTCCTTATCTCCTCAATTAACCCTGTCGCGTTTTCAAGTGTTACAATAGCTCTTGAGTTTTCAGGCGAAGGGAATGAAATGCTGATATCTTCTCCCGGCTTATACTTCTCTTTGTCGGTATTGACAGCAAGAAGTGTTGCTTCACTGGTGTTTCCTTTCATTCCATACTCCCATGGCCAGTCTATCAGCAGGATCTTACCGGTAGAATGACCTTCGGGGGTTGTTGCCCTGATAAGATATCTTCCCCAGTCATTCTTGCCGATTCTGAAAGTAAAGGAGCCTTCACCGTTCTGTGTTACAATTGCTTCGGTGATAACCGGTTTATAGATATTGTTTGAAATATAATAACCCAGGTTCTCCTCGCCTGATTCCCACCACCATCTGTATGATATTTTGTAAATATTGATCTCAACTTCCGACCTTACAGGCTTCCCTGTCTCATCTACTGTTACTATTTTGACAACATTATCGGCATCAGTGTACAGCATCCTGCTTTTTCCCTTTAATCCGGGCAGGTTGATCCCTGCAAACAGGCTGTAAGGTGCATATTTGTATGATGACTGGATAATGCTCTCATCGCCTCCTTTTTCCATTACCCTGGTCGTGAAAACCGCATTCAGCATTCCGGGAGCCGCCATATCTTTACCCGGGTTGAAGTATATTGTTGCATTTCCGTTATCATTAATTTCATTATTGAAGATACTGACGGTTTCAGAGTAGAAATCATTTACCGGATCATCAAAATTGTATTGTTTATATTTTTCAAATACTGTAGTTGTTCTTTTCAGGATATAGTCGACAGACGATTTCAGGTTCCTTGCCACTGCACCATTAAGCCATTTTACATTCAGAGTACCTCTTGATGCCTGTTTTGACCCTCCGAGGATTTCTCCATCGAAGGCAAGGTTTATTTTAAGCCGGTTAGGTTTGATGGTTTCAATTCTTACCCGTTTTGTAAACTGAGCACCGCCTATTCTGAAATTTGCTGTATAGTTACCTGTCACTGCATCAGCAGATGTCTTTGTTGCAAATACAAGAAGATTCTTTTTGTCAGCTTTCTGCGCCTGGTTATCAACTTTCTGCCCCTGCGGATTTATTAGTTCGAACTGAACAGGATGTCCCGGAGGCAGATCCTTCTTCATGTCTTTAATAAAAATTGAAAGGAATATCGAGTCACCCGGCCTCCATACATCCCTCTCACCATAGACAAATGCCTTAATGCCATTTTCAGGAGTAGTCCCGCTTACATCAAAAGAACTGAGCGACAGGGAGGATCCATCATTGACTTTTAAATAGTTACGGTCTTTGTCTTTTGCAGCTGTTATAAGAAATGGTTTTCTTTTGCATGGCAGCGCCACTGATCCATCAGGATTGGTTTTGCCCGAGGCAATCATCTGGAGCTGGTAGTCGTAAACCTCTAGTGAGACTTCATTAACAGGCAGGGCTGTAAGAAGATCATTTACTATTACATGGAGAACATCGTCTGCGCCTTTCTTGGCTATGATGCCAAAGTTAGATGCCAGGATGTTCCTTGAAACCTTTTTATCAGGACTATAATATGAATCCTTGCACGGATCATTACGGTCTTCCCACCTGAAACCGTAGGAGTAATAAACAGCATCATCATTATCTTCAAAGTAGTTATCGGGATCATCCCACATATCCTTCGACTGTTCCTCGGAAATATCGAGCATTTCTTCATAATTTGTTGCCTCATAACCAGCATTGCAGGGATAGAGAGAATATGATCTTCTCATGCTGAGGATAACCTTATAAAGAACCCCCGGTTCAACATCAATATAGTCAGCCAGATTAATTGTATAGAGATTCCAGGTACCTGTGTTTGTTTCTGACCCGGCAATCAGGTCATACCTGCCTGAAAATACAGAACGCCCAAAACGTTTGACCGAATAACCCTGATCCATATCATTCTCCTGAAGAAAATAGGGGAGATTATTCTCAAAGATCCTGATTATCCTAAGGTCGATAGCACTCAGATTTGCAGCTTTAAACGGGAGAATCAGGTTCTGGGAAGCCGGAAGTATGGCACCTTTTCCTTCAAGCATTATTCCAGGTGGAACCTGAGTAAAATCAAGGACCTTCCTGAAGGATTCTGGCAAAGGGATACCATTAATATTCTTTACAGACGGCTCTATATTAAGAGTCAGTTCTCCCGAGAGAACATCTGCAGGATAGAGAGTGATAATATTTGACTGCACACTTGTTCTTATTTCTCTCCACGGGTAAAAATGAACAATGCCTTCAAGGTCCTGGGAAGCGTCAAGCGGATCGGAAAAAACAATATCTATCCTTGGGCTGGTACCTGGATACCTTAAAATATCAATGACGTTAAAATAGTCAGAAGGAGGCACGGCCACAGTTTTGTATCCTTTCTGATTGACCCCGCCTGGTGAACCATCCCATTCAATTGTCAGAACCTGCTCTTTTACATCTCTGTCTATACCTCTGATCGTAAATTTATGTATCAGGTTATCAGAATGATCCCATGTTATTTCGCTCTTTTTTCTTCCTAGTCTGGCTGTCAGGTATTTTTCAGTCTCATCCGGGGGAATGTAATCTGATGCCGCAATTTCTCCATGTAAAATGTAGCTGTTTTTTTCCCCCTGGTCGCATTCCATCACCCCGGTGATTACGCGAAAATCCTTTTGCAGTACCTGTATCCTTATTGGAAATGACCTGAATCTTTCCTCAACTTCTGCCATTTTTCCAAGGTCCAGGCTCCCTGTATAAATTTTTCCCTGATCCAGGGGACGGGCAGGAGTAAGTACAAGGGTAGTTTCATTCTTCCATTCGGTTTTTCCTTTTATGTTAGGATCGAATGAGAATAAACCTCCTGCTGTTTTATTGAGAGTTGCAGCAAATTCAGGAATAAATCTTATTTCAATAGATGTATTTGCGGATACTATTCCCGAGGTATATCCTGAGATGAATTGGGAGAATCCCTTATCGACAGGTATGGGAGCAGGGATCTCCTGCCTGGTGAGCCTCTTTATTGCCTGAGGGATCTTCTTTTCTTTCTTTCCGCATGAAACTACTGCAATGATTATTACAAAAGCAGCAATGATTTTCAGGTATCTCATAACCGGGAGGATTGGTTTCAAGTTATGGAAACTAAATTACGAAAAAAAAGGCAACAGGCGACAGGTGTCAGGCTACCGGAAAAATCCAGGTAAGTACCTGATCAATGGTTCAACAAATAATCTCCCTTCCCTTAAACAATAAGTGAAGGGTTGGGGATGGGTTAAGAGAGTAAAAAAATATTTGGTAATTGTTTTCCCGACACCTTACGCCTGATGCCTGTTGCCTTTTTTACGGTGTTACCATCTCCGTTCGTAGCTTAATCACGTAGTCCCTGATATTGTTTAGATTTTCCACAGTTATAGTCATTTCACTACCGGAGGCACGGAAAACCTGTCTTGTCCTGTCAATCTCAAGATCACCCTTTCTAAAGTATATATCGAATGAATCGAAATAATGTTTAAGGTATTTAAGTTTTTTGGTGTAATAGACCACCACAGGGTCGTCATAGTAGTTCTTAAGAAAACTTAATAAAGTAGTCAGGGTATATTTCTGTTCCGCTATCTTCTGCACCAATTCGGGATCAGGATTGGCCGTGTCATCAAGCGATTGCGTTGATATATACAATGATTCAACCCATCCACCAAGCACCATTAATCCCGCAGTACTCTCTCTGCCCCCGGCCCGAAGATGATTTTCCATTTCTTCAAAGGCATTATTCATAAGCTGCATTATAGTATCCGGATCAGCTATATCGGACTGCATTATCCTGATGGGTTCCATAACGAAATGATCCGGAATGCCCAGCTTATTACACAACCCCCCGATTGTTACAAGATAGTCTATCATTCCCTGTCCTATTCCAAATATCTTAATGTAACCCAGATCCACACCATATATTCCGGTGTTGATTGAAGCTTTGGCATTGCTCTGGTAATTATCTTTGTTTGAAACAGGATTCAGAATAGCGTTATTGTAGGGAACCCCCAGCCTGTTGAATATTGAACTGATCTCCACCGGATTCAGAATACCATAAAAGATCTCGTTTTTCTCAACAGGAGCACCAGAATCTTCATTTTCCTTATAGGTCGAAAATGAAGGCTCGAAGGATTCTTTCTCTTTTGGGCCCTGCTTGCATGAAGGTGCAACCAGCAATGATATTAAGGCCAGAATAAAGAGGAAATATTTCATAAATTAAATATTTATTATACCAAAAGTAATAATAAATCTGAATTGAAAAATCTGAAGTTGTCAAATTATACAGTCATTACTTAACGGATTTTATCATTTTTGAATAAATGAGTATCCGGGATCATACATATTATTTCTATTTCGTTTAATAACAATAGTAAGGTTCTTCTATTTGGAGATTCCTCATTTCGCCACTCTAAGCGTGGCTACATTCGGAATGACAGAATATATTTTAATTTAAGGGGAGGGAGAGTAGGTTCACCACTGGCGAACCTACTCTCCCTCCCCTTTGTCTCCCCAAAAGTCCTGTCATTCCGAGCGTTAGCGAGGAATCTCCCAGACAATTATTCTGAAATTATTATTGATTACCTTAACTCATTTCTGAATATTTAACCACATAGCTGTAAAGAACTTCACGGATTAAAACACAGGGTAATAAAAAGTGAAACTCCGTGATCCCTATAGCTCCCGATAGTTATCGGGACGGGACTCCGTGTAATCCGTGATAAATTATTTTCTTTGAGTTTAAAGTAATATTCTTCCACCCAGCTTTTTCGAAATCAACCCAAGAGCAACACTCAGATTGGAATATCTTTTTTGAAGCAGGAGAATCCTCTCACTGTCATTAGCTTTTACTGCCTCTTCAAGCTGGAGCATGATCTCTTTACGGAGGATATTGATCTTATCACTCTTGAATTTAAGAACAGCATCACTCACAATATCTTTCAGCTTCATATCCTCTGTTTCAACATAGGTATGTTTCTCCTGCCATATTCTGCTGAGCTCATGTGAATCGGAGAGCAGGTCAGCTGAGAGACTAGATATTTCAGGATCTTCATGCTTGACAAACATACTGTCGCCGGTTATCAGTCCCTGTTCAGAGTGAAACCTGAAATCAGCAAATATCCTTGCACATATCCTGTCATTAAATTCAAGCTCATCTGATATTATTTCCCTTACAACATAATCGGCAACTGTAAAAATATCCTCCTTCCCGTCCTCCTTATTTATGACTCTCTCAAATTCAACACTTCCGAATTTAAGCAGCAGTCTTATTATCTCTCTTTCGGAGTAATACGATACCGGTTCATGTTTTATCTGCTTTATAATGGGCTGAGGCTTAACCGGCAGATCTTCCGGACCCGGATATTTATTCCTGTCCTGGAAGTTCTTCTGTGCTCTAAGCTTATTAACCTCATTATAAAGTATCGGTTCAGCTACCTCAAGCACAGTGCTGCACTCCTTAATATATACTGTACGGGTTATAGCTTCGGGGATAACAGCGATTGACCTTACAACATCCCGTATCAGGTTTGCCTTCATAACAGGATCATTGCTTGCTTCGGAAAGAAGAAGCTGTGTCTTGAACCTTATAAAATCAGTTTCGTTTTTTGAGAGGAACTGCCTGAACTCCTCGTTGCTCACCTTTTTCGAATATGAATCCGGATCCTCTCCATTGGGAAGAAGAACTATTTTGACATTCATCCCCTCTTCAAGGACAATATCGATTCCTCTTAATGAAGCTTTGATTCCTGCCGGATCGCCATCATAAAGGATTGTAATATTGGGAGTAAATCTTTTTATGAGCTTTACCTGCTCCTGGGTAAGTGAAGTACCCGATGAGGCAACAACATTTTCGATGCCTGCTTCATGAAGTGAAATTACATCAGTATATCCTTCAACAAGATAACATCTGTCATCCTGGCTGATAGCCTTTCTTGCCTGGAACATTCCGTAGAGTATCCTGCTCTTATGATATATCTCCGATTCCGGTGAGTTAAGATATTTCGCTGTTTTGGCATCTGATTTCAATATTCTCCCACCAAAGCCCAGTACCTGTCCTGAAAGTGAATGAATAGGAAACATTACCCGGCCGCTGAATCTGTCGAAGATGCGATCTTCGTTTTGTATTGAAAGTCCGGTCTTAACAAGGTAGTCCTGCCTGTATCCATCCTCAAGTGCCTTTTTCGAAAAGGCATCCCTTTTTTCAAAGCTGTAACCCAACTCGAACTTTTTCAGGATGTCTTGTCTGAAACCTCTCTCCTTGAAGTAGGGAAGTCCGATTGTTATTCCTTCATCGGTGTTGAACAGGTTTTCAGTGAACTGTCTCGCAGCATAAGATGTTACAATGAGAAGGCTTTCCCTTTCGTTCTGCTTCTCAATATCCTCTTTGCTCAGTTCTTTCTCAACAACCTCTATATGGTATTTCCTGGCAAGATACTTAAGTGCCTCAGGATAAGTAAGATGTTCGTGCTCCATCACAAAGTTGACAGCGTTGCCGACTTTTCCGCAACCGAAGCATTTGAATATCTCTTTTGTTGGTGAAACAGTAAATGAAGGTGTCTTTTCATTATGGAAAGGGCACAATCCCAGATAGTTAACACCTCTCTTCTTAAGCTGAACGAACTCCCCCACCACATCAACTATTTGAGCGGCATCGAGAATACGGTCTATGGTGGGGCGATCGATCATTATTCAAAGATAGCAGATAGCAGGGGAACTAAGGATAACAGTTGAAAAAATTAGTAATCAAGTATTAATTGTTTGATAGGGAGAAAGGGAGACTAGGAGACTTTTTCAGCGATGCAAAGGTCTGGATTAGTTAAATTGTAAATGGTGGTTAAGGATTGCTTCGTCATCCCGCGCTTGCGGGATTCCTCGCAATGACAGCGGTCTATACGTAATTTTGTTAAAACGGGTTATAACCAAACTAACTCAATAAAACGTCATTGCGAGGCGCGCAGTGCCGAAGCAATCCACACAATGACCGCCAGAGTAACTCAATACACAGTCATTGCGAGTCCCATAGAGGCGAAGCAATCTTCAAAGTGTTGCCCCATCTCCCCCTCACCCAGTCACCCCCTCACCCAGTCATGTGTTTTTTGTGACTACTAATTTAACAACAACCTCATCAATCTCCACCTCCCGAACATCATCCTTAAAATTACCTGTTAAAGTAACTGCTGTAGCCAGTGTTTGAGATCCAATATAAGAAGAATGACGTTTTATCGCTTCCCTCACAAAATCATGATCCTCAATCTTTACAGTTATCTTATCAGTTACATCGAAACCTGCCTCTTTACGGATATTCTGTATCCTGTTTACGAACTCCCTCGCAATACCTTCATAATGCAACTCGTCGGTAACAGTAACATCCAGAGCAACGGTAAGCTTACCTTCATTGGCAACCTGCCAGCCAGGGATATCCTCAGAAATTATTTCAACATCATCAAGGGTAAGTTTTACCTCCTGTCCATTGAGATTCAGTTTATCTCCCTTATTGTTTTCAAAAGCAACAATTTCCTGAGATGTAAAGGCGGAAAAAGCAGTGCTTATATCCTTCATCAGCTTTCCGTATCTTGGACCAAGGGTTTTGAAATTTGGCTTGATCTTCTTAACAAGAATTGAAGCTGTATCATCAATATATTCAACCTCTTTTACATTGACTTCTGCAAGGATCAGGCTTTTCACTGCCTCAAACTTTTCCCTGAAGTATTTATCAGGCACCGGTACCATTATTTTTGCCAGTGGCTGGCGTACCTTAATGCTCACTTTCCTTCTTAACCCAAGTATCATAGAAGATACTTTCTGGGCAATTTCCATCCTCTCCTCAAGATCCTTGTCAATAAGCGATTCATCATATCCCGGGAAAAGAGCAAGGTGCACAGAACTCTCTTTATATCTTTCAGTTATACTGTTGAGGTCCATAAATAGCCTTTCGTTGTAGAACGGAGCTATAGGAGCAGCAAGCTGACTTACTTTTTCAAGGCAGGTATATAGTGTCTGGTAGGCTGCGAGCTTGTCTTTGTCATATTCTCCTCCCCAGTAACGCTTACGGTTAAGGCGTACGTACCAGTTGCTCAGGTTCTCCGTGACGAAATCCTGGATGGCTCTTCCTGCTTTGGTCAGATCATAATCGTTATAGCATTCAGTGACTTCTTTCACTAGAGAGTTCAATAGAGAGATTATCCATCTGTCTATCTCGGGCCTCTCATTTACAGGAATATCCTTTTCTGTATATCTGAAATTATCGATGTTTGCGTAAAGAGCAAAGAATGAATAGGTGTTATAAAGAGTACCGAAGAATTTGCGTTTAACTTCATCCACCCCGGTAATATCGAATTTCAGGTTGTCCCATGGTTGTGCATTGATGAGCATATACCATCTCAATGGATCTGAACCGTATTCTTCAATTGTCGCGAAGGGATCAACTGCGTTCCCAAGTCGTTTCGACATCTTGTTCCCCTTTTTGTCAAGAACAAGCCCGTTTGAAATGATATTTTTGAAAGAGACAGAATCGGATATCATTGTTGCAATTGCATGAAGAGTAAAGAACCATCCTCTTGTCTGGTCAACACCCTCTGCAATAAAGTCGGCCGGGAACATATGCTGGAAATTATCCTTGTTCTCGAAGGGATAATGTGCCTGTGCATAAGGCATTGCTCCAGAATCGAACCATACATCAATAAGGTCGGGTTCACGGAACATTTTCTTTCCGGAGTTGCTTACCAGGAAGATCTCATCAACAAACGGACGGTGCAGATCGAATTTCTGATAATTCACTTCTGAGTTATCTCCTTCTGTGAATTCGCTCAGAGGATTGGATTTCATGAAGCCGGCTTTTATCGATTTCTCAATTTCTGCCTTGAGCTCAGCAGCTGACCCTATGCACTTCTCCTCTTTCCTGTCCTCAGTTACCCATATCGGAAGGGGAGTACCCCAGTAACGTGATCGGGAAAGGTTCCAGTCTACAAGGTTTTCAAGCCATTTACCGAATCTTCCGGTTCCTGTCGACTGCGGTTTCCAGTTGATAGTGTTGTTAAGCTCTATCAGACGGTCGCGGAATGCCGTAGTTCGTATGAACCATGCATCCAGCGGATAGTAAAGGACAGGCTTGTCTGTTCTCCAGCAATGAGGATAACTGTGTACATGTTTTTCAATCCTGAAAGCCTTGCCTTGTTGTTTCAGGGAAACTGCTATCTCAACATCGAGTGTTTCCGTATCAGGATCCACATCGGTGCCATATTCATTTTTGACAGGTTTTGCCTGGAAATCTGAGTAGGTGTCAACATTGACACTCTTCCTGATAAAATCTTCATCCAGGTCAGCCATAGGAACCATATAACCACGCTTATCAACCATCGGACCAAGTGAGCCATCTTTTCTCTTCATTAAAAGGGGTGGAACATCATTTTCCCTTGCAATGCGATAGTCATCGGCTCCGAAGGTTGGAGCGATATGTACAATACCGGTACCATCCTCAGTTGTGACAAAGTCACCGATAAGGACCTTAAATGCACCTTCACCAGGATTTACCCAGTCGATTAGCTGTTCATATCCAATGTCTTTCAGATCAATACCCAGGTACTCACCTGTTACTTTGAAAGGTATCTTTTTGTCAGCCGGTTTATATTCGGAAAAATGCAATCCGGTATTTGACTCAGGAAAGTATGTGTGGAGAAGCTCTTTAGCCAGGATAACAGTTATGGGCTTTCCTGAATAAGGGTTGAAACTTCTTACCCGTACATACTTAATATCTTTGCCAACAGCGAGAGCAGTGTTTGAAGGAAGCGTCCATGGAGTGGTTGTCCAAGCCATGATATGGACATCCGTTGTATCGATATCATGAAAGAGTGATTCTGACTTATTATCCCTGATGACTTTGAAAAGGGCAACACATGTTGTATCCTTCACATCCCTGTAGCATCCGGGCAGGTTGAGCTCATGTGAGCTGAGGCCTGTCCCTGCGGCAGGTGAATATGGCTGTATAGTGTATCCCTGGTAAAGTACTCCTTTTTCATAAAGCTGTTTGAGAAGCCACCAGAGGGTTTCTATATAACGGTTATCATAGGTAACATATGGGTGATCCATATTGACCCAGTATCCCATTTTCCTGGTAAGATCCTCCCACAAGTCTGTATATCTCATAACATCTGTGCGGCAGGCCTGGTTGAAATCGACTATTGAAATTTTGTTCCCTATATCCTCCTTGGTGATATTCAGAGCTTTCTCAACCTGCAGTTCAACAGGAAGTCCGTGTGTGTCCCATCCCGCTTTGCGTTTTACCTCATATCCGTTCTGGGTTTTAAAACGGCAGATGGCATCCTTAATGGTTCGTGCCATAACATGATGAATACCCGGAATCCCGTTTGCAGAAGGCGGTCCTTCATAAAATATAAATTCACCTTTTCCATCAACTTCACGTATACTCTTGTGAAATGTATCATTCTCATCCCAAACCCCGAGTATCTCTTTATTCACTTTAGAGAGATCAAGGCCTTTATATTCAGGAAACCGTTTCCCCATTGTTTTCATTATAAAAAAATTCGCGTAAAGATAGTAAATTACCTATTAATTATTTGAAAAGGTGATTGGGAGAAGAGGAGAGGGGGAGAAAGGGAGACTTTTACAGCGATGTAAAAGTCTAAATCAGTTAAATTGTAAATGGTGGTAAAGGATTGCTTGTTACTCCCGTATAAAGTACAGAGTTGTTTTTATTAGTTAGAATATAGACATATCCTTTCATGTGTAAAAAACACCACTATTTCCCTAACTGCTGCTTCACAATCTTCGCAATATACTTCCCGAGGATATCGAATTCAAGATTCACTACCGTACCCTTTCTGATCTGGTTGAAGTTGGTGACTTCATGGGTGAATGGTATGATTGCAACCTGGAATGAGTTTTGCTTTGAGTTTATAACTGTAAGGCTTACCCCGTTAACTGATACTGAACCTTTCTCAACTGTGATATAGTCATCCTGTGTTGGTTCATATTCAAAGGTGTAGTACCAGCTTCCTCCTGCCTCCGTAACACTGATGCATGTTGCTGTCTGGTCAACATGGCCCTGCACCATGTGACCGTCGAGGCGACCATCGAGTTTTGTGCTTCTTTCGAGATTGACCTTTTCGCCAGGTTTCAGAAGGCCAAGGTTAGTCTTTTCGAGAGTCTCTTTTATTGCAGTGACGGTGTAAGTCTCGTTGTCCTTCTTTACCACTGTAAGGCATACACCATTATGTGAGATACTTTGATCGATCTTCAATTCATTAACGAATGAACATTTCATTGTTATATGAAGGTTGTCTCTCTCTTTTTCAAGTTTCACAACCGGAGCGGCTTCTTCGACTATTCCTGAAAACATTTTAAATTATTTTGGTTATTCTACAAAATTTATGTATAAAACTTTTTTAACCACAGAGGGCACAGAGTCCCTATAATTATTGGGAGCACAGAGGACACAGAGTTAGTAAATTACTCTTCTTTGTGTACTTTGTGATTTTCCTCTGAGTTCTCTGTGTTTAAATTTTTCCAGATAAGCTTCTTCCCGAACCCTAACCTGTTATCAGTCATCTTTATAAATGTCAGCTTAACAACCCATAGCCTGGTATCCATAAGAGCCGCCACAGGAAATCTCTTCAGATAGGCAGATTTTGCCTTTCTGAGAAGGTCATCCTGCGGTTCTGATACAATGCCCTGGAACTGGATACCCCTTATTTTGCCAATGATCATTGTTTCAAGTACTACTGATCCTGCAACCAGAGGATTCTGAAGGAATTCCATCCCATGACGGGTATCTGAATCAGTTGTGAATACAAGCGAATTCTCCTCTTCCATGTAAACATAGAAACAATTTGCGCACCAGGGCTCATTGCCTGAGGATGTAGCAATTGTCAGAACATGATGTTTTCTAAAGAATTTTATAATCCTGCTGTCAACCATTCTGCATCCACCTGTAACTGTTATTTTCGAATCCTGCCAGGTCGATTATTCGATCCACAATAGTCATGACAAGCTCATCTATTGTCCCCGGATTGCTGTAAAATGATGGCGATGCCGGGCATATAATTGCACCTGCCAGTGTAAGTGTTTCCATATTTCTGATGTGAATGAGGTTGTATGGAGCTTCCCGCGGGACAATTATCAGTCTTCTTTTTTCCTTGAGCATCACATCTGCAGCACGGGCTGTGAGGTCATCAGATGTACCGTTGGCAATTCTACCTGTTATACCCATCGATGCAGGACATATAATCATAGTATCATAGCTTGATGATCCAGATGCGAATGGCGCATGAAACGAATTATTTGAATATTCCTTCGAAGGATATTCTGCAGTGAATTTATCTCCTGTTTCAGCGAGCCAGATCTCCTTTGCCGTATCGGAGAGGATAACAGCTATCTCCTCCGGAGGGTTTTTAAGATGCCGGAGTTTTTCAAGAAGTTTTTTGGCATATATAGAACCGCTGGCACCGGTGATGGCAAGGATTATCTTTCTGTTTCTTGAAGGCATTTCAATAAATATTTCATTTTGTAAATGTAATAAATTTTGCAAGGAACGTGATAAAGAAGGGGAGAGAGGGAGAGGGGGAGAAAAGGAGAAGGGGAGAATGGGAGATTTTTAATATTGAGATTTTGATTATATTTGAGTTGATCGCTGCTAAAATACATTATCATGAAAATTTTGAGATCTCACAAAGAGCTTGATGTCTATCATTTGGCATTTAAAACATCAATGGAAATATTTCATCTTACCAGATCCTTTCCAAAGGACGAATTATTCTCTCTGACTTCACAGAT
>Ga0307375_10001091_pt1 | contig 30806 bp, 26 predicted proteins | sample TR1MG_FD_202531 | JGI IMG/M metagenome (GOLD analysis project Ga0307375, IMG submission 202531) | Soil microbial communities from Risofladan, Vaasa, Finland - TR-1 | ecosystem: Environmental > Terrestrial > Soil > Coastal area > Acid sulfate soil | place: Finland: Risofladan, Vaasa | collected... | reverse complement strand
CCATAGGTCAAACCGGTTGCGAACACGCCCCCGGATGAATAGATTGCATCCGGGCCGGCCTTGGCATACAGATTGATGCCGCTATTGCCCAACGGCACAAAGCCGGCCAGGGAAAAATCCGCTTCACCGCTCGCGGCGTATTTGCCGACTCTACCTATCATGCTGCTTTGCACTTCCCAGCCATAGTATTCGTTGGGCCTGGCCGAAATCATCCCGGAGAAACCGGGTGACAGATGGTTGACGCCGTCCGTTCTGGACCTCGCCGCACCCAGCGAATAGCCGGCATAGTCTTCCAGCGCAACCGCGTTCAGCGTCATGCCAAGGCTGAAACAAGCCAGTATTAACCGCAGTAAATTTTTCATGATCACCTTCTTAACGATACAAACGAATGGACAGGGCCGGGTTGCGAACATCGCGGAGCTTGATTATATCCATGGCCCTGGCAATCGGGACCGCAATATTTTTGCCAAGGCCGCATCAGCCAGCGCTGCCGAACCCGACCGGGATTATTCCGGCTGCGGTCCCTGTGTCACCCGCACCATATCCTTGGGCCGCACCCATTTGACGAACGCGGATTGGACATCGCCGGCCTTCAGGCGGATATATTGCCGCGCCGCAATCGTCGGTTCATCGAGCGGCAGGTCGAGATCCCAGCGTCCGATCAGCCCGCGCGCGATGCTGCCGGTACTGCCCTCGGCGAGCGATATCTGGCGCAGCAGCATCGCCTTGGATCGCTGCAATTCGTCAGCCGTAACCGGGGATTTTTGCATATCCTCCAGTTCGCGGACGATGCTGGCGTGCACCCGGGATACGTTTTTCGGATCGCAGGCATATTCGACGAAATACAGGCCGCGGCTCTTGCCGAATTCGAATGACGAATCCACGGAATAGACCAGCCCGGCGTTCTTGCGCAGGTCGCGGCTGAGACGGGTTGAGTAGAATCCGCCGCCCAGCACGTTGTTGCCCAGTCGCAGCGCATAAACATCGGGACTCGAGCGGGTCACACCGACGGTTTCGCCCAGCGTCACTTCGTCCTGGATGCGGCTTGAGTCCGGCACGGTGGTCGTGCTCGGCTGGTTCGGCGGCACCGGCGGGAGCACCGTGTCGGGTTTGGCACCGGTCGCGCGCCAGGCGCCGAAGTACTTCTCGATGACCGTTCTGGCCGTATCGGGGGTAACGTCGCCGACCACCACAATGACGGTCAGGTCGGGACGAAAGGCAAGGCGATAGTAGTCGCGCACCTGATCGAGCGTGAGCTTCGAGACGGTGGCCGGTACTGCATCACGCAGGGTAGGATCGCCCTTGGGAAACAGCGCCATGCGTAATGCCCTTCCGGAAAGGTAATCCGGGCTTTGCAGCCGTCCGGCGACCGTATCGGTGACCTGCTGCCTGACGATCTTGAACGCCGCTTTCGGCAGTGCCGGATCCAGCTCGTTGTCGGCCAGCAATGCGACGCCGCGCCCGAAATTTTCCTTCAGCACGCTTAATTGAAAGTCCGTTCCCGCCTGCTCGCTTGCGCCGATCTGATCGAGGGCGCGCTGAAAGGCCACGCGGTCGAGATGTTGGCTGCCGTAGGAAAAAAGTTGTCCAAGCACCGATGGCAAGCCTTCCTGTCCCTTGGGAACTTCGAGGTCGGCCCGGTTCCGGATATGGCCCGAGACGGTCACGGTGTTGCTGACATTTTCCGGTTGCACGATCAGGGTGATGCCGTTGGGCAATTGGCTGACCGTCGGATGTACCGAGGAAGGCGGTACGCTCAACCGTTCCAGCGCTGCACTGGCCCAGCCCGGCAGCGGTGTCGGCTTGGCCTGGCCGAGCGCGATGCTTTCCTGCCCGCCGAAACCGCTGGCTGAGACGGGTTTGCCGGATCCCCGGGGTGTCAGCACCGCGACGATGGCATGGTCGAGATCGAGATAGCGTCGCGCCACCCGGTTCACGTCTGCCGGGGTCACCTTTTCGATACGCGCGAGGTCTTCTTCAGGGGAATTCAGGCCATCCACCGCGACGGCTTCAGCCCAGACGGATGCCAGGCCCTGAATGGAATTCTTTTGGAATTCCGCGGCACTGCGTTCCTGCAATTTGGCGGCCGCAACCAGGTCGGCCGGCACGCCGTTTTTGGCGATTCCGGCGAGTATGGCACGCACTTCGCGTTCCAGCTTCGCCGCATCTCCGCCGGAGGGAAACGTCACCTCGGCCATGGCTATTCCGGCCCTGGGCAGCGGATCGAAGGAAAATCCCGCAGACAGCGCCTTGCCCTGGGGAACCAGGTCATACAGTGCGCCCCGTTCGCTGCTCAGCACATCGGAAAGAACCTCAAGCGCCGGGTAGTCCGGACTGTCCATGCCAGGCATGCGTATTGCAATCGCTTCCATGCCGAACGGCAGGTCGCTGTTGAGCGTGAATGACTCCGGCTTGACCGGCGAAAAGTGCATAGGCACGCGTGCCGGCAGCGTCCTGGCGGGGATGCCGCCAAACAGCTTACGGATCTTGACCAGTGTTGCGGCCGGATCGAGATCGCCCGCAACCACCAGAATTGCATTGTTGGGCGCGTACCATTTGTCGTGGAACGACTTCAGCATCGCGGCAGTGGTCTTGTCGAACGAGGGTTTTGTGCCCAGGCCGTCATGAGCGTAGCTCGATCCGGCGAACATCGCGGCACGCAGCCTGGTGAACAGGATGTATTCCGGGTTGGACAAATCCTGTGCCACCTCCTGCTCGATGGCACCGCGCTCCTGGTCCCAGTCCTTCCGGGTATCCAGCACGCCGCGCATGCGCAGCGACTCCACGTGCAGGGCGACGTCAAGATCCTCGGAGGGCACCGTATAGTAGTACTGCGTGACCGTCTGGCCGGTTTGCGCATTGAAGCTTCCGCCCATCAGGCTGCCGATGTTGGCCAACTGGTCGGCGGACAGGCCGGGACTGCCGCGAAACATCATGTGTTCCTGGGCATGGGCCGTGCCGGGAAATCCCGGCGGGGTTTCGTCGGCGCCGACCCGGTAGCTGATCGAGGTCGACACGACCGGAGCCAGCGTGTTGCGGACCAGGATAACGCGCAGCCCGTTAGCCAGGGTCGCGCGAACCACATTGCCCGAACCCGGCGAGGCAACCGCCAACGCATCCGGAGCAGCCCATCCCATGAACAGGCTGCAAAGCAAAACGAAGGCCACTCGACGGATGCTCCGTGTAATGGCCGTGTGATGGACGGTGTTATGCATGGATGTTTCCATATTCCTCTTCTCTATAGCTTTTGAATTGACAATTTAACTACCACCCGCCAACTGCTTGATGACAGACCGGGGAGCCGTTGGTATTTGACCCGTATGTATTTGATAACCGTAACAACCCGCCAGCTTGGTTGCTTTTATCACCGCGTAGTTCAATCAATTCATCACGGACTATCAAGCCGCGGTCGATTTCCGTTGTGGGAATAGGCAAGCACCGCTATTTTTCATTACCCCGAATGTTAGCCCATAACCATGAAGTCGTTGCTGCAATTCAGGCGCAGGTCAACGCGCGTATCCGCCGGATTGCGCATGTCCGTTAGTGCACCGCGGCTGAGCCAGTACATTCGGGATGGCGAATCGACCCGGGCCCGGCAATCAATACATGCGGTGCCGGAACAGCCATCCGGCGATGCCGAGCGCGACCATGCCGATCAGCGCCATCGGCCAGAGCTGCGGGATCAGCAGATGGAATGGCGTTCCTTCCAGGAACACGCCGCGCAGCACCACCAGAAAATAGCGCAGCGGGTCGAGCAGTGTGATGTCCTGCACCAGTTGCGGCATGTTGCGGATCGGCGTGGCGAAACCGGACAGGATGATTGCCGGCACCATGAAGATGAACGCGCCCAGCAAACCCTGCTGCTGGGTGGTCGCGAACGAAGAGATCATCAATCCCACACCGACGCCCGACAGCAGGAACAGCACGATCCCGGTATACAGCGTAAACAGGCTGCCGAGCAGCGGCACCTTGAACCAGAATACCGCAGCCAGCACGATCACGCTGGCTTCCGCCAGGCCTATGATGAAACCGGGCAGGGTTTTTCCGATCAGAATTTCCGCGGGGCGCAGCGGCGTGACCAGCAGCTGGTCAAAGGTGCCCTGCTCGCGTTCGCGGGCAACGGAAAGCGCGGTGACCAGCATCGTGACCAGCAGTGTCAGTATCCCGACGATACCGGGCACGAAGAACCAGCGGCTCTCCAGATTAGGGTTGAACCACGCGCGGGTCTCGATGTGTGCCGGTGGTTGGTTGCCACCGTGGTCTGCGGCCCAATCCAGGTTGAAGCGGTTGACGATGACGCTCGCGTCGTTGATCGCCAGCATCGCGGTATTCGAATTGCGGCCATCGACGATCACCTGCAACCCGGCCTGCCGTCCGCTGAGCAGGTCCGCGCTGAAATGCGGGCCGACATGCACCACCATCAATACTTTTTTGTCATCGACGAGGGGCGCGATCTCGCCCTCATGGGTGACCTGCGCAACCCGGCTGAAACTGGGCGAGCCTTCGATGTCTGCCAGCAACTGGCGTGAAGCCGCGCCGCTGTCTTCGTTGTATACCGCGTATGGCACGCTTTTCAGGTCAAAAGTGGCGGCGTAGCCGAACACCATCAACTGGATCAGCGGCGGGCCGATCAGCACGATGCGGCTGCGCTTGTCCTTCAACAGCGCGAGAAATTCCTTGATTACCAGAGCGAGGATACGAGCCAGCATGATTACTCCAGTCGCTTGCGCGAATTGCGCCAGGTCAGGCCGAGAAACACCGAGGCGAGAATAACCAGCCCGAGCACGTTCGGCAAAATGACACTCCACACATTTCCGGCGAGAAATACCGTCTGCAAGATCGCGACATAGTAGCGCGCGGCAATCAGGTGGGTGATGACCTGCACCACGCCGGGCATGCTGCCGATATCGAAGATGAAACCGGAGAGTATGAAGGCGGGCAGAAAGGTGACGATAATAGCCAGCATGCCGGCGACAAACTGGCTGCGCGCCACGGTGGAGATCAGCAACCCCATGCCCAGTGCCGTGATGAGGAACAGCGCGGATGTTGCGAACAGCACCCACAACGAGCCGCGCAACGGCACTTCGAACAGGAACAGCGCCATGCCCACAGACAGTACCAGCCCGCCCATGCCGAGGATGAAATAGGGAATCAGCTTGCCGAGGATCACTTCGCGCATCGACAGCGGCGTAACCAGCAGGGCCTCCATCGTGCCGCGCTCCCATTCCCGCGCCATCACCATCGCGGTCAACAGGGCGCCGATCAGCGTCATGATGATGGCGACCAGCCCGGGCACCAGAAAGTCGCGGCTGCGCAGCTCGCTGTTGAACCACACGCGCTGCTCCATTTGCACCGGCACATCCAGCCGCACTCCGCGCTGCTGTGCGTAGTGTTCCAGCCACTTGCCCCACGCTCCCTGCACATAACCGGAAATGATGCGCGCCGTGTTCGCATCCACGCCGTTGACGATCAACTGGATAGGCGCGCCATCGGCCAGGCCCAGTTGCCGCGCGAAATCCTGGCGCAACACCACGATGGCACCGACCCGGCCGGCCTTCATCGCCTGTTCGGCATCGCGCGTGTTCTGGTACACCACCGGTTCAAAATAAAGCGACTGGTGGAACGCGGCAGCGAAGTCAGCCGTGTCCGCGCCGGGTTGTTCCACCACCAGCGCCACCGGGATATGTTCGGAATCGAGCGACACCCCGTAACCGAACAGAAGCAACAGGAATACCGGCATCAGGAAGGCGATTGCAATGCTGCTGGGGTCGCGCATGATCTGCAGGAACTCCTTGCGGATCAGGCCGCGCAGTCTCATTCGACTCGAGCCATGGAGCATGCTTCCAGCGCGGCTATCGTCGTTCATGCAGTCGCTCCCTGCCGCTGGTGCGCCTGGATCAATGCAACAAATGCATCTTCCATGGTCGGCCCGGATATCTGACCGGCTTGCATCTGGCCGGTGCGCGCCTGCTCCTTGATACTGCCCGGCGTGCCCATGGTCAGGATCTCGCCAGCCGCCATGATGGCGAGCCGGTCGCAGTATTCCGCCTCTTCCATGAAGTGTGTGGTGACCATGATGGTCACGCCCTGACTGGCCAGCAGATTGATGCGCGACCAGAATTCGCGCCGTGCCAGCGGGTCGACGCCGGAGGTGGGCTCGTCCAGAAACAGAATCTCCGGCTCGTGCATCAGCGCGCAGGCCAGCGCCAGGCGCTGCTTGTAACCGAGCGAAAGATCGCCGCTGGTGAACTCGGCGATGTCCCTCAACTCGAATTCGTCCAGTGCCCAGTTGATGCGGCTCGTTCCCAGCTTGCCGGACAATCCGTACACGCTGCCGAAGAAACGCAGGTTCTCCGCCACGCTGAGATTGCCATACAGGGAAAATTTCTGCGACATGTAGCCGATGCGGGCGCGCGCAGCCGCAGCAGCATGGCGCAGATCGGCCCCGGCCACGCGCAACGTGCCCCCGCTGGGCGGCAACAATCCGCACAGCATGCGGAAGGTCGTGGATTTGCCGGCGCCATTCGCGCCCAGCAAACCGAACACCTCGCCCTGCGCCACCGAGAAGGTGACGTTATTCACCGCATAAAAATCCCCGAAGCGGCGTTGCAGATCGTGGACTTCGATGACCGGCTTGCCTGTTTCAAATCGTTTTCCCTTGCCACTTTCAGCGGCGAAGGACGAATCGTCCCGGTCCGCCACGGACGAGCCGGAAACTTCCGCGCTGCCGGATTTCGCCTTGAGCAAATCGACGAAGCGGTCCTCGAAGCGCGGCGCGACCGCCTGAATCGCGATGCCGCTCACACCGGGCAACAGAACCTGGGGATCGGGAGGCGCCATATCCTGCATCACCACACGGATGTGATCGCCCTGGATCAGGCTGTCCAGCACGCCCGGCGCATGTGCGATGCGCTGTTGCAGCACGCGCTTTTCGATGTCCGGTGCAGATATTTCATAGCTACGGCCGCGCATGGTGTCGCGCAATTCGTCGGGCGGCCCCTGCGCCAGCAAGCGGCCGTCATGCAGCAGCACGACTTCATCGCAGCGCTCCGCTTCGTCCAGGTAGGCGGTGCTGAGCAACACGCTGGTCCCCTGCCCGCGCACCAGGCGGTATACGATGTCCCACAATTCGCGCCTGGATAACGGATCCACGCCGACCGTCGGTTCGTCGAGCAGCAGCAGCGACGGCTGCCGCACCAGTGCACAGGCCAGGCCCAGTTTCTGTTTCATCCCCCCGGAAAGCTGTCCCGCCAGGCGTTTGGTGAATTGTTCAAGTCCGGCCATGTGCATCAGTTCGGCATAGCGCGCCGCACGCGCCGCTTCGGGCACGCCCTGCAGGTCGGCGTAGAGGTCGAGGTTTTCCTGCACGGTCAGGTCTTCATACAGGCCGAAGCGCTGCGGCATGTAGCCGATCGCGCCCTGCACGGCAAGCGACTGCGTGGCGGCGTCCATGCCGAGCACGGTGATGCTTCCCGCATCCGCCACCAGCAGGCCGGCGGCGAGGCGCATCAGCGTGGTCTTGCCCGCGGCATCGGGACCGACCAGTCCGGTAACCACGCCATGACGGACACGAAAGCTGACCTGCTGCAATGCCTGAACCTGGCGGGTGCCGACATGGAATGTCTTGGATATGCCGCTGACTTCGAGCGCGATCTGATCTGGCAAATTCGCCGCTGAGGAAACAGCCGTCATGCTGTCGGCGGCAGTCACTGCGGCTTATTCCTGACAGCGACTGGCGTCCGGCGCAGGAGGCTCACCCAGATGGATCGTCACTGTTGCGGGCATACCCATGCGCAATTCACCCTGCGGGTTGCACACGAAGATGCGTACCTGGTAGACCAGACTGCTGCGCACTTCGGTGGTTTCCACCGATTTTGGCGTGAACTCGGCAGTGGGCGAGATGTAGCCCACCCAGGCGCGATAATTCTTGCCGGGGAAGCTGTCGGTGCTGACCTCGGCACGCATCCCCGGTTGGATCTTGCCGAGGTCAGGGCCCGGCACATAGGCGCGCACCCAGACCGGATCGGTAAGCGCCAATGTGTATACCGGACGCAGGGGTGTAGCCATGTCGCCCGGTTCGAGGATGCGCTCCTGGATGATGCCGCTTTCCGGCGCATAGAGCGATGCATCGGCCAGCGCCTTGCGCGCCACATCCAGTGCTGCCTGGTTCGCTCTCAACATTGCCTTTGCTGCCGCAATATCCTCCTTGCGCGGCCCCATCTGGACCAGCTTCAGTGTTTCCTGCAACGATTGGTATCTGGCCTGCGCGGCATCGGCGGCGGCCCGGGCATCGTCCGCCTGCTGCTGGGCAACGAAATGTTTGGCCACCAGTTCCTTCTGTCTTTGATAGGTTTGCGCGGCATTGTCGGCAGCGATGCGCGCGGCTTCCACATCGGCTTGTGCCTTGCTGATTTCCTCCGGACGGCTGCCTGCCTCGAGGCGGGCGACCTGCTGCCGTTGCGATGCCAGCTGCGCCTGCTGCAGGTCGACATTGTTCGCCAAGCGCACCTTGTCCATGGTCGCGAGCAACTGGCCTTTCTTGACCTGATCGCCTTCCCTGGCCTGCATCGTCACGATTCGTTCCGAGCCGTTGAACGCCAGCTGCACCTGCCTGATATCGACATTGCCATACAGCTTCAATACCTGGTCGCCAGCTGAACCCTTATGGGTGAAATACCAGGCAGCCGCGCCGACTGCGCCTATAGTGACCACCACCAGCAGAAGAATTTTTCGTCGCACTGTCATTAGCCCGAATGTATTTTTAGCCTGATACGAGTATAGGGTTATTGTACATTTTCAGCGCTCAAAAATGTTGCCCGCTGTTTGCATGTGGAGTTATTACAACAGACTGGCATTTTGTGCACGGTGACGTTCAAACGCGGGATGCTTGTTTTGCCAATAACAACAAGCCGATCTTGCCATGAAAAATGCGCGCCGCGTCAATCCGCATAGACGGGTAAATCCGTGTATCGGCCGGCAGCGCTGCCGGGAATGGCCGGCGGTGATCAACGCTGCTTGTCGCTAACAGCAATCTAGCCCGGCGTGATCCCTGTTAGTCCGTTTTTGCGGGCTTGCCCAGCACCTTGTCGGTAAACATCCTGATCAGGTCGATCGGCACCGGGAACACCACCGTCGTGCTGTTGTTCGCACCGATCACCGTCAGCGTTTCCAGATAGCGCAGCTGGATAGCCTGCGGTTCCTGTGCCAGCACCTGGGCTGCCTGCAGCAGTTTTTCCGATGCCTGCAACTCGCCCTCCGCATGGATCACCTTGGCGCGCCGTTCGCGTTCCGCCTCGGCCTGGCGGGCAATGGCCCGTACCATGGTCTCGTCGATATCCACGTGCTTGATTTCGACATTGGCAACCTTGATTCCCCAGGCATCGGTCTGGGTATCGAGCGCTTTCTGGATGTCGATATTGAGCCGTTCCCGTTCGGCGAGCATCTCGTCCAGTTCGTGTTTGCCCAGCACCGAACGCAACGTGGTCTGCGCCAGCTGGCTGGTTGCGTTAAGGTAATCTTCCACCTGGATGATCGCCTTCTCAGGGTCAACCACGCGAAAATACAGCACTGCGTTGACCTTGACCGAAACGTTGTCGCGCGAGATCACGTCCTGGCTCGGCACATCCATCACCACGGTGCGCAAACCGACCCTGACCATCTGCTGGATAACGGGAATAATCAGCACCAGCCCCGGGCCTTTGACTTTCCAGAACCGCCCGAGCGTGAACACCACGCCGCGCTCATACTCGCGCAATATCCGTATGCTCGAAAATGCCAGCAACAGCAGCAAAATCAACACGGTGCCAAAGCTAAAATTGAAGATCATAGCGTTCTCCTTGATTGTAATCGGCAACAGACACGCATCTATTCACGGGCGGCATCTTCCGCTTCGACATCGAAGATCAGCCCGTCCATGTTCAACACCCTGACTTTTTGACCTTTGCGCAACGGCTGTTTGCACCTGATGCGCCAGGTTTCGCCATGCACCCGCGCCCAGCCATCCTTGCCGTCGAAATCCATCAGCACTTCCCCGCTGCTGCCGATCAGTTGTTCGCGTCCGGTCACCACCGGCCGCCGCCAGGATTTGAGCGCCATGCCGGCCACGAAGAAAATAAACAACACACTGGCAAGCGCTACCGGGATGATCACCACCCAGGGTATGCCGAACCCCGGCATGTCGGTATCGACCAGCAACACCGAGCCGATTACAAACGCGACCACACCGCCGATGCCGATCACCCCGAAACTGGGTATGAACACCTCGGCGGTCATGAATGCGAGTCCCAGTATGATCAGGCCCAGTCCGGCATAGTTGATCGGCAACATCTGGAACGCGAACATCGCCAGCAGCAGTGAAATTGCGCCGACCACGCCCGGCAGCACGAATCCCGGATTGGAAAATTCGAAGAACAGGCCGAAGATGCCCGCCAGCATCAGCAGGTAGGCGATGCTCGGATCGGCGATCACGGACAGCAACTGGCTGCGCCAATCGGGTTCCTGGGTGACGATGTTTGCCCCGGTCAAATTCAGGGTGCGCTCCACGCCCAGCACGTTGACCTTGCGCCCGTCGAGTTTATGGAGCAAATCAGGCACGTCACTGGCGATCACGTCAATCACATTGAGTTTCAATGCCTCACTGGCGGTAATGCTCACCGCCTCGCGCACTGCCTGCTCCGCCCATTGGGCATTGCGGCCGCGCATCTGCGCCAGGCTGCGGATATACGCGGAGGCATCATTGATCTGTTTGTGTTGCAACGTGGAACCGGCAGCCGGCAACGCGCTGCCCGGCGGATTTTTGTCTTTCTTTTTCCCGTTACCCTGCTGTTCGTCCGGCTGACTGTCGATGCCGCCGATGCCGATATTGATCGGTGTGGCCGCACCGAGATTGGTGGCCGGGGCCATCGCCGCGATGTGGCTGGCATAGAGAATATAGGTACCGGCACTCGCGGCCCGCGCACCGTCGGGAGCGACGAAGGCGGCAACCGGAACCGGCGAAGCAATAATCTGTTTGATGATTTGGCGCATCGCCGTGTCCAGCCCGCCCGGCGTGTCCATCTTCAGCACCACCAATTCAGCATGTTCTGCTGCGGCTGACTTCAGGCCGCGTACCACATAGTCCGCCGTTCCCGGGCTGATCGCCCCGTTCACATTGAGCACCACTACCGAAGCGGACGCGGCCGCACGGGCCGACCCGGCAATCAATAGCAGGCCGAACAATAAAGCGCGCATGCTGGAAAGGCGATCCATACCGGCAACTATAGGCGTTTTAATTCCTTGTGCAAGAATTTTTGTCGGGTTGAAGTCAGCACGACCCGGGCCGGGCCCGCTGACTACTGATGACAGCCGGGATCAGCCGAGCCGGTTATCCGCGGGATGATAGAGCGGATCTTCCAGCACATTCACTTCGATCATGCCGCGCGCCTTGTCGAGCAGCTCCAGACAGTCCGGGCTCAGGTGGCGCAGGTGCAGTTTCTTGCCCAGCTTGGTATAGCGCTCTGCAAGCAAGTCGATGGCTTCCAGCGCGGAATGGTCTTTCACGCGCGCGTTTTTGAAGTCGATCACCACTTCAGCCGGATCAACCTTGGGCGAGAACGATGCGAGAAAACTCTGCGTCGAGGCAAAGAACAGCGACCCGGACAGGTCGTAAACCTTCCAGCCGTGTTCCTCGGTGGAGACACTCACATTGATGTTCTTGGCGTGCTGCCAGGCGAACACCAGCGCCGAGATGATTACGCCGACGATCACCGCGATGGCCAGGTCGGTCAGCACGGTCACGATCGCCACCGTCAATCCCACCAATATATCGGCCTGGGGCACCTTGCCGAACAGGCGGAAGCTGCCCCACTCGAAAGTTTTTTCCGACACGACGAACATCACGCCGATCAGTGCCGCCAGCGGGATCATCTCGATCCATTTCGACGCGAACAGGATAAAGCACAACAGAAACAGTGCTGCGGCAACACCGGAGATATTCTTTACAGCACCGTTGGTCACGTTGATCATGCTCTGCCCGATCATCGCGCAACCGCCCATGCCGCCGAAAACCCCGGTCACCACGTTGGCAAGGCCCTGCCCCACACAGGCACGGTTCGGCTTGCCGCGCGTCTGCGTCATGTCGTCGATCAGGTTAAGCGTGAGCAGCGATTCGATCAGGCCGATGCCGGCCAGGATCAGGCTGTAGGGAAAAATGATGCGCAACGTGTCCCAGTCCATCGGTACGCTGGGTATATGGAACACAGGCAATCCGCCGGCGATGGACGCCAGGTCGCCCACTGTTTTTGTCTGGATGCCACCGAAAATCACCAGCACGGAAACCACCGCGATCGCGGCCAGCGTGGAAGGGATCACCGTGGTCAGTTTGGGCAACAGATAGATGATTGCCATGGTCAGCACAACCAGTCCCAGCATGGTGTACAGCGGCGCACCCTGCATCCACACCATCGCGCCGCCCGCGCCGGCGACCTTGAAGTGCACGAGCTGCGCGAGAAAGATCACGATGGCCAGTCCGTTGACGAATCCCAGCATCACCGGATGCGGCACCATGCGGATGAACTTGCCGAACTTCAGCAGGCCAAACAGTATCTGCAGCACGCCCATCAGCACCACCGTGGCGAACAGGTATTCCGCGCCGTGTTGCACCACCAGCGCCACCATCACCACCGCGAGCGAGCCGGTCGCGCCGGAGATCATGCCCGGGCGCCCGCCGATCAGCGAGGTGATCAGGCTGACAATGAAAGCGGCATACAGCCCGACCAGTGGCGACACATGCGCCACCAGCGCGAAGGCGATGGCTTCCGGCACCAGTGCAAGCGCAACCGTCAGGCCGCTCAATATGTTGGTTCGGGTTTCGGCAAAATTTTTCGGGTTCATACTTTCTTTCAAAATAAATCCGGCCGCCCACTCTGGCGGTCCGGTGTGACTCAAACGTCGAACGATAGGTTTGGAACGAAACTGCGGGGAAATACGCGAGGAAATCTGATGTGACAGAAAACGGTTTCGGGATTCTGTTCGGATACTCTAATTTGCCCGGTGCGCATTCTAACAGGCCGGCGCGATGATAGACGGAACTTTCCACCGCTTCGTGTGGGGATGCCGGTTCAAGCTGTCTGCTTGCGCATCACCTGCATGTGGGAATCATCGAATCCAAGCTTGCGGTAAAAATCCAGCGCGGCTGCATTTCCCTTGTCCGCCAGCAGCGTGACGCGAGTGATGCCTTGCGCTGCTGCCCATGCGAATACATGTTCGAGCAGTTTCCGCCCGAGCCCGTTGCCGCGCAGTTCGCGGCGCACGATCACGTCCTCCAGCAGCAGCACGCGAGCCCCTTCAGCCGTGCTGATGGTGATGAGTGCATTTGCCATGCCCAGCACGCGTTCCCCGTCGCGCAACACGAACAAGCGACCCAATGCCGGGTTGTCCAGGATCAGCCGCAACCCGCGCAGTTGTTTTTCGCGTTCGGGTTTGAAATCGTTTTCCAGCGTGAACAGTTCACCCAACAGGTCGGCGAGTTGCGGCAAATCGTCTGCAGTGGCGAATTCGATGCGAACATTCATTGCATCAGCGCCACACTTTTCACCTGCGCAAAAACTTCCATGCCGGTGGCGAGATTGAGGTGGTCGCGGGAGCGGCGCGTGATGCGCGACAGCAGCCTATCCGCGTCACCTACCGTCATGCGCACGATCACCTTGTCCGGCCCCTCGTCGCGGATCTCGACGATGCGGGCATTCAGGATGTTATTGATGCTGGTGCCGTGTGGCGCCTGGGTCGCGATGCTCACGTCGCGCGCCAGCACGCGGGCGCGCACCATGCTGCCGAACGGCCGGTCCACCTTGCCCACCCACAGTTCGCCGCCGGGGAAATCCAGCCGTGTCAGGTGATATTTCTCGTCGTGCTGCGCGACCGCCGCTTCGATCACCGCGCCCGCATCGTCGAGATGGGCGGTGGGCAGGTCGAGCCGCGCGAGGGTTTCGTTGAGCGCGCCGCTGGCGATTACACGGCCCTGCTCCAGCAGCACCAGATGGTCGGCCAGCCGCGCCACCTCGTCCAGCGCATGACTGACGTACAGCACCGGGATGTTCAACTCGCGGTGAAGCCGTTCCAGATACGGCAAGATCTCCTGTTTGCTGCCGGTGTCGAGCGCGGACAGCGGCTCATCCATCAGCAGCAGGCGCGGGCTGGTCAGCAGCGCGCGACCGATCGCGATGCGCTGGCGTTCCCCGCCGGACAGTTTCGCCGGGTCGCCGCGCTCGATCAGCCGTTCCAGGGCCAGCCATTCCACTACCTGTTCCAGATGCACTTTGCGTTCGGATGGCGCGATGCGCTTCAGCCCGTATTCCAGGTTGGCACGCACCGACAAATGTGGAAACAGGCTGGCCTCCTGAAACACATAGCCCAGCGGACGCTGGTGCACCGGCACGAATCGCGCCGCGTCCTGCCACGTTTCGCCGTTGATATGCAGCGAACCCGCGGCGCGTTCCAGACCGGCGATGCAGCGCAGCAGCGTGGTCTTGCCCGAGCCGGACGGGCCGAACAAGGCAGTGACGCCCGCATCGGGCGTGTTGAACGCAGCATCCAGCACGAAGCGCTCCAGCTGCAGCTTGAAGTCCGCGCGGATTCCCTGTGCATTAGCCGGGCTCATCGCATCACCCGCGCCAACTTGCCGCCCGCGAGATACAAACCGAGCAGCACCACGAACGAGAACAGCACCATGCTGCCCGCCAGCCAATTGGCCGCGCCGTATTCCATCGCCTCGACATGGTTGTAGATCGCGACGGACAGTACCCGCGTCTCGCCGGGAATGTTGCCGCCCAGCATCAGCACCACGCCGAACTCGCCGACGGTGTGTGCGAACGCGAGGATGATCGCGGTGAGAAAGCCGGGCCGTGCCAGCGGCAGCGCCACGCTATAGAAGCGATCCCATATGCCGGCGCGCAAGGTGGCCGCGACTTCCAGCGGGCGTTTGCCCATCGCCTCGAAGGCATTGCGGATCGGCTGCACCGCGAACGGCAGCGAGAACAGCACCGAGCCAACCACCAGCCCGGCGAAGGTGAATGGCAGGGTGCCGAGGTGCAGGGCTTGGGTCAGTTCCCCGACCGGCCCCTGCGGACCCATCAGCACCAGCAAATAGAAGCCCAGCACCGTGGGTGGCAACACCAGCGGCAACGCCACCAGCGCGGCAACAATGCTGCGGTACCATTTGCGACTGTGTGCCAGCCACCACGCCAGCGGCGTGGCGATCAGCAATAGCAACAGCGTGGCAACGCTCGCCAGCTTGAGTGTCAGCCACACGGCTTGCAGATCGTCGGGGTCTAATGTGTGCAGGGGTGCGTGCATATTGTTGTCAGCTCAGGGCAACGCGTATCCGTAACTGAGTATCACTGCTGCCGCTTTTTTACTTTTCAAGAAATCGAGAAACGCCTGCGCGGCAGCTTTGTCTTTTGCGCCGGACAGCAGCACTGCGCTCTGCCGGATCGGCTTGTACATATTCGACGGAACCAGCCACCACGATCCCGTGCTGACCTTGCCGTCGCGCATCACCTGCGACAGCGAGACGAAACCCAGTTCGGCATTCCCGGTCGCGACGAACTGGTAAGCCTGGGTGATGTTCTCACCCATCACCAGCTTGTCAATTATCGAATTCCACATCGCCAGTTTTCCCAGTGTCTGTTTCGCCGCCATGCCGTAGGGTGCAAGTTTGGGATCGGCAATGGCCAGCTTCTCGTAATCGCCTTTGCGCAACACCCTGCCCTGGTCATCGACAAAATTCGGCCGGGCGCTCCACAGCACCAGCTTGCCCAGCGCATAGATGAAGCGCGAGCCGTTAACTGTCATTCCTTCTTCCTCCAGCCGTTGTGGTGTGGCCGTATCGGCCGCGATGAACACATCGAACGGCGCACCGTTTTTGATCTGCGCATAGAACTTGCCGGTCGAGCCGAAACTGAGCTTCACCGTTTCGCCGCTTTGCTGCTCGAACAATGTGACAATCTGCTTCATCGGTGCGGAAAAATTCGAGGCCACCGCGGCGTTGATCTCGCCGGCAAACACTGGTGAACTGGTCAGAGCGCACAATGCCGCGACAGCCGCAACATGAACGTGCAATTTGGAAAAGCGCATCATCAACATCCTCATGAAATATGCGCAATGATAACAAGCATGATGGCGGCTATGCCGAGATTGTTTCCCCGCACCGAAGTACCCCCGCAAGTAGGAGATCAATTGTCACGATAACTCGCATAAAAATTGCCTTTTGCATTTCAATGTGGATGCTGTAATGTTTGGCCCTGATCTGGTCTTGGTCTCAACCTGGCAACCGGAAAAGTTTGTGATGGTACATTTATCCAAAAAATTAGGGGGTGCCAAGTTATATGCCTCGAAGGTGCCTTTCAATGCATTTTTTATGGGTGTCTACTTTACGTTAGGCCTTATGAATCCGCTGCCACTTTTCCGAAAGATCGAGGAACGCACCTTCTTTGCGCACCATATGCTCCTGCACGCTGCGGAACTCAACATCACGGAAGCAGTGGCAACTGAGCGCGGCCGCTTCAACAAGTGCTTGGCGGCAATGGTCATGACTTCGCTGGCCATTGAAGCTCTTGCGAACGCAGTAGGCAGTCACATCGTTTCTGACTGGGCCGCGTTTGAACCGTTGCGCCCGCACGAGAAAATTGACGTTCTTGTTGAACGACTTGCAATTGATCGAGACTCAACGAAGGAGCCTTGGACAACGCTACAATTTTTGGGTGGCTTTCGAAACGACATTGCCCATCCTAAGCCTGAGCCAGTTCTCAAGAAGAACGTATTACCGGAAGTCGCCTTGACAAAGACCGTGTTTGATATCCCACTTTCGATGTTGGAACGTGAAATTACGCTTGGTAATGCACAACGCGCCTACACCGCCGTACATACCCTCAAAGGCTTATTGACTGACGCGCTACCTCCGGAATTAAGGTTTGGCATCTATGCTGATATGTGGTCTGGTAGTACAACGAGCGCATGATGCCCTCTCTTAAAGGCGCATTTCTCGTTTTGGTTGCTGGTGTTGCCAGCACCATTGTCTGGCCATTTCTTTTTGCGTTCAGCGCTATATTCCTCAAACCGCTGCTTGAGTTCACCGCATATCAACTCCATTGGTCGCCAAGTTGGGTGTTCAATATATTCTGGTCTGTGTACTCGCTAGTGTGCGCTTCACTTTTCGTGTATCCGCTGTGGCTCTTTATGCGCCGCACGCTGTATGTCTCGGCAGCCATTTTCATCTGTTCGTTCCTGGCCGCAATTTTTGTTCCAGTATTATTAATCAATGTGCCTATGCTTCTGGACGCATTCTTCGATGTCACACCGCTCTGGCTTTTTGTTTTTGGATTTGTATTCCTGGTGTTTATGGCAAAACGCTTCACAACAGAGCGTCATTCCTAATCCCTCCGTTCGAGTCGTTACGTTGATGCTTTCCTCCGCGCTGCGCGCTCCATATCAGTTATAAGAATTTATCCAGGTCATTGTTGCTTCAACATACAGGAAATTTTTAATCGGATACCCGCAATCTCGATTTGTAAAATTTTATCCTCATTGAGTTGTTCATCCCTGTTCCACATTTTCCGGAACATGCTTCACTGAACTTTTTCTTTTTAGCTGCGTCAACATGCGCGACAACTTCACGCGTTCAACAATTTTATTTTTTATATGGCAACATTAATAAATATGAAGACAGGATATTTACATGAACAATCGCCAGGCATTCCCTTGCTTGCAAAAGCCCGCGGATAAACAGATGCGGGGCAGGAAACACCGATACGAAACGTGATAAAAATTGAAGCATGCAGTACGGCAGATCAAAAATCATCAAACCGGCATCGCCCTCATTGCTACAGATTTACCCGGGCTGGCTCGCAGCAGCAGAGATTTTTTGTTACAAAAATTAACAGGAGAACAAGATGGACAGACTTGCGATTGATCCGGCGATCACAACAAATAACACCCTCGCCGCTTTCAAAGAACTTCGCCGTTACCTCAACACCCAGATCCTGGGCCAGGAAAGTCTGGTCGAGAGCCTGCTGGTCACGTTATTGGCCGCGGGTCATCTGCTCATCGAAGGACCGCCGGGCCTGGCCAAGACGCGTGCGATCAAGGCACTGTCGCACGGCGTGCAATGCGATTTTCAGCGCATCCAGTTCACGCCCGACATGTTGCCGGCCGACCTGACCGGCTCGGACATCTACCGTCCCGAGGACGGCAGCTTCAAGTTTCAGCGCGGACCGCTGTTCCACAACCTGATCCTCGCCGACGAGATCAATCGCGCGCCGGCCAAGGTTCAATCTGCACTGCTCGAGGCAATGGCGGAACACCAGGTCAGCGTCGGCATGACCACCTATGCATTGCCGCGATTGTTCCTGGTGATGGCGACACAGAATCCGATCGAGCATGAAGGCACTTACCCGCTGCCGGAAGCCCAGCTCGACCGCTTCATGCTGCACGCTGTCGTGGATTACCCCGATCGCGCCAACACCCGTTTGATCATGGATCTGGCGCGACGCGAGGCACTGGACGAACGCGAATTGCCGCCGCCTTCACGCCCGGTCACACAGGAGATCGTGTTCGATGCGCGCCGCGAAACACTCGGCCTGACCCTGGCCGATTCCGTGGCCGATTACATCGCCGCACTGGTCGATGCAACACGACGGCCCGATACCTACAGCAGCAAACTCGCCGAGTGGTTGCGCTGGGGTGCCAGCCCGCGTGCGGCAATCTCCATCGAACGCGGCGCACGTGCGCTCGCCTGGCTGGACGGGCGCGATTATGTCAGCCCCGAAGATGTGCAGGCGATTGCACCGAACGCGCTCAGGCACCGGTTGCTGCTCGATTACACCGCACTGGCACGCGGCATCACCGCCCAGGATTGCATCAGGGAATTGCTGCAGAAAGTTCCGGCTCCATGATCGTTCCCGATCTCGAGGAATTGTCCGCACTGCGCGGCGCGGCGCAGGGATTGAGCCTGCGGGCTCGCCGCCCTGCCATGGCGCAATTGCAGGGTGGACATCGCAGCGCACAGCGCGGACGCGGGCTGGAATTCGAAGAAGTGCGGCTCTATACCGCCGGTGATGACGCACGCAACATCGACTGGCGTGTCACGGCCAGACGCGGACGCCCGCATACCAAATTGTTCCGGGAAGAACGCGAGCGGCCGGTGTGGCTGGTGGCCGACATTCATCCCGGCCTGTATTTCGGCAGTCGCCGCCAGTTCAAGTCGTCGGTGCTGCTGCGCGCTGCAGCCATGCTCTGCTGGGCTGCTTCAACAGGCGGCGATCGTGTCGGCGCGGTGATTTCCGTTGCCGGGTCGCAACCGCTTATTTTTCCGCCGCGCGCTCGCGAGGCTGGCGTGCTGCCTATCCTGCAGGCGCTGGTGGAGTCGCAACCGACCGGGCCCGGCATGCCCGCACCTGACGGATTGCGCAACGCGGTTTCTGACTTGCGCCCCTTGGTGCAACCCGGCAGTCTGATCCTGCTGCTCAGTGATTTTGCCGAACTGGACAGCGCAACAGCGGACCTGCTGGCCAGTGCCAGCGTGCACAGCGATTGCCGTTTGTTATGGATCACCGATCCGCTGGAAAGCAGCGGCCTGCCATCCGGAAACTACCGTGTCGGCCTGCCCGACCGCATCTGGTGGATGGATGGCGACCAGAGTCGCACCTCTTGGCAGAAATCCTGGCAGGCGCGCGAACAACGCCTGAACGATCTGGCGACACGATTGAATTTGCCGCTGCATCGCCTGGGCACGCAAGACCCCGTCACCGAAAGAATGATCTCATTGTTGCGGGAGCCGGCATGGGCGGCGTGAAACCGGACTGGCTTGCGCAACTTGCACCAGAACATGCACCGCCCCCTCCCGGGTGGTGGCCGCCGGCACCGGGCTGGTGGGTGTTGTTGCTGCTGTCGGTCCTGCTCATCGCCTATATGATGTTCAGATGGCGCAACCCGACCCGCCGCCTGCAGCGTGCGGCATTGCGCCAACTGAAAATTCTGGAATCCGCGGCGATCGACAACAGCACGCTGGCCCGGGACCTCGAGCATTTGCTGCGCCGTTATGCGGTCGCGCGTTTTGGCCGTGACCGGGTGGCAAGCCTGAGCGGAAAAAAATGGATCGCCTTCATCATCGAACACGGCGCAAAGGCATGGACCGGCGACTGCGGAACCAGCCTGCTGCGCGCGGCCTACGGTGGAACGGCCAGCATAGACCGCGTCGTGGTTCTTGCCGGCGCGCGCGCCTTCCTGAAGGGTAAATGATGCTGCACTTTGCCTGGCCCTGGATGTTATTGCTGCTGCCCCTGCCCTGGTTGACCGCGCGTTTTATGCCCAGGGCAACCGCGCAAAGCGGGGCGCTGTTTCTGCCGTTTGCGGCGTCCGTATCGTCCGTGTGGAGCCCCACCCTGGCCCGGCATGGGCGGGTGCGCAGCCTGTTGTTTGCGCTGGTGTGGATACTGCTGATCGCAGCCGCAACCCGTCCGCAATGGCTGGATGCGCCGCTGCCGGTGCCCACCACCGGACGGCGCCTGCTGCTTGCGGTCGATGTATCCGGCTCCATGGCAACACAGGATATGGCGGACAATTACTCGCGCCTCGCTGTGGTCAAAAAGGTCGCGGGCGATTTCATCAAACACCGCCAGGGCGACCAGGTCGGTTTGATTCTGTTCGGCACCCGGCCCTACCTGCAGGCGCCGCTGACAACCGATCTCGATACCGTCGGCCAATTCCTGAATGAAGCGATGGTCGGCGTGGCCGGCCCGCAGACCGCGATCGGGGACGCAATCGGGCTCGCGATCAAACGACTGGACAGCGACAGAAGTAAAAGCGCCTCCGGAAAGCCGGGACAGATGGTGCTGATCCTGCTCACCGACGGTGGCAACAATGCAGGGATGATGGATCCGATTGCAGCCGCAAAGATGGCCGCCAGTTCCGGTCTGCGCATCTACACCATCGGCGTGGGTGCCGCGGTACAGCAGGGATTTTTCGGGACCAGCGGGAATACCGACCTGGACGAGGACACGCTCAAGTCCATCGCGCGCATCACCGGCGGCGAGTATTTCAGGGCGACCGATGCAGCCGCGTTGCAGGAGGTGTACAAACGGATCGACAAGCTCGAACCCAGTGCAGCCCGCGAACAATGGTATCGCCCGCACCGCGAATGGTTTCAATGGCCGCTGGCCCTTGCCCTGTTATTCAGCATACCTGCGGTATTCATGCGGGGTAAAAAATGAGCCCGGCAGATTTCATGCACGCTTTCCATTTTATGCGGCCACTCTGGCTGCTGGCTTTACCCGTGCTGTGGGGGCTGGTGTACTGGCTGGCGCGGCAACGCGGGAAAGACAGCGCATGGTCCGGTTTTATTGACCCTGAATTGCTGGCCACGTTGCGCCTCGACGAAGACCGGATCACCGGCATCAAGCCCTGGCCGTTGCTGGCATTGGTGTGGAGCATCGCGGCCATCGCGCTGTCCGGCCCCAGCTGGCAACGCGACCAGGCGCCGGCCTATCGTGCCTCGGCGGCATGGGTGTTCGTGCTCGATCTTTCGCCATCGATGACGCTGACCGATGTCGCGCCCGACCGGGTCACGCGGGCACGCTACGCGCTGGACGATATGCTTAATGCAGCCCATGACGCGCGGGTCGGCCTGGTGGTGTTCAGCGACGAAGCCTATACCGTGACACCGCTGACCCAGGATGTGGCCACGGTCAAGGCACTGCTGCCGCCACTTAATCCCGGCATCATGCCCAGCGCCGGCGATAACCTGGCACCGGCACTCGATCTGGCTGCCAAACTGCTCCAGCAGGGCGGTGCCAGGGACAAGCGTATCGTGGTGCTGACCGACGGGTTTGACGATCCCGCGGCCGCGTTATCCGCCGCAGCCGCCATCAAGGCGAAACACATATCGCTGAGCATCGTCGGCGTCGGCACCACCGGGGGCGCCCCGGAGCGCAATGCCGGCGGCGGTTTCGCGCAGGACAAACAGGGCCGCACGCTGATGGCCCGCCTGGACGTACCCCGCTTGCAGCAGCTGGCCGAAACCGGCGGGGGCCGTTATGTCGATATCGCGCAATTGCCCGCGCTGCTGGCGAGCATGCAAACCACGCCGGAATCCACGGACGGCGCGCTGGCCGTGCATGGCGTTGAGGTCGCGCAGTGGCGCGACGCGGGGATCTGGCTGTTGCCGGTGTTATTGATACTGGGTGCCTTCCTGGCACGAAGGGACTGGCTATGATACGCGCCGCCCTGATGCTGATCCTGCTGGCAATCGCGTTCCCGGCTGAAGCCAATTCAACGTGGAGCCGTCTGTGGCTCACCCCGGATCAGCGCGCTGAAAAACTGCTGCAGCAGGGCGATGCAAGCGCTGCCGCAAAGGAATACAGGGACCCCCGGCGCAAGGCTTACGCCGAAATGAAAGCAGGTGATTTCAAGCAGGCCGCCAGCGATCTGGGCAAGCTGCACGACAGCGATTCGGACTACAACCGGGGCAATGCGCTCGCGAAAATGGGCGACCTGAAAGGCGCCCTGGACGCTTACGATGCCGCGCTGAAGAGCGACCCGAAAAATCATGACGCGCAACATAACCGCGACCTGGTCGAGAAGGCAATAAAGCAGCAGCAGAACAGCCAGCAGAAAAATGGCCAGTCGAAAAATAACCAATCCGGCGGCAAGCAAGGCAACAAGCAGGGTGCAAATTCGGCAGGGCAAGGCAAGCAGGGCAATCAATCCGGCAACAGCGCAAACGGTGCAAACAATTCGTCCGGAAAGCAATCGCAGTCTGCCGGGAAAAATTCATCCCCATCCGGAAAATCCGGCGGCAACACGGGATCTGAAAATTCTGCCGCAGCACAAAACACACAGCAGGGTTCAGGAAAAAACCAGGCACAAACACCGCCGCAAAATAATCCCGGACAACCGGGCAGTACCTCTGCTGCTGCCCAAAGCCGGGAGAAACAGGCCGGACAATCAGGCCGGAACGGCCAGGCTTCTGCAGTTCAACAACACGCCGGAACCAGCGACAATTCTGCCGGACAAACACCGGAACCGGCAAAAGGCCTTTCCCATGATGACGCGGCACAAGCCCGTCAGGATGCGGCGGCCGGCCTTGCCGCAAACAAAGACAAACAAGGTACCGGCGGAAATGAAAGTGGCGGTATCAACGCGGCACCGGTTGATCAGACCGCACCATTGAGCGAACAGCAGCTGTCGAAAGAGCAATGGCTGCGCAGCATCCCGGACGATCCCGGCGGTCTGCTCAGGCGCAAATTCATGATCGAGTACATGCTGAGACAACAGAAGGCACAGCCATGAAATACCCATATCGCATATTCTTTGCACTGATCTTCATGACCTTCGCGCTGCCCGCGCTGGCATCGGTCACGGCCAGCCTGGACAGGAACAATGTCGCATCAGGGGGAACCGTGCAGTTGCAATTGCAACATGACGGCACCACCGACAGCCAACCCGATCTCGGTCCGCTCAGGAGCGATTTCGATGTGCTCGGCAGCAGCAGCGGCTCGAACGTGCAGATCATCAACGGACACATGTCCTCGCAGACCCAGGTCACCGTGCTGCTGTCGCCCAAGCACGACGGCAAGATCCGGATACCGCCGTTGCAATGGGGCGGCCAGCAGACGGCGGCGCTGGAACTCACGGTGGGCGGCAGCGGCAACGCAGCCCCGGGCCAGCCCGCGCCGACATCCGGTGATACGTCGCATATTTTTCTCACCGCGACGCTGGACCAGAAGCAGCCCTATGTGCAGGCTGCCGACATGCTGACCGTGCGGCTCTATGCGGACCAGCCGATCTTTCAGGCCAGCCTGGACCTGCCGGCCAGCAGCGATGTGCTGGTCAGGCAGATCGGCAAGGACAAGCAGTCTTCCGAGATGCGCAATGGCCGCAACTACCAGGTCGTCGAACGCAAATACCTGCTGTTCCCGCAGCGCAGCGGCACCCTTAGTCTGGACGGACCGGTGCTCGACGCCCAGGTGCAGGCCACCGGCGGCAACAACCCTTTTGGCAATGATCCGGCGTTTGGCAACCTGTTCGGGCAAATGCCGATTGCGGGGATGCTGAACGCGACACGTCCGATCCGCCTGCATGGCAAGACCATCACGCTGAACGTGTTGAAGCGCCCCGCCGCTGCGACCGGCGCAAACTGGCTGCCCGCGCAGAATGTCACGCTGCAGGAAACCTGGCGCCCGGATTCGGGTGCGATCCATGTCGGCGATCCGGTCACGCGCCATCTGCAACTGACCGCGCTCGGGCTCACCGGCGCACAACTGCCCGACCTCGGCTCGCTGATGCAGGTGCCGGACGGCATCAATACCTATCCAGACCAGTCCAGCGTGAAAGATGCGATACAGGGCGACACCGTGCTCGGCAGCCGCGACCAGGATATCGCGCTGATCGCCACCCGTCCCGGCCACTTCGAATTACCCGAAGTGAAGCTGAACTGGTGGGACACGGTGCACGACGTCCAGCATGTGATCACGTTGCCCGCGCGCAGCCTCGATATCCTTCCCGCTGCGGGCGGCGGCAGCACGGCGACGCTGCCGCCACCGACTGTTGCCGCACCGACCTTGCCCAGCCAGGGCGCAGCGACAAGCGCGCCGATCGAGGTTCACTTTGACCGCAACAACGGTCCAAGGACATGGATCTGGCTCAGCGCGGTGCTCGCACTGCTCTGGGTGGGCACGCTGTTTGGATGGTGGTACACACGCCGGCGCAAGCCGCCGGCGCAAGCCGAAAAGATCAAGGACACCAGTCCGGCTGAAGCGCCCCGCTCCGCCGCTGCATTCAAGGCGTTCAAAAATGCCTGTCTGAACAACGACCCGCATGCCGCACGCAAGAATCTGCTGGTCTGGGCCGCGACCGCATGGCCGGCCAATCCGCCTGTCGGCCTTAATGAGTTGTCACGCCGGATCGGCGGTGCCGAACTGGTCGAGGCGCTCAGGCAACTGGACCGCGCCTGTTATATGGATGACACCTGGCACGGATCATTCCTTGCCAAACTGATGTCCGCACCGCCAAAGCCGGCCAGTCCCGCGCCAAACAGCCAGGATCTGCCGGCGCTGTATTCATAGCACCCTATCCTGGATTGATTGCCGGCATTAAATCAGGCAACCGTTTGCAGGCGGCGTTAAGATGCCGGTTCGCGGTTCGCGTCGCGCGGCGAAGTTGTTTGACGCTCAAGTTCATGTATGTGCCGGAGGTCAATATGGTTCAGCAAAACAGATCAAAGCGTTTGTTTAATGTCGGTGCGACTGCCATTTTCCTGGTGATTGTCGCGATGCATGCGGCGCATGCCGACTCCACCGTTTACAAATACACCGGGCCGGACGGCGTGACGGTATTTTCGCAAAGCCTGCCCGAGAACTACAGCCCCGCCGCGGTGACGACCATCACCATCAAGACGCTGCCGGTTGAACAGCAGCGCGCGGCGATCAGGATGATGGATGCGATGCAGAACCGGGTCGATACCAGAATACAGAAACAGCAATCAAAACTTGCTGGTGCCGACCAACAGGTCAATGCCGCAATCACCAACCTGCAAAAAGCAGAATCCAATTTGCAAAGCGGTTCGGTTCCCACCGGAGGCGACCGGATCGGCAAGGTCGGCGGCGGTACACGGTTAAGGGCATCCTACTTTTTGCGGGTGGAAAAATTGCAGGGCGCCGTGGACCACGCAAAAGCCATCCTGGACCGGGCCTACCGTAAACGCAATAATCTGCGCTAGCTGCGGCAATTTACCGGTATTGTTCAACCCGGTATCGTTCAATCCGGTATGGCAACCCGGCATGACAGCGTGCCAATTTATTCGATCCGCTAATTCAGGGTCTGTGCAATCCCATAAGGAAAAATGATGCCGATCGCTTTGACAGATACCTATCCCCGTATCGTGGGGGACATAGGCGGGACCCATGCCAGGTTTGCAATGCAGGTAGCGCAGGGGAAGCCGATTACCGAGCCACTGGCATTGCCCAGCAGCGATTTTGCCGGGCCCGCCGAGGCGATACAACATTATCTCGAGTTGACCGGACTGCCGCATCCGCGCTGGGCCGGATTGGCCATCGCGACCGCAATCTCGGGCGACATGCTGGCGATGACCAACAATGGCTGGACGTTTTCCATCAAAGCGGTGCGCGACAAGCTTGGGCTAGCCCATCTGCGCATGCTCAACGATTTCACCGCGCTGGCACTCGCCCTGCCGAAACTGAAGCCCGCCGATCTGGTGCAGATCGGAACCGGCAAAGCCGAAGCCGGCAAGGCTATCGGCCTGCTCGGCCCGGGAACGGGACTGGGCGTTTCGGGACTGCTCCCCTGCGCACAGGGGTATAGCGCCATCGAGGGCGAGGGCGGGCATATGACCATGCCTGCTTTCAATGTTCGCGAAGCGGAACTGATTGCCCTGGCAGGGAAAAGATTTCCGCATGTGTCTGCCGAAAGACTGCTCTCCGGCCCCGGCTTGATGATGCTTTACGAAGTGATTGCGGAATCGGCCGGGGCACCGAACGAAAAACTGCAGGCGGACGAGATCAGCAAGCGCGGCATTGCCGGCAGTTGCCCGGTGTGCCGGGAAACGATGGACACCTTTTGCGCAATGCTGGGAACCGTCGCGGCGGATGTCGCATTGGTGCTCGGCGCGCGCGGGGGGATGTATATCGGTGGCGGCATCATTCCCAAGCTGGGCGATTACTTCGCCACCTCGCCGTTTCGCTCCCGCTTCGAGAAAAAAGGAAGATTCAGCTCCTATCTTGCAAAGATCCCGACCTGGGTGATCCATGCACCCTGGCCGGGATTGATCGGGGCAGCGGCATCGCTGGATGAGGACGCCGGGAGTCTGGTTGCCTGAACGGCGGACCCGGTGGCGGAACGCGCGGATTCAATCTGTTAAATAATGCCGGCCAGCGTTTAATTGCGATTCGTGTATGGCCGCTATCGGTTGAATCCGTAGTCGGCAGCAATCAGCCCAAACGCCTACCCTACTGAATGAGTCCTTTATACAGGAACAAGGCATAGACACCGACAAGTCCAAAGCCGACCGCGCGCGGGATTCTTCCCAGTAAGGTGATGCACAGGAAATGGACGACCCCCGCGCCGAGGATGACAAATACGCCCGTTTGGAAAAAATCGGGAATTTTAATTGGATTGAAGATCGCGAACAGGCCGATGCACATCGGGATGCAGATATGCCCGTCGCCGACCTGCGAAGTCATGACGATGTCCTGCCTGCCGATACGCGTGTAATACAGCGCGAGAATGGCATTGGGCACGACCATCAACAGTCCGCTGAACCAGCCCAGCTTGGCAAAGCTCAGATAAGGACTTGGATTGGTCGTAACCCACTCCACCAGATGGTTGACCGAGAAATACACGCAATAGGCGCTGGCGCCGAGCAGCACGATGTCGATCAGGAGTGACCAGTGAAATGATTTGTCCTTGCGAATGTTGTCCTTGAGCACTTCGAACACGTGCAAAAACTGCCAGAACAGAAACAGGCCGACCAGTACCAGGCCGTCATAGAAGTCCAGCACCCCGTCCTTGGCCAGTGCCCAGAGCGTGCCGGTGAACAGGAATAGCGCGATCAGAGTGAACAGCAGGTTCAGCCGGTTGATGCGGTGGAATTCCGCATGCTCCCTGGCTTTCCGCTTTGAACCGCCTTTCTGGATCACGGCTGCCGAACCAAAGATGGCAGCCAGGCCGAGGATCAACGTCAGGTTGGTGGCATTGTTGACGATACTGTTTTCGATGACCAGGCCGCCATTGCTGGCCGCACTGCTCATCACATAGGCGAACACGAGATTGGGAAATCCGGAGCAGTAAGGCATGATCAGCGTGCCGAGGACGGTGCCTTCGAAGCCCTTGCTCTCCATCGAATGCAGACGCCAGATCATCATCATACTGGCCGCCAGAAAAACGGCCAGCAGCATCAAAGGATGGGTCAGATATCCCTGGATATTTTCGATTGAGATATTCACGGTGGACACAAGGAATTGCGAGACGCGATTCTACCTTGCCTGAGGGAAAATCTTGCAAGTGGAGACCGGTTCACCGCGTCTATAGGGTGAGTGCGCTTCCCGTCTGCTTTAGGTAAACTGTGCGCCTTCTTATAAAGTAGGTCGCCATGAAAAACACTCCCACTCTTCAGGCTAATGAGGCAGCCGAGCGCATCGTTCAATATTTCCAGGCCAATGGGTTTGCCGGTATATCCGAGGCACTTGTCATCCGGATACGCCTGAAGGAAGGTGACAGGGCGGAGATCGAGGCGGCATTCGAGGCGGCGCATGAACAGGAGATATCACCCCCTGTGCAGCGGTATTTCGAGATCCGCCCGTTCGGGCACTACTCGAATTTTCGCAGCTTCGCCGAAGCCAGATCAGCCATCCAATCCGATTTTACCGAAGCGCTGCGCATGGAGATTCCAAGGGTGTTCTTCGATCCGGCCCCGGTCATGATCGATGATGCGATGGCAAGTGCTACCAAATACGACGTGCTGATGAAAATCACGGACAATATCGAAGGGTACGCTATCGGTATTCTCCTGAATGATCCGGACGCCTCGTTCCTTGAATATATCGGCACTCACCACGGGGACGATTGGCAACAAATCATGGGTAATTTTGAAATCACGACCGCTTCGCTGGCTTCCGAAATCGAGCTGTTCTGACAAATAGATCCGCTGACTGCTGAACAGGATTATGGCAAGCGCAACTGGATTGCCCGCTTAAACGCTCTAAATACCGGCTTTACCGCATCATGCAGCCATGGTCGGAAACGTGGCGATAATCAGCGTGTGCAGGCCATTCCAGCAGATCTGGACGCCGATACACAACAGGATAAATGCCGAGAGGCGCACCACCACACCCGTTCCAATCGGCCCCATTTTCTTGGTGATGCGATCTGCGTAGCGGTAGCAAAGGTAGACACACACAGCAACGATCAGGATTCCCAATGCTTGTCCTAGCGTGGTCTCGACCAATGGGCGCAGGCCCTTTGTCGGGTTGGCACCAAGCGTGAGCGCAACAGAAATCGCGCCAGGGCCCGCGGTAAGCGGCATTGTCAGGGGATAGAACGCACGCTGGCCCAGATCATCCGCGGTTACCGTTGCCGGTCCTTGCTTGGCCAGAGCCGGCGGCGAATTGGGACTGTTCAGCAACGACCAGGCGATGGCACAGATGACCACGCCGCCGGCGATCTGAACTGCGGGAATGGATATACCGAAGAAATCCAGCACATATGCCCCGATCAGGACCGAGGCGACAAGCAGCAGAAAACTGTTTATTGCAACTGACTTTGCCATCCGGACTCGCTCTGCCGGCGAGAGACCGACCGTCATGCCGATAAAGATCGGCGCCCCGCCCAGCGGATCAACGATAGGCAGTAATGCACCAACAGCCAGCAGGACGGTTGATGTGAAGTGGCTAAAATCAATAATCATTGTGATGGATTAAAGCGCAATTGCACCGTACCGTTTAAATTCAGGATTGACATTCATCTGCTGCCACTGTTGTCGAACTTTGGCTTGCGCAGCTCCTGTGTATCACCTCGACGTGCAACGGCTTCAGGAGTTAACAATATGCGCGGCCACCCTGCTTATCCAGAGTTGTTCGACGTTCTCGACTTCATATCCTGCGACGGGGCCTCCAAGGATAGCCCCGGTGTTGCAGGTAAAATGATTGACGCGCCATCATAATTCCGCAGGTGGAGTGCAGTTACTACACTCTCGTGTAGCAAGTACTAACAACCTACGAAAAACAAATGCCTATTGGCAATTCAACAGCTTAAAAACATTGGCGGGAGGGTGGGATTCACATATATGCCTACAACCCCTTTGAATGCGCGATTTTAGAGCATGATGCTTTAAAAGTTACCACAATAGTTACCACATTTTTCAACTCGATACACTTTAAAGGCTTTTCTTAAATAATGTAGTACAGACCCCTTCGACATCTGTTTCAATCCTCGCCTATCCCGCACTTCAGCAAACTATCCACGACGTTTCAATCCTCGCCCGCCGCCGTAGTGCATTTCGATGAACTCCGGTTTCAATCCTCGCCCGCGCCGAGGCGCGGGCGCTACAGGCTATTACGCATTACTTGCTACTGATTATTTGCAGTTTCAATCCTCGCCCGCGCCGAAGCGCGGGCGCTACACCGAGGCCACCGCCTCGGTCGCATCGCGCAGCTTGTTTCAATCCTCGCCCGCGCCGAGGCGCGGGCGCTACCTACGCAACGGCGATAACCGGAGCTACCTTGACGGTGTTTCAATCCTCGCCCGCGCCGAGGCGCGGGCGCTACGGAGTGAGTGAGTTGGTTGCCGGCCGCCGTAATGGTTTCAATCCTCGCCCGCGCCGAGGCGCGGGCGCTACATGTAGCCAGTGATGAGATCAAGAAGCAAAAAATGTTTCAATCCTCGCCCGCGCCGAGGCGCGGGCGCTACTATGCGGCGTTAGAAGGCAGGCCCAGGTCAACCTTGTTTCAATCCTCGCCCGCGCCGAGGCGCGGGCGCTACAAGGGCATGGCGATCGTGGGCATGTTCAAGAAAAGTTTCAATCCTCGCCCGCGCCGAGGCGCGGGCGCTACCGTTCACGGTTCGGGCTTGTCGTAGCCGTTGGACGTTTCAATCCTCGCCCGCGCCGAGGCGCGGGCGCTACGCGTAGGCCAGGATACCTCCGGCGGCCAGCTGCTGTTTCAATCCTCGCCCGCGCCGAGGCGCGGGCGCTACCGATGCTGGAGTTGCATCTCTGTCCGCTTGGATTGTTTCAATCCTCGCCCGCGCCGAGGCGCGGGCGCTAC
>Ga0307375_10001090_pt1 | contig 30809 bp, 25 predicted proteins | sample TR1MG_FD_202531 | JGI IMG/M metagenome (GOLD analysis project Ga0307375, IMG submission 202531) | Soil microbial communities from Risofladan, Vaasa, Finland - TR-1 | ecosystem: Environmental > Terrestrial > Soil > Coastal area > Acid sulfate soil | place: Finland: Risofladan, Vaasa | collected... | reverse complement strand
ATTACACAACAGGAGATAGATACAGCGATGGAGAGATTGAACAACCGACCCAGAAAACGACTTGGATACCAGACACCCAATCAGGTATTCTTCAAGTCAGGCGTTGCACTTCATATTTGAACCCGCGGTATCAATTTAGAATCTCCTTTTTTATAGGTATCTTTTAGAATGTTCTTTGTTTGGTGTCTGTCTTGATATAGGTAATAGCCTGCTAATGCGCAGATTGATTTAATCAGCGCTTGCGGACCGGGTACTCGAAACGGACGACCATACACGGACGACGAAATGGAAAGAGGATGTACTGGATGGAAATGGCATGATCATTCACGTTGTTGTCGTGAATGTATTTATTGGCGGGCAAGCAATGTTTACTAATTTCAAAAAATAAACATTGTGTTTGAACACAATACTTCGAGATACATTGCACTTGTGAACGTGACAGCAATGTTTAAAAAGTTGCTATGGCAACCACTAATAAAACATTCTTGACCTCGACGGTCGCTGTCGTGATTGAAGGCAATTGTGTTTCCGGTGATAATCAAACACTGTTTCACTTAACGACAACACGCATGATCCGATCTGACCTAATTGCACGCCTTGCCGAGCTACACCCTCAACTACAAATTAAGGATGCTGAGTTTGCGGTTAAAGTAATCATTGATGCGCTGTGCAGCGCACTATCGAAAGGTGGGCGTGTCGAAATACGTGGCTTTGGCAGTTTTGGATTGAATTACCGACCACCACGTCAAGGGCGTAACCAAAAACTGGAGTCAAGGTACAAGTGCCAGCCAAGTACGTGCCGCACTTCAAAGCTGGTAAGGAGCTTAGGGAACGTGTAATCGCCTCGCACTGATCATCAGAAAGAATTGCTTGGTGTTGTGGCCGTCAGCTTCTCGGCGATTCTGTTGAAAAACTCATTATTAAAACCGTCGTGGTGTTCTGAAATTTCGTGGTGTGATGACGTTATCACCCTTTCGGGTGCTTCAACTGGGTTCTGATACCCAGCTTGTTGGTTGATCGGATGGTTTTTGCCTCAAGCGGGCGCACCTATCCTGTCGATTGGTGGTCCGTGTGCAAGCAACTTGGCCATACGGCGCAAATTTTGAGCGGTAGCAGCGAGTGTGAATTCGTCAGCGGCGCCACACAGTCCGCGTAGTCGCAGTCGATCCAGTTTAAGAATGGATTTGAGATGAGCGAAGAGCATCTCGACCTTCTTGCGTTCGCAGCGTGATCTTTGATACTCCGGTGTCGTGGCAATTTTCCGGGCAACATCGCGAGCCTTCTCATGAAGGCTGCGGGCTATCTTGCGCACCGCTGTATTCGGGCAGCACCGGGCTTTCATCGGGCAGGTAGCGCAATCACGCTGACTTGAACGATAGATGATCGTGTCAGCCTTGGTAACATGCTTACGCGGGTTCTTGAACGGGCGCCATTCACTACGGAGTGCGTTGCCGGCGGGACAGCGATATTCGTCAGCCGCTTCGTTCCATTTGAAATCGTCTCGCTCAAAAGTCCCGTCCTTGCGTTCCGTCTTGTCCCACACCGGAATATGCGGCTCGATGGCTTTCTCCTCGACCATCCAGCCCAACATGGGTGCTGAGCCATATGCAGTATCTGCAATGAGGCGTTCCGGTTTGATGTCGAAACGTTCCTCGACACGATCGACCATCAGCTTGGTCGACTCGACTTCTTCGGTGCGACGTGCTGGCGTGGCTTCCACATCGAGGATTACGCCGTGGGCAGTATCGATCAGATAGTTGGTCGAGTAGGCGAAGAAGGCTATTCCGCCGGTCGCGGCAGTCCAGCGCGAGTGCGGATCACTGAGCGAGATTTTGCGCGGCGCTGCCGCTGTCATTGATTCTTGATCCAGGGCGGCAAGATACTCACGCACAGGGCGCGTGTCGATCTCGGGATTAGCCCAGTCACAGTGTTCTCCAGGTTGAACACTGTGCTGGTGGCTTGCGTTGGCCTCGATCAGGCTGGCATCCACCGCGAATCCTTCGCCTTTGACCAGACCGGCTGCCATGCAGCGGCGAACCACCTCGTCAAATACCCAACGGAATGCGCCGCTCTCGCGAAACCGTCCGTGCCGATTCTTGGAGAAGGTCGAATGATCCGGCACGGCATCTTCCAGGCCAAGCCGACAGAACCAGCGATAGGCCAGATTCAAATGCACTTCCTCGCACAGCCTGCGCTCGGAGCGGATGCCGAAGCTGTAGCCGATGATCAGCATGCGGATCATCAACTCCGGATCGATGGAGGGCCGTCCGGTGTGGCTGTAGTATTCAGCGAGATGCTGGCGAAGATTGGTTAAGTCGAGATGCTGATTGATACCACGAAGGAGGTGATTCTGTGGAACGTGGTCTTCAAGATCGAAGGAGTAGAACAAACGCTTTTGCTTATCCGTCTGAAACCCAATCATATCAAGGCTCCCAGCTATTTAAGTATGTGAAATTATACCATTCGCAACATCAAATTTAGAAGGAGTTTTTCAACAGAATCCGGCCATATCAGACGGTCGCTCACGCCCTAATTCAATTGGCTATGGATGGCCGCTTTGTAGCAGCCTATTAGCATGACGCTATATCCATAAGGAGACATTCGTCAGTCCATAGAGAATCAATAAATCAAGTTTCATAAATATCTCAGCCTATAGTTATGATCGGTATGGTTTAATTCGTACCTAGGTTATTCCTACTCTTTCATAACTGATGAATAATTCCGTTAAAGCAATTGTTGCCACTTCGCCTGCACACTCTCTTGAGGACGGCTTAACTGTTGTCGACCCAAACGCTTCGAGTATGGTTGAGGCTCTTCGTGACATTGGCTATTCACTGGAATCAGCGGTTGCTGATGTTATTGATAACTCAATTACTGCCACTGCAACACGAATAGATATTCGCTTTGGATGGGAAGGCGACGCTGCTCCTTGGTTGGCTATTTTTGACAACGGTTATGGAATGACGGAATCTGAACTTGTCGAAGCTATGCGCCCTGGCGGAAAAGATCCTCTAGCATTAAGAAGCACCGATGATCTCGGCCGATTTGGATTAGGTCTTAAAACCGCATCATTTTCCCAATGCCGGAAAGTTACGGTCGTTACTATTTCAGATGGCGTTCAGTCGGCCAGGCAATGGGATCTTGACTTGGTAAGAGCAAAAAATAAATGGGTACTAAAAACCCCGAACCTCGCTGAGCTTGATGTTCTTCCTGGATTGTCCATGCTTGGGGCAAAAGGGACAATGGTACTGTGGCAATCTCTAGATAGACTTGATCTTGGAGGTGACTCTGGTAGAGTGCATCAAGTCATGAACGAAAGGGTTGCTTCGATATGTGAACATGTATCTCTCGTCTTTCACAGATTTATCAGCGGCGAGCCTAAATATCCCAAGATTATTATTGCGGTCAACAATAATCCAATCGAGGCATTTGATCCATTCAATGCAAAGCATCCCGCTACGATACATCTCGGAGAGGAGCCTCTGGATGTTGAAAAGGCCACTGTTACCTTCAGACCTTATATCCTTCCTCATCACAGCAAAGTAAGCGCAGAAGAGTACGAGCGACTAGGCGGGAATGAGGGTTATCTTCGAGGACAGGGATTTTATATTTACCGTAATCGTCGGCTAATTATCCATGGCACATGGTTCCGCATGGCGAGACAAGAGGAAATGACAAAACTGGCCAGAGTGCAGGTTGACATACCGAATACCCTAGATCACCTTTGGACTATCGATGTAAGAAAATCTCGTGCCAAGCCGCCAGAAGCAGTCAAGAAGCGTCTTCGTTCAATCCTGGACCGTATCCGTGATACGGCCAAGCGACCCTATAATCATCGTGGTACTGCTGCTATAAACTTACCTGGTGAGCCTGTTTGGCAACGTCTATATCATAATGAGCATGTAAGTTACCAACCGAATAACAAACATCCAGTTTTAGGTGATTTCAGATCTGATTTGCCAGCAGAAATGCGAAAGAAATTCGATGGAATATTGTCCGTTATTGGCAAGTCAATCCCCTTTGCTGCGATCTTTAATGATATGGCATCCAGACCAAAGGAAACCGATACCAATACTGACACAGCAGAGGCACTCGAAAAACTGGCAAGCCTCCTATTTGAGGATATGGCCACTCAGAACCCAGAGTACGTGTCAAAAATGATGAATAGCATTGAGCCATTTGCATCTAATCCAGATTTTGTTTCCGATTACATAAAGCGTCAAAGCGCATAAGGAGTTTTTCAATTGAATCCTCAGGAGTTTGAGAATCAAGCCAAAGCATCATTAAATGCAATGACTTCAGTAACTCCTGAAAAAATAAGATTGATCGTTCGTCATTCGCTGGAAATGTATGGTGCAGACGCGCCGCAATTTACTGACAAAGAGCAGTTTATTGAGCAGATATCCAAATCTCTCGAGTCTAAACTGGACCTCTCTATGCCAGATGCGACAGTCATTAAACTTCCTTTTGAAGAATGGATAACTCAGCGTCGCGCAGAAGAAGAACTGTTTTATTGGAGCCGCTATCGTCAGCATCTTCTTCAAGTAGGATTTTCAAAAGAAATGGTTGGAACGATAGGTCGAGATACGGACAAAATCGTGGGTCTCCTGGAAAATCCAAGCAAGCCAGGTGGATGGAAACGTCGAGGTTTGGTCGTTGGCCATGTTCAATCAGGGAAAACAGCAAACTATAGTGGCGTAATCAGCAAGAGTGCTGACTACGGCTACAAGATCATTATTCTGCTTGCTGGAGTTCACAACAATCTACGAAGTCAGACACAGCAACGCCTTGAGGAGGCATTCATCGGAGTCGATACAGATAAACTCGAGAAAAACTTAACATTTAACGAGGCAAAAACTGGAGTGGGTCGGATTTCTGATATTTCACGAACACCATATAGCCTTACTTCGAGAGAGCATGATTTTCAAAAGAGCTCAAAGAGGGCGAGTAACTTCACATTAGGTTCTGTAAATGTACCTGTCGTATTTGTAATTAAGAAGCAAACTTCAGTCCTTAAAAATTTGATTGAATGGCTTACAAGCCTCAATGAGACAAAAGGCGGGAAAATTCTTTATACCCCAATGTTGTTGATTGATGATGAAGCTGATAACGCTTCAATAAATACATCAACAACTGAAAATGATCCAACTCGCATCAACAGGTTGATACGACAACTTCTCGCTCTTTTTGAGCAGACGAGCTATGTCGGATATACGGCAACGCCATTTGCCAACATATTTATTGACCCAGAGTCTGACCATGAAATGATCGAGGATGATCTTTTTCCGAAGCACTTTATCGTGTCCCTAGAAGCGCCAGAGAATTACGTAAGTGCTTCAAGAATATTCGGCGATGACGGCGATCTAAACAATTTTGTCGCTCCTGTTTCAGATCACCTTGCCGCTTTTCCTGAGCGGCACAAAATTACTCACCCAGTTGAAACTCTTCCTCCAAGTTTAATGGAAGCTGTCAGACGATTCATATTGGCCAGGGCGATACGTATTCAACGAGGGCGTGGCCAAGATCACTCTTCAATGCTTGTAAACGTATCGCGTTTTAATAAAGTGCAAAATCAGGTTACATCGTTAATAAGTCACTATGTGGAAGAGTTACTTAACTCTGTTAAGTTGCACTCGTCTCTCCCAGAGAAAGAAGCTTTAAAAGATCCTGGAATTCGTTCATTGAAAGAAACATGGATCGGTATGTCCATTATAAATGGCGAAACTTGGGAGCAGGTGAGGAGGCATCTGAACCAGGCGGCCAGCACAATCGTTGTCAAAACCATTAACAATAAATCTCCTGATCGTCTTGACTATAAAAATTATAAAGAAAATGGGTTGCACGTCATTGCTGTTGGAGGATTGAGTTTGTCACGTGGCTTTACTCTCGAAGGTCTAACAATCAGTTATTTCATCCGAAATTCTATTATGTACGACACATTGCTTCAAATGGGGCGATGGTTCGGCTACAGAGATGGATACCTGGACTTGTGCCGTCTTTATATGACTGAAGAAGCCGAGAGTTGGTATGCGCATATCTCTGCTGCACTTGATGAGTTGAGAATTGAGTTTCGAATGATGGAAAAAATGCATAGAAGTCCTGAAGAATTTGGTTTGAAAGTACGAACACATCCCGACTCACTGATTGTCACGGCACGCAATAAAATGCGAACAGGTAAAAAAGTAACGCACTCTGTGTCACTCAATGGGCGGCTGATAGAGACTGTTCGTATCAAGTCTTCCACAAAATCATTGGAAAGCAACTTTAAAGAGGTGGTCAATCTTGCTGGGGAGCTTGAGAGTGATTACGGTCAGAACAGAACGAATGAGTCAGGGTTGGGGTACATATGGCGGGATGTCAGTGCAGATCTGGTTTGTTCATTTTTAGCACGGTTTGAGGTTTTCGACAGCGAACTCGATATTGCCAGGCAGCATCCGGTAATCAGTTTTATAAAGAATGATCCTGGCAGCCTTGGTTTGTGGGATGTTTGTTTCTACAGTCTGAATGAAGGTCTTGAAACAGATGTTGGGCCGATCAAAATCCGGCAACAACGGCGAGGTTGCCTTGATAAAGGCGATTGTTATGTCGTCAGTGGAACCAAGTCGCGAGTTGCATCCAGAGGTGCTGAGAAGGTTGGGTTGTCGGCAGAGCAGATCAAAGAGGCAAAGTCCTCCGTAGAGGGAGAAGACAATGTCCCGGATTACGTTTATAGAATTTACCGCACAAAGCCTTTGTTGATGATACACGTTCTGGATCTCGGTCTTAATAAGGCGAAGAGTGACATTCGCCTGGCTGACAAAGCTTGCGCTTGGGGTATTAGCTTCCCCGGAGAAAAGGGTAAGGGGCGTGGCAAGCTGGTGGAATACCTGGTTAATACTGTTTGGTGGAAAGAACAGTTCGAGGATCAAAATGATGATGCGGAGGATGAAAGTGATGTCCAGAGCTGATCCTTGGAGTGATATTGACCCAGATACGCCACAGGGTACGCTGCATGCACGAAGGGCTGATGCTACTCATCCTCACGATTTTTTTTGGGGACGCGATGTACAAGGCCACAGGCTTCTTATTTATCAATCAACTAATCTCGTAACTGATCTCAAGCTCCCAAACTTGCGTGGAGTGAATATTGAACTCAAACCAGATAGCCTGATACTCAGGCTTACACAACATAGTGATCTCGAAATATTTGCTACATTATGCTGGAGCCTCATTGATAGAACACGTGGAGCACAACCCGGGAGCGAGGTTCTTGTTCGTATTATTGATCAACTGGAAAGATGGCAGAGATTTCTTGGAAAGGGCAATGATAGACTATTGAGTGATGAGCAAATTAGAGGTCTTTTTTGCGAATTGAAGTTTCTTGAGCGTGAATTGATCACACGATTTGGCACGTCAGCGATCGCATATTGGCGAGGACCGGTGGGTGATCCGCAAGACTTTGCAGTCGGCACTACGCTGTTTGAAGTCAAGAGTCATACTGCAGGTTCAGCCCCTGTATTGATGATTTCATCTGCGGAACAGTTGTGGCATGAAGCTGGCGAACTGTTCATGTTTGCTTACACAATCGGTGAGTCCTCTGCTGAATCGTCTGGCGCTCAATCACTATCATCCCTAGTTTCACAGCTACGTGCTTCGTTTAATACAGTGGAAACATTAGATGTATTTGAAGATCGGCTCATGGAGGTCGGTTACATAGATCACCCCGATTACGAGCGGGAATTCTTTACTGTATCTGCTCCGGAATCGTATCAGGTTGACGATGATTTTCCGCGCATCACCAAAAATGCCATCATGTCTGGTGTATGTCGAGTCAAATACGGTATCGAGCTGGCAGCCTGCCTGCCCTTCAAAGCCATGCCAGATTGGTCTGCATTAGGAGCCAAAAATGGAAATTAATTCATTCTTCGACGACCTTCGGCAGGACATCATCCTCCGAGCTGATTCTACCGAGAATTTCACTGACGAAGCATTTGCGGAAGTTGTAACTGAATATCTGGTTGATTCAGGCTCGATTGATGAGTTTGTACCTTGCAAGTTTATTCATCGCGGCATGCGTGTAGATGGCTATGCTCTGAAGTGGGATGAGGCGCTGCTAGAGCTGTTTGTGGTTGACTGCCGCCGTGGTGATGTTGCGGAAAAAATGACCAGAGCGGAGATGGGTCAGGTTTTCAAAAAGGCAGAAACTTTCTTTGAGAAATCCTGTTTGGTCAGCTTCGTTGAACAAATGGAGGTAGCACACCCGGCATTTGGGCTGGCTCGGACGATTCTTGATCAAGCGGACCAGATCAAACGGGTGCGCTTCTATCTGCTTACCAATGCAAGCCTTACAAGTAGTGTCAAAGACTTACCCCCAAAAACAGAACAACAGCGGGAATGGTCATATCGCGTATGGGATTTGGAGCGCCTTGCAAGAACGATAGGGACAGGTGAGCCTGAGGCTATTTCAGTTGATTTCAAGGAATTGTTTGGCAGCAAGCTTGTTTGTCTTCCAGCGGATGATGGTGAGGGAGATATAAAGTGCTATATGGCAGTGATACCTGGGAGCTGGCTCGCCCAACTATACGATATATATGGCGGACGACTTCTCGAACAGAATGTCCGTACATTTTTGCAGGTTCGCGGAAAAGTAAACAAGGGGATTCGAAAAACGATACTTGAAGAACCTAGACGATTTTTTCCATACAACAACGGAATATCGGCAACAGCCGAGGAAATCGTCGAAGAACGATTAAATCGTGTCACTTATGTAGTCTCTTTGAAAAATTTGCAAATAGTAAACGGTGGGCAGACTACAGCGTCAATTTTTAACGTCCTTAAAAAGGATAAGGGTGCTTCAGTCAAAGATGTATATGTCCAGATGAAACTTTCGGTTGTAAAGCCGGAACTGGCATCAGAGATCGTGCCAAAAATATCAAGGTATGCAAATAGTCAGAACAAAATTAGCGACTCTGATTTTTTCTCGAATCATCCATTCCATGTGGTCATTGAAAACATATCCAGGCGACTTTCCGCACCAGCTAAGCAGGGCTCCCAGATTCTCACGCACTGGTTCTACGAACGTGCGAAAGGTCAATATGCCAATGCTACGGCTTACTTGTCTTCTTCAAAAAAGCGGGAGTTTCAGGCACGAAACCCACGCGATCAGGTGATATCGAAGACCGACTTGGCTAAATATGTGCAGACCTTCATGGAGCTGCCACATGAGGTGAGTCTTGGTGCCCAGAAGAATTTCGGGAAATTTGCTGACCTCATAAGCGGATTATGGGAGCATCATGAACACGACTTCAATGAGTTGTGGTTTCGCCGTGCTGTAGCAGAAGCCATTATTTTTCGACATGCCGAAGTTATGGTACTTCGCGCTCCTTGGTACGCACAAGGTTATCGTGCCAATACTGTGACTTATGGTCTCGCTTTCCTTACGCACAAGATACGTGCTGCAGGATACGAGATGGATGTGCAGCGCATTTGGCGGGAACAATCTCTGCCAGAGGTTTTTGAAGAGGAAATTCTAAAGTGCTGTCATCTTGCGCAAGATGAAATTATTAGTGGTGCTGCCAAGAACAATGTGATTAACGTTACTGAGTGGTGTAAACGTAAAGCATGTTGGGATCAGGTTATGTCCATGACATACAAGATGCCGAATTCATTCATCAAACTACTAAAGGAAAGGGACGAAGTGCGATCCGAGGTGGTTGATGCAAGACGCGAGCAAAAGGGCATTAGCGAAGCGGAAGCATATATCGCTGTGGTCAATGCCGGCGCTGTTTATTGGGCAAAGGTTCGTCAGTGGGCGGAAGCTAACTCAGATATCAGGCCCTCAGACCTCGCGCTTTTGAAGATTGCGTCCGCAATGCCAAAAAAATTGCCTAGCGAAAAGGATAGTGTCAGATTATTTGAGATAAAAGCTATGTTCGAGGATTCAGTTCGGCCTTAAGCATTCTTGTTTTAGAAAAATGACATATTGTGTATTCCGGCTACTAGGCGACGATCTGGGTTGCAGCTTGGATTGCCGTTTCTCGGCCATTTCGGACGCTGGCGATTTTCTGAAAAGGCTGTAGGTGTAGCCTTCTGGGATGTCCGCTTCCAACTTCTCGAACCGTCAACTTTGACACATAAGCGACACTCAAAAATCCAGAAGTCGAATGAGAACGGCAAGAATTAATCCAGCAATTTATCAATCACATGTATTCGCTGTGAGAACTTCTGAGAATCAGTTGTGCTCAAGGCTTGGCGAACTTTCTTTAGATAGCGTTTGCCCTTATATAGATTAGTTTCGACAATGGCGAGTTCTGCAAAGACGTTGTCATCATGTGATAACTGGCCAAATCCTTCCGCTGGTAGTTTACGATATAAAAAAAGTTCCGCCACGGCTTGGCGAAGTTGCTGGCATCGATCCCACGTATCCCACCAACCAGCATTAGGTAAACGATTATTGAGCAAGTCCCACGCTTCGTTGTTAATAGAATTATTCATTGCTGCACGATAGATTACATCAAATGAAATGGCCACAAGTTCGGCGCTGCTATGAGAAGTCGAACCTAGAGCTCGACTGAGCAAGTAGGACATGAGATATGCCACCTCTGACTGTTGCAGATCACCTTCGGCATTCTGCATAGCCAGGACCCAGGGATCCTTACCGTACTCATTGGGAACGCTATCTGGTGATGTCATGTGGGCTATAGTGGCGAGAGAATGCCGCCTCTTAAAGCGACCTTCTGCTAGTATCTGAGCTAAAGCACCCTTATCTAACATCGCGTATTCAAGCCACGGCAGTAGCGCTTGAGGCATCGCCTTATTAGCATCGTCAAGCTTCTGAACAAGTACCCGCCAAATGGCTGTAAAGCCAAAATTATTAAACGCTGACTTAGCAAGATCAGCAACACCTGAAGCAATCATCGCACTGATTATCGCTTGCCACTTATCTTGATTATTCTGCACAACATCAAACACAGCATTGCGAATATCTACATCGCTATTCCAAAAATTAGGGTCCATGACAATATCTGGACGATGCACAAGTATTGGTGCAACTAGTTCTGGGGCAGACTGCAGCCCACCTATCAAACTTTCATTGGTCAATGTTGAAAGTGTGCTTGTTGCAATAGCATTACCCGCACCTACTGCATCAAACAAGCCAACGAAAGCAACTGGGGATTTCATCCAGATTGAATTCCCGATGTTACTAGCCTGCAAAGATAAAATCTCGTTATCAAGTAGGTCAAGGTTGCGAACTAGAAAATCAAGCGCACGAATGCTCAAGCTCTTGACGTGATTTGCTGCACGCAACAACACAAACTTGCGAGCGGCTATTGCTGTTGAGACGGTAAATTCGTCATCCAATAGTGTTATGGCCTCATCAAATGAACTTGGCTGAGTTTCACTTTCTTCTATAAGTTCATGCAAAGTAGTTAATGTGGCGAAAGCACTTCGCCCGGTGGTCATATCACCACCGACACGTCTTAGGAAATCGCGCAATGAACTCTGTGACGAACACGCAAGGTCTTTAAAAGCGTGGTCAAGCCAAGTGTTAGTTGACGTCGGCATATCTGCAACATCTATTGCGCTGGGGAATTGTCTGCGCAGGCCGAGGTCATTTGGTACGAGTTGTAGATCGAAGGTAACCCGATCGCTAGAACGGTCTGTGGTTGTTGAAGTGCAGAAGCAGAAAGCCCTGCGTAATCGTGGCCATTGCTGAAACCATAGCGCTAAAACAACGGGCGCTGGATCAAAGTCACTAGTATAAGTAGCAATGACACTCTTTTCTGGTTTGCTATAGAGCGCTAACAATAATTTTCGAGTCCACTGGTTAGAATCGATACTTAATTCAGGTATGCAATCAAGTTCGCTATCAAGACCGAGTCCCATTTCACAATGGCTACTATATCCATTCAGCTCACCTAACATAGGGCGCCTAAATATAGTCAACAGCTTCTTCGCGCTTTTCAGATTGGCCAAGTCGGCAAAGTCAATCAATAGCGTATGTGTCCACACGCACCCTGGGCGAGCCATCTCGGGTGCCGGCCAAGTTTTCGCAATCGCGTAGTATCCGGAATCCGTGAGCGGATATCCGGTTAAGTAGCCTTCATCCGAAACACGAACGCCTGACCCCGCTATATCGCTAAGAATTAGCATGGTCTTGGAATCTTGCGGCTTTAACTTAAGCGAGGATGCAATCTCGCGATGGCCATCCACATAGCCATGCAATGCTTGATGGATTTTGATGCTTTGCATCTGCTGCATCAACTTATGAGCCATTCCAAAGGCTCCGTGAGATCGTGTGATTCTATTTCTTTATACACCAACTGAATGCGCGTCGATGGGCTGTCAAGGGCAAGCAAACTTTCTGCTTCGGCACTAGCAGGAGCCTGAGGATTTTTTGGGTCTAGCTTATCATAGTCACCGCCTTGAGCACTGACGCCATAGGCGCGCCACTCCCATTTGTCCGCATCCTGTCTCAGGTACTGATGCAACAAGGGGAGTTTTTCTTCGATGAATTTATCCGGTGTCAATCCCTCATCTCGGACTTTATCCCATGCAGATAACATCACTGCCAATCGTCGCGGGCCTATGTCCAACGGTTCCTCTCTAAGTAGCGACAACAAACTAACAATTTTCACCTGAGTAGGAGCATATTTAGGATGCCAAGGTATATTGCCATCTGCCGGAATCTCAACGTCAAGTTCCTTTGCCATGGCCGTCATATCCACAACCCACCTAGGTGATTTGATATTGTCTGCATGAATAAATAGCAATAAGCCACCGCCGCGCAGATATTCGACTTCCTTGGAATCGCACTCACGCCTCTCCCACATATCCCTAAATGTTTCGCCCGCAATGTCCGGGAATGTTGCGACGAGTGGAGTGTTACTTTGATCTTTCAAATTTATACTCACCAACCGACTTCCACTGATGAAAGTGCGTTCCTGCAACTTCGCGTTTCTCCATAGTTTGGCAATGGCGTTTAGATAAGCTGAATCCCCTGAACGAAGACTATGAAAACTAAGTTTCGTAGCCAACTCATGATCACAAATCGTGTGCCACAGTGCTGCAAGAAATGTGGTCTTACCAGAGCTCGGTAGACCTATGACAACGACAGACCTGTGTGGTAGTGTGTCCATGTCAATCCTTTATAACAGTAAGCCGACCAATCATACGTGTTGCAGATGTAAACCGCTGGTATACGGGCCACTCACGCTCAGGTGTCAATAGCCAAAAGTTAAGTAACTCGGATATTCCATATCCACGCTTAAAATTAGTAAACTTAGGCGATGCAGCCACTTTGAATGGTTCAATGCATGTAAAGTTGCCTGCAAATATACTGCGTAGGCTTTTCAAGATATTGTCAAAATCCCGTTCGGCGCGCCCCGCATGTGGCGATTTTTGGACGGCATCAATTTTAGTTAGCGCTAGCGCAACTCTCGGTTTATGCAAAACAACTTCTGCTTCAACCAATGCTTGGACGATAAGTTCAATGTCACTCCTAACGTCGTGACGTGCGGCAGAATCCAGTAACCGTTCGCCATCTACAAGAATGGTAAGTGAGTCAGCACGATCGACTTCACAAAACTCATGCGCGTCTTCTACAGCGTCGGTGGCTTTTCTATAAGTTTCACCTGCTCGATCTCCAAGAATCAGCGTCATGCCCTCTTTAGCCGCTGCTCCTCGGACATCCAAATGGTAGAATTTTATCCCTTCGCCGTGTTTGGTTCTTTCACTATGAGGTATTGCACGATTTGATGTGCAACGTGCATCGTGGCAGGCCAGCTCAAATGCATGTAGTGTCTTAGATGACGCGAACTCTACACCACCGACTGGTCCCTCTTGAAATAGGTCGAACATACTAGCAATCAGGCTTGTCTTGCCTGCATCGTGAGGCCCTATTACAGCAATTACCTTACATTGTCTTTGTCGTAATATTCTGGTGGCTTCTGGGATGGTAAGCTTTGCCGCAGACGATAAGGTTACTACAGTGTTAGTGCGGCTCTTTTCCTCCGCATTGTCCGACTCGATCTTTTCGGGCTCTACGGCTGCTTTACCATAATTCTGGCATGCCACTAACTCGAGACCCTCAACGCATTTTCCAGTCTCACCAACCCTACATTCCGGGTTACTACAAGTGATAATATTCCCATCGACATCGGTCATGGCAGCTATTCGCCTGAAAACAATTGAAGGAGACGCTCCCTGTAGAACAGGTTGCCGAGCTCAAGTGGCGTAAAGGATATCTCAGCATCCAGCCCAGTCGTGGCTGCCCAATTAGCAATCCACTTCTCGCCAGAACCAGTTTCTAACTGACGCTTAATTGCGAAATGAATTGGTTGTGTTACAGGTGATGGCTCAATGTCTTCGACTAGTGATAATAGCCATTTTTCTTTGGCGGCATTTATGGCTTGGTGCAATTTCAATTCCCCAGCGTCGCGTAGACCAGCACGAGATAGCAACCCTTTAATTGAGACGGGCCCTGGCAAAACTTCGGTTTGGTCAGCAAGCTCTTTCGCAAAAATAAGCGGTTGCACTTTTTGTTCCACCTTATCGAACGGGCAACTCTCATCTATGCTGCGCCCGCCAGTTAGCCACCACAGCATCTGCAGCTCTTCGTCCTGCTGCTTTATGAAAGTATTCACTTCATTGATTGTCTCTTTCTGTTTTGTCGTGATTGTTTTCAGCGCTGTGTTTATTGCTGTTGCAGCAAGAGTGAAAGCGGCCGCGAATCCGGTTGCGTCAGGCTGTGCAGCTACTTTCGCAATCGCATCTTCAAGACCCAATTTCGGTATTGCTGTTGAGGTATGTTTGGCTAGGTCTGGGCGTTGACTATTCGACTCGGAAAGTCTGATTAAGGCGCTTTCGGCAAGACCTACAATATCCATTGGGAGCTTGTGTTTGCGACCACCTCCTGTAGCAGTCGTAGTGATAGCAAGCGCAACCAAATCAGCGAACCCGGCGTCACCAATATCAAGTAGCACTACCAAACCACAACCAGCGAGGACTTGCATCTCTCGATCATTCCTTGGCACCACACCCTCTGGATTGGCCTCATGTAACGCAGCACGAAACTCTTTGAGAAAAGTAGAGGAGGCTTTTTGGCGGGTATCGAAAGCCAAACGGATTAGATTTTCTATGACATCACCATCTGGTTCATCGACGAAGGCCACGATACCAGCCCAGCACTTCTCGCGCGCATCGATATCTTCACTCAGTTCAAACTCGCGAACCCAAACTGGAAATTCTGTATGCATCGGCATTACGTCTTCACTATTCATAAATTCCTCTCCCTTTGTTCAACTTCCTGCGCTAATTGTTCAAGCAACCCTCGTTCACCTGCTAGAAGCAGTGCGCGCCCATAACGCTCTGGCTCTGGTGTTTTCATGTCCGCTTCTACAATGAGGCCAAGTTTTAGCGAAATTTCGCGCCGCTGGCTCATGGTTAGGTTCCAGAAGCGCATCACAAGGTTACGTGTAGCTTGACTGCTCATCTCTACTTCAGCTTTCCTACTTGTTTCCAACAACAACGATGAATCTTTAGCTGCATCATGCAATTTTGGAATTTTGGTCGCATTATTTGTTAACCCTATGGTGTGGCTAAATATAGCGTTTCCTTCTCGGGTTAATTTTGGCACATACCTGTCCGGATTGGTTTGCCATTTCATCACCCGTGCGTCAATTTGGAGATTTCTGACCATACCAACGTCCCCATCAACAGCGAGATTTATTAAGTTATACCCAGGTTCCCAACCATTCTCTTGCCTATCTGGATTCACCGCACCAGCACCAAATCGCATAAAGTAAACTTCTCTCATGACACGTTGACGATGTTTGTGTCCAAACAGGTGAAGTAAAGCACGCCCTTGAACCGCGTCCTCAACCGCATCAATATCGAGGAACCAGTCTGGTGGATGATGAGACATCACCAAGTTTATCTCGCCATCAGATGGATTCAGTACTGTCTGAAGCGGACTCAGATATAAGCTACCACGAATATCATTCTGGCTACCAGCCTCTTGCGGCGCGCCAGAAATAAGAGTCGAAGTTAGACCGTGTAATCGCAAGAACATACCTTCTGCTAGCTTCAATTCTTGATGCCAACAAAGTCGATCCGGCGTGTACACTTGACATCCAAAATGCTTAGCAAATTCGTTGTATGCGGCGAGTGGCTCACAGAGTGCGCTCCCAGTCGTTGCATCGCTGAATTGTTCTAGCAACACCTTTTCCCTCTTTGCATCACTCGCTGTTTTGATAGCATGTTGTACGTTTCTTACTGCTGGACTTTTAGTAATTGCAGCGCGATCAACATCGTGATTGCCTGGCACGACAAAAATTCTCTCTTGCGGGCAACCTCCTGCCTTAGCAAGTTCCATCAGCCACTTGAAGGCCGCTTCATACTCTTCAGGGTGTGCTTTATACGCGATATCGCCAGTAACAAGGATAGCGCCAACTGGGCCGAGTTCGGCCACTTGTGTCCGAACATCCTGCACCATCAACGCTCGAAATGGACGATCAGCATCGTTATCGGTTGCGCAGACCGGATGCCGGAAGTGTATGTCGGAGATGTGAAGTAGCAGCATTGAGGGGCACTCTCTATGTAAGCCATAAGCATACCAGTGTTAGACCGAAGCTGCGTATCCGTGAAACGAACAATTTATCATCGCGTGCTGCACATCTGATTGAAACAATCGGACGCAATTTAAAAGTTGGATTTGATAAAATATTTCCGCCGGTTGAAACTCCGATACGGGGCGAGGAACACTGCAAGCAAATGAAGCAGTGATCCTGCCAGTCCGGTGTTGTTAGAGGCGCTTGATGAACGACCGGTTGGGTCGAAAGTGACGGTTCGAAAAACTTGGAACCGGACATTCACGCTGGCTGAACTGACATCTATTTCAGGAAATCCCCAAGGTCCGGTGTGGCCGATGATCAGCTATTCGCGGTTAATGTGATGTTGATGAATTAATTACCTGCCTGACAATTACAGCAATTTCTTTGGCGAGCAATGGTGGTACAGCATTTCCAACTTGGTGAAATTGCTGTGTTCGGTTTCCTTGGAAAAAATAGTTATCTGGAAAAGTTTGAAGACGTCCTGCTTCACGCACTGTCAGACTACGACACTGGGTTGGGTCTGGATGAATGAAGTAGTGCCCGTCCTTTGAAATATGGCTGGTAACGGTGGTGGCAGGCTCATTCTTGAGTTGCACTCTGAACCGATCCGAGAATTTTCCTGTTTCCCAGTTGGCGTGATCGGGTCGCAGGCCTTTCAAACTGAAATCTTCGTGCCCCTTGGGCGAGTGTTTGAAAGTTTTTGCAAAGGTGGCCGCATAAACATAGCGGCGTAAATCGCTAGTCATATGGCCACGTGTCTCGTGGTTTAGCCAAACTTTCAACTTGCTGTCTTCATACCATTTGGCGAGATCAGATTTGTTAACTTTAGACTGAATATTTTTTTCCAACCTGTTGCTGCCCGTTCCTAATTTTGGGGTTATTTTCTTTTCGATCTCTTTAAGTGCTGCGCTCAGTTCTGACAATTCTTTTTTATTTGATGATTCTCGTGCCAATTCTGACAAGTGTTGCTTTAAAGTATTCACCCATTTTTCGCTGCTATCTTCCTCTTTGCTCAATTTGCTGCGCAACTTGGGAAGGTCGTGTGTCACATTATCAAAGGATTGGATTGCCTTTTTCTTAAGTTGCTTTGGGGTGGCATTAATATCATCTCTAATGCCAAGCAGAATTACCCGATGTCTTGCCTGTGGGATGCCATATTCCTCTGAACGAATGATGAAGTCTCGGGGGTCGATGTTTTTAATTTTCGATTCGCTATCAAATACAGTGTTGCTGACAAGAGAATGAATTTTGTATCTGTGACCAGTGTCGTCGCCAAAGACTTGGTCGGGATTTTCAAGATCTTTAAGTATGGTATGAAATATAGGTTTCCCGTCGACCTTGGCTGAAAGAATGCCTTTGACATTCTCCATGACAAAGACAGCCGGTTTGTAGCGGTGGATGATGCGCAGATATTCCTTGTACAGATAGTGGCGTGGGTCATCTTCTGCTACATAATCAAGTTTGCCACGATTCCGTGCACGTCCTACAAGCGAATAGGCTTGGCACGGCGGTCCTCCGATCAAGACCCATGGTTTTTCAGGGCCTATCTTTGCCTTGTCCAAGATAGTATTAAGATCCTTATTACCCTCTTCTGTGCCAAGCGTAATTTGTCTGGCTTCTCGCCCGGCTTCTTCCCAATCTGAGTATGTCTCGTCATCATATGGATTGGGTGCTTCACCATTACAATAGCGATAATAGCTGGCCAAGAATTGTTTTCCTTTTCTGCTTAGAATTCTGTAGAACGAGCGTAGCTTCAAAGTTTTATGAGCTGAGGTTTCCATTTCTGCCGAGACGATGATTTTGAAAGCTCTGTCGTTATTAATAGATGAGAAGCCCTCACCAAGCCCGCCAGGGCCAGCAAACAGGTCAACTATGGGTATTGGTGTGGGTTGGGGCATAATTATTTCGGGTAAGGGATGCGGCAATTAACTGAGACTACCAGGAATGGTTGATATAGTCGATAAGCAAACACGATCCCGTATGATGTCGGGGATCAAAAGTAAAGACACGCAACCTGAAATGAAGGTGCGGCGTTTTCTTCATGAGCGTGGTTTCCGTTATCGCCTGCATGATCGTTCTTTGCCAGGCGCGCCAGATATTTGCTTGCCACGTTATCGTCTGGTCATATTTGTGCAGGGCTGTTTCTGGCACAGACATGATGGGTGCGGGCTGAGCTATATTCCGGCGAGTAATCAAGACCGTTGGCTGGCAAAATTTCAGCAGAATGTTGAACGTGATTGCAGGAATATTGATTTGCTTTTACGAGCGGGTTGGCGGGTGATTGTTTTGTGGGAGTGTGGCTTGCGACGCCATGAACCGACGCTGTTGGATTGGTTGCCAGATGAAATCAAGCGCGAAAATGGTAAGGCCAAGGTTGATTGGCCATAAAAGCAACGTTAAGCAATCTGCTTAATGCTACCTTCTTTAATCCAGCGATCTATCGCATTTTGAGCGGCATTCAGGTAGACCATCAGAGCGTCAGGCATACCTTCATCTACGTCGCGCCCACCGAAATGTTCTATTAAGGCCTGCAACTTATTATCCTCACAAAACCCCCCATAACAATTTGCGTCCACGTAATCATGGAGGGCTGAAAATGAAGCACAATCCACTGGTACTCGTCCGGCCTTAACGTCGTCAATAATTTCATTTTTCATACGCTCAATGGACTCATCAAGTGTTGGTATGGTCATGCTTGGTTGCTTAGGCGGAAAATTGATTAAGTCCGCTTCTCGAGTGCGTTGGATTAGACTCATCCATTCAGCATTCTCACGTATCTCTGTGCCGTATACCTTCTCATCGAACGGTTTTTCGCTGTGCAGCCAGTCAAGGAACTCTCGCTTACTGATAGTAACTTTCCCACCATCTTTTCCGTGTGAATAGTGACGGTCACGTCCCGGATAGCCAATAATCTTATTCCCGTCCTCGTTCAGCTCGGAATCGTTCCAGTTAAGCAGGACTTCGCCAAGATCGTCGCGACCAATCTTTTTGACGATAGCATCGAATGCCTTTCCAACATTAACATTGCTCATTGAGGCAACATTATTTTTCATTTCATCGCCCTTTAATATAATGTTTGTCGTTTAATATGACGCATATCATATATGCACACGTGCATACGGTCAAGAGATTAATTTGAGATGTTTTAATCTGACTTCTAGATTAGAAACTGCCCAGTCTGGGCAGTTTCTAGCGCTGGGTAATAATGGGTCTGTCAACCAAGACTGAACTGCTCTCCAGCTACATGGCCGCTTTGTTTCGTCTGATATGTATTGAGCTGCCATGGCACGAGTGATTCCTGCGCGTTCAATGAGTGAGGCAAGAATTTCTTGATTGGTTTTCATATTCCCTTACATACAATGCACATGTGCGTAGTCTATCGTCGATTTTTTAAGCTGTCAGTATCAGAAGGCGTTCCGTGCGAACTGAGTGCCTTTTCAGAAATTAGCCACAGTCAGCAAAGGCGAGGAACTGACATTCGACATAACATCTTTGGCCAACTGCTCATTATCGGGAGACGATCTTCACGACAGACCGTTTTCGAGGAACGTAATTACAAGGTCTTATGGTTGCCCACCGACCTGCAATATCTGCTGACGCTCCCAAATCTGAATGCGCACGCTAGGTATATTGTCGATACCGGATGGAACCAATCCACTGCATATTTTGTTCTTCATCAAGTGAAATCTCTTCATCCCACTCGTCATTGGGGTGCGTATTAAAGCGCTTATAGTATTTTTCTTCAGCCTGAGCGTTGCGCTCCGCTCTCTCAATAGGATCGAACCAATACTCCGGTAAGTGTTGCGCTTCTTCGACAGGTACGACGATCTTCATCTCATTTTTGTTTTCATTATGCATTTGAATCTCCTTCTGTGCATTGCAACGAAATTGTTGCAATGAGCAGATTTACTGCTGGTACACCCGTTGGGATTTGAACCCATTGGCCCGTCCGCAAATTGCTGCAGTTGCCGGGTGCATGCGCCGAGCATGTGTTGATGCCCGACGCTTGTTGCTTAAAACACTATTTCTGACGAATCTATATGATCGAATACCACAGTTTGGTTGTGGCCAATATATGGAGCAAAGTACGTTGACGGGAACTGACACCAAAGGTCGACATATTGATCCACGCTGAAGCCTTTAGGCACTAGGTACTCAAACTCGTTCGCCAAGACTTCGCAAAATTGATTGGTACCTTGGTGGATAAATTCCCCACTGCGACCGACACCGATCACTGCGTAGTTATCGGAAAGCACGCAGGACACAATACGAAACTCCAATTTTGGCCACTTCCTGACGAGCAACTCGAAAACTGGCATTAGAAGCCATTCTGTATCGAAGCGACATTGCAGTAACCAGGTTCCATCACCTTTGGAGTTGGGTGTTACTGTGCCGCCATATCTCATGCAAGTATTGTGTTGAACACGCCAATGTTTATAACACCATTGATTTAATGCCTTTGCATGAAAATTGGGGTCAGCATCTTTCATTAACTGCACGCCAACCTGCACAAATTCAGGGTCATCCTCGAAGAAAATGACATCATGGATTTTGTCCAGAAATGCATACTGTTTTGCCAGCGTTATCCATTCGTGATCATCACAGCCGATAAGATCAATGGCCTCATCCATCGTGCCGCCTTGCTCCAAGCACCAGCCCACGTAGCAAAACAATGCTTCGTGGTCTGCCAGACGCTCCGGCTTAGGGGATATCTTGTTCAGGTCGAGTGCCATGCGCTTGAGTGCTTCATCAGGTGAAGCTTCTGGATCAACGGAAAAGGTCTCATCGCGGAGTTGCAACAGCATCTCGCGTGAGCCAGTGATCGTGATCTTGTTCCAAGTACCATAATTCATTTTAATTCTCCTTAAAGTTGGTTTGAGTAAGTGTTGCAATGAGCAGCTAAGCTGCCGGTGCACCCGTCGGGATTTGAACCCATAGGCCCGTCCGCAATTTGCTGCGGTTGCCGAGTGCATGCGCCGCAACCGGCGCAACTCTTTATGCTTTCCTTGCGTTCGACTCACATCACCAGCAGCCGTGCCTTGGGCAACGTGGGCTGATGGCGAATCTTTTCTGGCTTTGTGATTAACGGTGTCAGGTCAAACTTAACTGTCAGGGTGCTTTTGCCCTTCAGCACCATTTCGCCCAAATCCATCCCTATCTTAAAAAGGAAGTCGCCAACTTCGTCGTCGAACGATAAGCCAGAATTCAGTTGGATCAGGTACGTTGCCAGCGCCTCTGCCATTTCAGTTTCGAACTCGATATCCAGTTTCCCTGTCAGCGTTTTGCTGCCTGACTTGTAAATCAATTCAGCCAGCTTCTGGTTCCCGCTTTTAAGCATCTTGGTGATGAGTTGCGGCGTCCAGAGTGTTCGAGGGCAGCCGAAACGTTCCGACCAAGGCTTAATCTTGGGTGACTCCTTCGTAACATTGATCTCCAGCTTGGACATTTTGGTGTCGTAGCTAATAAGGCAATAGCTGCCAAACATCGCAGCCGTTTCGAACAGTGCGTGGTACCGTGGGTCACAGAGAAAGTGCTTGGTTAGGTGGTTCGGCTCTGGCGCTCCGGATTCAACGATCTTCATTTCAGGATTGTATTCATTGTCCATTTCAATTTCCTTCGCGTGCATTGCAACGAACTTGTTGCAATGAGCAGCTTATCTGCTGGTGCACCCGTCGGGGTTTGAACCCGATAGCCCGTCCGCAAGCTGCCGCGGTTGCCGGGTGCAAGCGCCGGGCAGTTCAACCTGCTCGGCGCATACTGCTTAAAGCACCATTTCAGCTGTAACCAACTTGGACGCCTGCTCCATGCTGGTTTTTTGCGCCTTTTCCAGAGCCAACCACTTTTTATAGGAAGGTGAACTGCCGTCATCCCACTGAGCTTTATCAAGAGGCAACACTTCGATTGTCAGCCCAGTTTCAAAGCTCTCCAAAAGGAGCGGGTATATGAATTCCAGCATGTCGGCGAAACCCGGACGAATGTAGGCTTGGCGACCGCGCCGACCGGCAATGCGATCCATTGATGCGATGGCGGCGATGGCAGATAGGTACATGCAAGCCGAAGAGTGGATGGTCATGCCGTCCAAATTCTCCAGAATTGGGTATTCATACGCTGGAATAAAGTTGACCTCATTGCAAAAATCAGCGTTATCCGCAATCAGAATGGCGCCCTGTTCAGTTTCGACGATGGAGAGGACGGGCACTTGAAGCAGACCGATGAAATATTCCAGCCAGTATTCACTTAAGCGGTACGACACCGGCTTATTTGGTGCAGGGATTTTGATCGTGGTCTGCGCGAGGTAGTGTTTCATGTTGTAATTGCTCATGTTAATTCTCCAAAAGTTATAACGGTGGAGGCCACGTCAAGCGCGTAACCTCAGCAAAATCCCAGTGATGGGATCGCCGGTGCGTCTGTTCCCATTCAAGGAAGCCGCGAATGTCGATTACGGCCAGACAACAAAAGGTAATTAACCAGGCTCGAAACCAAATTTCTGCTTGGCTTCAAACCAACTGTTGGCCTTTATAACTTTGATGACCTCGCTTCGCAGCAGCCTCATTCGGTTGGAACTTTTCCGAAGGGTCTGCTCCTTGGCAACGATGAACAGACGGCCGCTTTTGATATATCGGCGAAGCTGGAATGTTGGGATCTTTGGCGACGCAGATTTTCGCGCAGGCGATTTGGTGGATGAATCGGAGTTGGCTTGGACGAGCGGGTGCTTCTTGTTGCTATAGATCTTTTGCATGATTCTTCCTTTTAAAGTTCACCTTAGGAATTTCGAGGCGGCACCTCAGATGACTTTCGAAGGTCATTCAATGCACACTCTGCCGCACGGCAGTTGCTGAGATGGAAGAAGCACCCGCTTAAGCCAGTTCAACGAACCTAGACGCCAAATATTTCCCAAATTTTTAAAGAACATGAACTCGGTTTTTTCGGTAAGCTCGAACCGAGCAGAACGAAACTGACCGTGGATCAATGAATTCACTGATCCGTTGCGGTTTAATCAAACCAAGTAAAGCTAAAGAGGAAAATCGCAGCCGCAACAGCCCGCGCCAAGTTTTTATCTTGACGAAATGACACCAACTTTGGAGCATTTGGGGCGTTAGCTGCTTTTGACGGCTGGGCGCTGAGAATCAGCCCCGCTAAGCGGAAAGAAAAGCTATAAAAACATCTTTTCTCAGGGGAAAAGATTATGCCACAAATATTGATTTTATGATACTTCTTTCTGTTCAAATTCATGCTCTTGACTAATTTCGGCATGTATTAAAAACGCGAATTTTTCAGAAAACTCTTCAATAACTGCAAGAACGTTAAATAATCATCTTCCCGGAGGGATATTTTGAGGAATTTTGACCGAAAATGGCCCGAAAATATTTCTTCGATATCCTGACATTTTTAAGGACACAGCCACTTGAAAAACTATAGTTTCAACAATTTCCTACTGGCAGCCCTTGCGCTGGTCATATCCTTCCCTGTCTGGGCATCTGACCTGCCTGATCCTTCGCTTACACCCGGCGCAATCAACTCCAGTGTTACCCAGGCAAATATCCAGCAAACTGTGTGCGTAAAGGGATATACCAAAACGATCAGACCTCCGGCTCATTACACCAACAAGCTCAAAAAGCGGCAGATACGCCAGTACGGATATGCTGACAGAAACCCCAAGCATTACGAAGAAGACCACCTGATAGCCCTTTCAATCGGGGGCGAACCTGATGATCCGCGCAACCTTTGGCCTGAACCACGAATCAGCGAATGGGATGCCAAGAAAAAGGATAGGCTGGAATTTGTGCTTTATAAGATGGTATGCGCGCAAGAAATATCACTGGCGGAAGCACAGCACGTGATGGCGACAAACTGGATAGAGGCGTGGAAACGGTACGTTCCAAGTCACCAGCATTATCGGTTTAAACGGGTAGATTGACATGTGTGGCCGCTTCGCCCTCAATAGCTCGCCCGCCAAGCTCAAGGAACATTTCGGCACAACGGGCGTACTGGACTTTAAACCGCGTTACAATATCGCGCCGACCCAGACGGTTCCGGTCGTTCGTCTCGATGAGACAGGCAATCGTGTGTTTACTCTTGCCCGTTGGGGCCTGATTCCATCCTGGGTAAAAGACCCTGGTGAATTGCAACACCCTATCAATGCCAAATCGGAAACCGCCGCCATCAAACCGATGTTTCGCCACGCTTACAGAAGTAGCCGTGTGCTGGTTCCTGCGGATGCGTTTTATGAATGGATGACCAAGGACGGGAAACAACCCTACTTGATCAGGCTGCGAGATGGTGCGCCGATGGGAATGGGTGGGCTATTGGAACACTGGCATGGCCCCGAAGGTGAAGTAACGACCTTCACTATTCTTACCACCGAAGCCAATTCACTGATGACAAAGATACATGACCGCATGCCAGTCATCATTAAGCCAGAAGATTACACCACGTGGCTCGACACGAACCAAACTGGTGTCATCAAGATTCAAGCGATGGCACTGCCTTACCCTGACCGTTTTATGGAATCCTACCCAGTTAGTCGCAAGGTTAACAGCCCTAAATTTGATTCGCCGGATTTACTGGATAAGGTACAACTATAGGCAGCGCGAAGGGCGGCTTTCGGGTAGGCTATTACGCGGATCGATGTTCCGCTGCGTGCCATATCCAGACGTTCGAAAAACTTCCCGATGGTTTCTGCTCGTATACTGTATATTCCCATTAGAAGGATTATCGAATGACACCAACCCAGGCCAGAAATGCCGTAAAGGATATCGCGAAGATATTCGCGGGGGTAGAGGGCGTGAAGCAACCTACTAACAATACGCTCTTGGAAGCTATCGTGATACTTCGTAAGCTTGGCGCACCTAAACATGTTGCCGATGCAGCTAAAGAGTCCCTTAGCCGAGACATTACAGTCATCAATCCAAAGCTTGTGTCGGACTTGGAAGCTCTTTCGAAGATCGTTACCCAAATAAAATTGTCACAGCGGGAAGCACGAAGACTCACAGCCAGCATTTCCACAATAACGGGTGTGGATTTATTGCCTAAGCGCCTCTAACTTGTCATTCAAGCGGGTCGCTGTGGAGTAGCGCTCCCAACACTGAATATATTTACATATTGATCTATACGCTGGAAGTTCGCTGCGGCTCACCTGTGACACCAGCGAGCTATCCTGCATCACTTCATACAACGCATGGTATTCATCCCCGCCTTACCGGTCAGCACCTGCCCGTTAATATCATTTTTTGGCGACATGCCTCACAATAATCTCCTTCGTTGAAAACAGGCAGGTCCTGCTTCGACGACACCGCGCTCTTCAGGCTCCCGGTAGCGCGGCGGGAGAAAAGGCATCAATTACATGGAAATCATGATTCAACGGACTGAACAGTCCGGTATGGGCAACTTGGAAGAAACAAATGCGACCCCTTCGTCGGTCGCCGATCTTCTCGCGGCAGGGGTGGCAATCACCCCATTGCAGTCTATCAACTCCAGTCAGGCAAGGTTCATTGGCGCAGACTGGGTGTTTGTTCAGATTGCCGGTTTTCAACAACACATCCAGCAACTTCTCGACCATCCCTTCACGGTCAGTCACGCGAGCGTAGTCTGTTTATCGGAAGACAACGGCAGCCTGGCGGCGGTAATTGGCTTCGCGCTTCCGCAACGGATCGTCAGCCACACCGCTTATCGTGACGTGCAGGTCGGGCTGGCATTGCTGTACGACGGGCAGCCACCGAAGAAGGTTCTCGAACCGATTCTTCTGAACTGCGGCGGCAATGCGGCAGCGCTCGACGGCAATCTCGACCAAAGCACGGTAGACAGGCTGGTCACCTTGGGACAGGAGGACGTATTCAGGCGCAAGCAGAAGGATGGCGTGTTTCGTTCATCATTGTTGCTGGAACCCGGCGTGAGCGTTGAAACGGCAAACGGGCCTGCAGTACTTGCCAGCTTGGCAGCTGAATGCAAGGTCAATTGCCCGGTACATCTCGACACGACATCCCAGGCAGAAGTAATCCGGTCCGAAGGCGGCGTTTCCGGGGTGTTGTGCTATGTCTGCGGGAGAACCTACTGGGCTGGACGTCCACGACCTGGCTATGACTTCAAACAATTTCGCAAGACCTTTGGCGATCTGGCAGCTGCGGAAACGCCTGAACCGGATGGAACGCGCCAATTTCACCTCATGAACGAACGGTACCTACCCTCGTTAAAAATCGAAGATGGCTTCACCATGATTCGCAGTCCCAAGAATACCGGAAAGACGAAGGCATTGATCGACCTGGTCTATGACTGCAAGGTGAAAGGGCTGTCGGTGCTGCTGGTTGGTCATCGGCGTGCGCTTCTGGCCGCGATGGCGGCAGACCTCGGACTCGACCTTTATTATCAGATCGATGACGACGGGGAAGATTCACCTGTGGAAGCGGCGGTCGGTGACTCGGGCAGCGACGCATTGTCCGGGGTTGAAACTGATGTTGAAGCGGAAGATACGATGGGCAGGTGGCACGCGGTGGAGGTCACCCCTTTCTATGCGATCTCGCTTGATTCGCTGCCCAATCGACTTGACCCCCAGATCCACAAATTTGACGTGCTGATCGTTGACGAGTGCGAACAGGTCGTTCGCCATCTGGTAGCCAAGACGCTGCGCAAATCGCGACGCGCAGCGTTCCTGAAATTCAAGCATTATGCGAAAGTGGCAAAGTCGGTTTATCTGCTGGATGCCGACCTGGACATGCATACACTGTCATTTGTCATGAACGCGGCGGATGATGATGCCAAGTTCCGGATCATCGTAAACGAACCACAGATGCCAGAGCAAACCTATGAGTTGCTAGCCACCAAGGAATTGCTCACGGCAGCGATTCTGGAAGCGGTTGCAGCAGGCGGAAAGACCTACGTTGCCTGTAACAGCGCGAAGAAAGCAACCGAAATTGCACTGATGCTTCGCAAGCGCCATCCTGAAAAGCGCATCGAGCTGGTGACTGCGCAGAACTCGCAACAGACGAGGACGCAGCGTTTGCTGCGCAATATCACCACGGCGTTTGAAACCAACCTCGACGTGCTGGTGGCTTCTCCCTCGGTGGGAACCGGTATCGACATCAGCTTCGATGGGCAATGCGTTGTACAGAACGTGTTTGGTCTGTTTCTTGGCAACATCGTCACCCACTTCGACATTGACCAACAGCTGGCGCGGGTTCGGATTCCGGGCGCGGTCAAGATCTGGGTTGATCCACAGATTCTGCGCTACGAAAGCCTGCCTGAAGTCATCGAGCGTGAACTGCGCCACACCATCCTCCGGACGGATTACCTGATCGGATACGATAGAGAAGGCGTTCCGGTGTTTGATGAACGCGACCGGGATTTGATCAGCCTGTGGAGCCAGATCATCGGTTCGCACCGGGCATCGGTCAATAATCTGCAATCCCTGTTGATCGGGCTGCGGGCGGAGAATGGCTGGAGCCCCATCGTTATGGCTGCCGAACAAGGTGCTTCGGCACTGGGGGAGGCCGCCTTGAAAGAAGGCAAAGCGTTGCGTGAGGAGGAACGGGCGAAGCGCATTCTGGATGCGCCTGACATTGACGAAGAGGAAGCTGAAATCCTCAAGAAGTTGATGCAGGTGGGTGCGCCGATGACCGACAGCGAAACGGCAAAGATGGAGCGATATTTCCTGAGGGAGTTTTACGTCTGTGATGTCGAAGAAGACTTGATCGCGTTCGATTGTGAAGGACGCACCCAGGAAAAGATCAAGTTGCTGGAACTGCTTTCGGAAGAAGTGGATTACCTCAAAAAGTTGGATATGAGCGAGGTAAAGCTAGTCGAAGAGATGTCGGCCCAGGTCGCGTTTGATCGCCAGTTTCGCAATGCAAAGGTGGAAATGCTGGTCAATCTGCTGTCTGCAGCTGGTGTATTTGATCACAAGGCAGGCGATTTTCGCCTTGATGCAAAAATAAATTCGGATGGACTGCAGACATTCATCGGTGTGTTCCGCTCGGATCGACGCCGAATCGAAAGTGAGTTGGGGCTGGTCATGCGCAGGGACATTGAGCGCAAGCCGGTACAGCAGTTGGGTGAACTGCTGGATAAGATAGGCATCGTCCAGAAGGAGAAGTCCGCCAAGAAATCAAGTGGGCAGAAAATTCGGTCTTATGGAATTGATGCCGACGGGTATTTTAGCCTGATGAAAGTGATCGTCCGGCGGCGTGAGAAACGTGAAGCTGCATCAGCAGAATGGGCTGAACAAAGGGCCGAACGGCGTGCACTGGAGCAGGAAGGGGACAACGGCACCGATTTTGATTTAATAACATCACGGCCATCGTTGTCCCCGAGAGTCAATCCCAGGCTCAACCCATATGACCTGCCATTCCAAGTCTAAGGTCTGAACCTCGCAATTTGCGCAACCTCTTGTTTACATTGGTATCCCATTGATTATAATTAATCATTAATGTATTCAATGGGTTGCAAATGGGACAAATTGGCAAGGCCAGGGTACCGACAGACCAAGAACTGAAACGGCTGTTCAGCATCACCAAGGTCGGAAAACATGCGCGGCGCAATAACGCGATGTTGTCGGTTTCATACCGGCTTGGGTTCCGGGCCAAGGAAATCGCGTCGCTCCGCATCAAGGACGTGCTTGATGACCAAGGCAAGCTGCGGGAAGAATGCAGACTGACCTGCAACATGACCAAAGGCGGCAAACCACGCATCGCCTATCTGACCAACCCGACGGTACGGCAATCCATCAAGGAATACCTGGACGAACGGCGGGAACTGGAAGGCATCCTGTTCAACGCCGGATCGCCGCTGTTCAAATCTCAAAAAGGCAGCTTCAGTCCCAACACCCTTCAGCAACTGCTACGGCGTCTGCATGACCGGGCGGGTATCGTCGGTGGGCGCAGCCATTCCGGTCGCCGCTGGTTTGCCACAGAGCTAATCAGCAAAGGGATCGACATCAAGGCCGTATCCACCTTGATGGGACACTCATCGGTGTCGATGACGGCGTCATACGCTCAAGATAATCCACAGCGGTTACGACGCATCGTGGCCGCGTTGGTGTAGGCGGCCATGAAGCTGGACTCGCAGCGCACCACACGAATTTATCAAAAACTGCTGCGAGTTGCCCCCGCTCTCCGGCAGACAAAAGAATACGCCAAATCCAAGGTGTCCGGCCTGATGGACCTCAATCTGGACGTGCTTGAACATTCGCAAAGCTACATGCGGATTGCGCTATCCCACTACTGGCTGCACCCATCCGGCGACATGATTCCTGATCCGGATATGGAGATCGCGGTATTCCTCAATGACGGCTTGGCGGAAGCATTGACGTATCAGGATGCCTTTACCTACGAGGCCGCCTATCTCGATGGCGTAACACTTCCGATCCTGGAGGTTCACACGCGGCTGAATGAATTTTTGGAGCAATGGCTGGATAACTTGGCTGAACAAGGTCATGTCCTGCCAATAGGTCGATAACGAAGAAAGAGAGGATGAATACATGATGCAATTCGCGGTGGCATTTACGACGACCGGCAATTCGCCGAAGGCTGGACACAGGTTCAATGAAATCATTCTGCTCGGACAGGAAAATGGAGTGCTAAACGGTCAACGTGCAAGTTTTAAATTCAACGCCGATCCTTCATCGAAACATGGGGTGGCATTTCCTGAGGCGTTGGCAAGGATGAAAGCCATGATCGGTGATGCGAAAGTGATCGTTCACCACGCTGGAAATTGGCGTCGGTTCATGCGGGTGGAGCTGAGGAGTATCAAGCGACATGAAGCAAGCCACCTAATGAACAACGTAATCGACGTTCATGCATGGGCACACCAGCGCTTTCCACGGCAGAGAAATAATGTGGTTGCGCTTGCGAAGAAGTCAGGCATCGAAATCCCGGCTGAGCTGACCGGACTAGACCTTGAAGTGGAGCTGTTGCGCAGGATCGCAAATCTGATGTCTGTGCCAACCAAGATTATCCCTGCGGAGGCTGGAGTATTGCCGGTATCTCCGGTGCCTGTTGTGCAAGCTATTCCGCAAGCAGCCCAGCACAGTTGGGTCGCGCGTGTCGGCTACTTCTGGCGGAACCTTGGGAGGCGTGCCTGACAAATTACAAACCTGTCTGACAGCGATAAGAGCTTTTGGCGACGTTATGGGCTCAACAAAATGAAAACGTCGCAATCCTTGGTGAGTCATGTATCTTCGGTACATGGCTCATATTTTTAATAAGGTTTAATAGGTAACAATATTAC
>Ga0307375_10001089_pt1 | contig 30831 bp, 19 predicted proteins | sample TR1MG_FD_202531 | JGI IMG/M metagenome (GOLD analysis project Ga0307375, IMG submission 202531) | Soil microbial communities from Risofladan, Vaasa, Finland - TR-1 | ecosystem: Environmental > Terrestrial > Soil > Coastal area > Acid sulfate soil | place: Finland: Risofladan, Vaasa | collected... | reverse complement strand
CACATCGCGCCGTCCTATCAGCGTTACCTGGAAAACTTCTTCCGCAAACGCTACAAGCTGGAAGGTACGCCGGTGCGCATCAGCTTCCGCGAGGGCGAGAATCCCTACGCCGGCCGCAAGAAGGTTTTCACCAAAGAGCAGCAGCAGAAACGTCGTCGCATGGTGACCGAGCTGATCAAGCGTACGCGCTGAGCAGCAGGACGCACGTTCCCACCCGGGACTTTTGCGCGGCAGGGCACGTCGTGTATCACCGGGATGGCTGTGCGGGCGGATTCTCGCAACGAGTTGCCGCCAGATCCGCCTGGCCCACGCCGGAAACAATGCCCCGCAGCTGCCGTGTTGGCCTGATATTCAGTCGCAGATCTGGCGGGCTTGACGGGACGGCGCGTATAATTCCCTCTTTGCAGCGGGACAGTTCGCATGCGCATCCTCGCCGAGGCTCTGACCTACGACGACGTTTTCCTCGTTCCGGCCCATTCGGTCGTCTTGCCTCGCGATGTTGACACTTCGACCCGGCTGACCCGAACCCTGCGCCTGAACATTCCGATCGTGTCCGCCGCAATGGATACGGTGACCGAGGCGCGGCTTGCCATCACCATGGCGCAGAACGGCGGCATCGGCATCATCCACAAGAACATGACGGCCGAGCAACAGGCGGCCGAAGTACGGCTGGTGAAGAAGTTCGAGGCTGGAGTGATCCGCAGCCCGATTACCGTCAGCCCGGACACTTCGATCCGTGAAGTGCTGCGGCTGACGCATGCGCACAACATCTCCGGCGTGCCGGTGGTCGATGGTGCCCGACTGGTCGGTATCGTCACCAGCCGCGATCTGCGTTTCGAGCGCAAGCTCGACGACCCGGTGCGCAATATCATGACCCGCCAGGACAAGCTGGTGACGGTGCGTGAAGGTGCCAGCCAGGATGAAGTGCTGTTGCTGCTGCACAAGCACCGCATCGAGAAGGTATTGGTCGTCAACGATGATTTCCAGTTGCGCGGACTGATCACCGTGAAGGACATCCAGAAGGCCCGCGACAACCCGCATGCCGCCAAGGATCTGCATGAAGCGCTGCTGGTCGGCGCCGCCGTGGGTGTCGGCGGCGATACCGACCAGCGTGTCGCCGCGCTGGTCGATGCCGGCGTGGACGTGCTGGTGGTGGACACTGCCCATGGCCATTCGCAAGGCGTGATCGATCGCGTCGGCTGGGTGAAGAAACACTATTCCCAGGTGCAGGTGATCGCCGGCAACATCGTGACCGGCGAAGCGGCGCGTGCGTTGCTCGATGTCGGCGTCGACGCGGTCAAGGTCGGCGTGGGCCCGGGTTCGATCTGCACGACGCGCGTTGTCGCCGGCGTCGGCGTGCCGCAGATCACCGCCATCGATCTGGTCGCCACCGCACTGAAGGACGAGATCCCGCTGATCGCCGATGGCGGCATCCGCTACTCCGGCGACATCCCCAAGGCACTCGCTGCCGGTGCGTCCACCGTGATGCTCGGCTCGATGTTCGCCGGCACCGAGGAATCGCCAGGTGAAGTCGAATTGTTTCAGGGCCGCTCGTACAAGAGCTACCGCGGCATGGGCTCGATCGGTGCGATGCAGCTCGGTTCGAAGGATCGCTACTTCCAGGACGAGGCCGACGCCGACAAGCTGGTGCCCGAAGGGATCGAGGGCCGGGTGCCGTATCGCGGTCCGCTGCGCAACATCATCCATCAGTTGATCGGCGGCTTGCGCGCCTCGATGGGCTACCTCGGCACAGCCACCATCGATGACGTGCGGCACAAGGCGCAATTCGTCAAGGTAACCTCTGCCGGCATCACCGAAGCCCATCCGCACGATATCCAGATCACCAAGGAAGCGCCGAATTACCGGTTGAATTCCTGACGAGCCAGGGACCGGGGGGCCAGGGACCAGGAACCGGAAAACCTCGCTTTGTCATCGATTGCCGCATCTCTGAAGGACCCTCCATGTCTTCGCTGCCTGCTTCGCCGGTCCCCACGCAAAACATCCACGGCGACAAGATCCTCATACTCGATTTCGGCGCGCAGTACACGCAGCTGATTGCACGTCGCATCCGCGAGCTTGGCGTGTATTGCGAAATATGGGCGTGGGATCACGACCCGGCCGAGATTGCCGCGTTCGGCGCCAAGGGCATCATCCTGTCGGGCGGCCCGGAATCGACCACGCTGCAAGATGCGCCGAAAGCCGCACAGGAGGTCTTCGATTCGGGCCTGCCGATCCTTGGCATCTGCTATGGCATGCAGACCATGGCCGCGCAGCTCGGAGGTGCCACCGAAGCAGCCGATGCGCGCGAGTTCGGTCATGCCCAAGTGGACATCGTCGCACCCGGTCGCCTGTTCGAGGGCCTGACCGATCATGCCGGCAGCCACCGGCTGGATGTCTGGATGAGCCACGGCGACCACGTTGCCACGGCGCCGCCGGGGTTCACCGTTACCGGTCGCACCGAGCGTATCCCGGTCGCCGTGATGGAGAACGAGACCCGACACTGGTACGGCGTGCAGTTCCACCCGGAAGTGACGCACACGAAGCAGGGCGCGGCGCTACTCAAGCGCTTCATCACCGAGATCTGCGGCTGCGCCACGCTGTGGACCGCCGCCAACATCATCGGCGACCAGATTGCCCGCGTGCAGGCTCAGGTCGGTGACGATCACGTGCTGCTGGGGCTGTCCGGCGGCGTGGATTCCTCGGTGGTCGCGGCATTGCTGCATCGGGCGATCGGTGATCGCCTGACCTGCGTGTTTGTCGATACCGGGCTGTTGCGCTGGGAGGAGGGCGACCAGGTGATGGCGACCATGGCCAGGCACATGGGCGTCAAGGTCATTCGCGTCGACGCGGCCGAGCGCTATTTCAGCGCGTTGGCCGGCGTCGCCGATCCGGAGGCCAAGCGCAAGATCATCGGCGGCCTGTTCGTGGAGATCTTCGACGAAGAGTCGGAGAAACTCATCGCGGCCGGCGGCAATGTGAAGTGGCTGGCACAGGGCACCATCTATCCCGACGTGATCGAGTCAGCCGGCAGCAGGACCGGCAAGGCCCACGTCATCAAGAGCCATCACAACGTCGGTGGCCTGCCGGCGCACATGAAACTCAAGCTGGTCGAGCCGTTGCGCGAACTGTTCAAGGATGAAGTGCGCCGGATCGGCGTGGAACTCGGGCTGCCGCGTGCCATGGTCTATCGCCATCCGTTCCCGGGCCCGGGGCTTGGCGTGCGCATCCTTGGCGAAGTGAAACGCGAGTACGCCGAACTGCTGGCGCAGGCCGACGCGATCTTCATCGACGAGTTGCGCAAAGCCGATCTGTACGACAAGACCAGCCAGGCGTTCGCCGTGTTCCTGCCGGTGAAATCGGTCGGCGTGGTCGGCGATGCACGTGCTTACGAGTGGGTGATCGCACTGCGCGCGGTGGAAACCATCGACTTCATGACGGCGCACTGGGCACACCTGCCATACGAGTTCCTTGGTGCGGTGTCAAATAGAATTATCAATGAGTTACGAGGAATATCTCGCGTTGTTTATGACATAAGTGGCAAGCCGCCTGCGACGATCGAGTGGGAATGAAGTCATGAAAGGCAAGCGCGCTGTTGCCAAGACCGACAAAAACCCGAAGCTTTCCCGTACGCACGCCCCGGATCACATGGCTCCCGCCGAATGGCAGCGCGGCTTGCGGCGGCAATTTGGACGCGAGCAGGTGTTCGAGCTGGAGAATCTCGGGGCGGAACCATTTTTCTCCGAGTTTCGTGTCGGCAATCCGGAGTCGAAATCCAATTATCGTGTGACCATCCGCGGGACACGGCCGGGCGACAACTTCTGTGGCTGTCCTGACTACGCGACCAACGAACTGGGTACCTGCAAGCATATCGAATTCACGCTGGCCCGATTGGTGAAGAAACGCGGTGCCAAGGCGGCCTTTGCCCGTGGCTACCAGCCTGCATTTTCGGAACTCCATCTGCGCAACGACGGTGGGCGAACGATCCATTTTCGCGCCGGTGCGGATTGTCCGGCGAAGGTGGCGAAGGCCGCCGCGGCGTTGTTCGACGTGTCCCATGGCTGGCGGTTACCGGAGACTCGCTTCGATGAACTGGGGCGCTTTCTCGCCGGCGCGGCGAAGGCCGGGCACGAAGTGCGCGCTCGCGACGAGGCGCTCGATTTCGTCGCAGGCCGGAGCGATGCATCGCGTCGCGCTACGGCGCTGGACGACACGTTTCCGCGTGGTGCTGCCGATCCTCTGCTGAAGAAGCTTCTCAAGGTGCCGCTTTACCCCTATCAGGCCGAAGGTGCGCTGTTTGCCGTGCGCGCCGGGCGTGCCTTGATCGGCGACGAAATGGGCCTGGGCAAGACCATCCAGGCGATTGCGGCGGCGGAGATTCTGGCGCGGCATTTCGGCGTATCGAAGGTACTCGTGGTCTGCCCGACGTCGCTCAAGTACCAGTGGCAGAGCGAGATGCTTCGCTTCTCCGGCCGCGCGTCGCGCGTCGTCGCCGGTGGCCTCGCCCAGCGGCGGAACGAATACGCCGAGGAGGATTTCTGCAAGATCACCAACTACGAGAAACTGAAATCCGACATCGATCTGATCTCCGCCTGGGCACCGGAGTTCGTGATCGTGGACGAAGCGCAGCGCATCAAGAACTGGAACACCATCGCCGCGAAAGCACTCAAGCGCATCGACAGCCCCTATGCCGTCGTGTTGACGGGCACACCCCTGGAAAACAAGCTGGAAGAACTCATTTCCATCGTGCAGTTCGTCGACCAGCATCGCCTCGGGCCCACCTGGAAACTACTGCATGAGCATCAGGTCAAGGACGAAGCAGGGCGCGTGACGGGTTACACCAGCCTTGAGAAGATTGGCCAGACGCTGGCGCCGATCATGATCCGTCGGCGCAAGTCCGAGGTGCTGCTGCAACTGCCGAAGCGCACCGACCAGAACCTGCTGGTGCCGATGACCGAGATGCAGACGGCTTATCACGCGGAGAACGCGGACGTCGTGGCCAGGATCGTCCAGCGCTGGCGCAAAATGAGGTTTCTGTCGGACCAGGACCAGCGGCGACTTACCTGCGCCTTGCAGAACATGCGCATGTCCTGCAACAGCACCTATCTGCTGGATCAGGAAACCGACCATGGCGTCAAGGCCGACGAGTTGGCGGCGTTGTTTGAAGGCATCTTCGCCCAACCGGACGCGAAAGCGGTGGTGTTCAGCCAATGGACGCGGACCCATGACATCGTCATTCGCCGGCTCAAGAAACTCGGCATCGGTTACGTCAGCTTTCACGGCGGTGTGCCCTCGGAAAAGCGGCCAGCGCTGGTGGAGCGTTTTCGCGACGATCCGGATTGCCGCGTCTTCCTGTCGACCGACGCGGGAAGCACGGGGCTCAACCTGCAGCACGCCTCGACGCTCGTGAACATGGATCTGCCGTGGAATCCCGCGGTGCTCGAACAACGCATCGCACGCATCCACCGCATGGGACAGCGCAAGCCCGTACAAATCGTCAACTACGTTGCCAAGGGAACGATCGAGGAGGGCATGCTGTCGGTGCTGGCGTTCAAGCGCTCCCTGTCAGCAGGCATCCTCGACGGCGGCACCAGCGAGATTTCGCTCGGCGGTTCACGCCTCAACCGCTTCATGAAGGACGTGGAAAACGTCACTGGCTGTATGGGTGAGGGTGAGGCAATGGCCTTGCAGGAAGAGGCAGTCAATGTCGCTGCCGCTCCCGACGAATTGAAGGAAAACGCGACAACTGCGGAAACGGCCAACGGCGATGCCGGAATCCGACCAAAGGCCACCTCCATCGAAACAGCGCCGCAAGGCGCGAGCCCCGAGCCTTGGTCCGGGCTGCTGCGGTTCGGCGTGGAACTGGTGTCGGCGCTGAGCGCGTCGGACGACGGGGCTGCCACCGCCCACCCCTGGGTCGAACGTGACCCGGCCACAGGCGCACGCAGCCTCAAGTTGCCGCTGCCACCGCCTGACACGGTACGGCAACTTGCGGGTGCACTCTCGGCGATTTCAGACGCTTTGCTGCGCAAATGAACGATAAGAACATCGAGGCATCGGGATCATTCTCGGCCGAAGACGTGCAGCATATGCAGCACGCGTTGCAGCTCGCTGTGCACGCCCGTGACTTCGAGAACGAGGTGCCTGTGGGCGCCGTGCTGGTGCAAGGTGGCGACGTCATCGGCCTGGGCTGGAACCGCAACATCACCTTGCATGACCCGACCGCTCACGCAGAAATCCAGGCACTGCGCGCAGCTGGCGAAAAACTCGGCAATCATCGCATGGTCGGCGCCACGCTCTACGTAACGCTGGAGCCGTGTTCGATGTGTGCCATGGCGATGATCCATGCACGCATCGACCGTGTCGTCTACGCCGCCGCCGATCCCAAGACCGGTGCTGCCGGCAGTGTATTCGACACACTCATTTCCGAGCGCCACAACCATCGCATCGAAGTCGTCGGCGGCCTGCTTGCCGAGGAATCCACGACACTGCTGCGTGATTTTTTCCGCTCCCGCCGCTGAGTCTTTCGAGCGCGGAGAAATGACCATCTGCGCGAGTACGACACGTATCGGCGTCGTCGTCTACGTCGATCAAAAGAACTCGTATTCCACTTGGGCCAACCATGTCCGCCGTGGGGCTGCGGCATTGATGCCGAGCACCACTCCGACGCGGTATTCGAGGCTGCTGGTCGTGCCGGGGACATGCCATTCACCGGCGACGATGGGGCCTGCCTGATACGCGCGATCCGCAGGCCGTGCATAGGCCTCAATGCCGGGACGAAAAGCGGCGGAAACCGCATAAGTGCCCGAATAGCTGTAGCGAAACTCATACTTGCCGTCCGCGCCCGCGCCGACCTGCTTCTCCCAGATGGCATTGAACCGGTGGGTGAACCTCCCTGCCGTTTTCTCGATCAACGGTCCGAACTCGACAGCATCGGGTTTGTCGGCGACGATCTGGTGCTCGTATGAGGCCAGAAAGCCGAAGTCGGCCCAATATTCACCCGGTTGCGTGAACTGAAACGTGTTCTCGAACTCGTAGCCCAGCAGGCGCCCAGGGCCTCCCGGTTCCTTCTCATACCGTGAGAGATAAATTTCCGGCTTCCACCAATCCGTGAACGCGTGGGAAATCGAGAGTTCGGCAGCGTGACCACCGGTGAAGTCGGCGCGTGGATCGCCATAGCCATAACCACGCAGCTCGATCTCCGACTGGGTGGCGAGAACGTGCGGCGAGTAAACGATGTAGTCGTCCGCCTGAACCGCTCCGGTGGCGAGCAGGAGGATCACTCCTACGCCCAGGGTGCGTGAATTCCGAACGCGACCGTGGGATCGCAGAACTGGAGATTTTTGAGAGGAGAATGGATACACGGGATGGCTCCTTGGCTGATGATTCAGGACGCACGCTCCCGTCCGGCGGCAATTGCCGGGGATGCGCGCGAGTGAAAAAGAGGATGGGTTAGCGCAACGACTCGGAAACCGGATCCGTGCGTAGCGAGCGCGTCCTTGGTGAGAGTGACGGCAGGATCCGGCTCAATCGTTGCATGCCGACCACCAACAGCAGCAGTGTGGTGACGTAGAAGACCAGCTGGATGCCCGCCGGGCTGGCGTCATAGCCGATGAGGATGCCCAACGTCTGGCCTGCCAGCGAACCGTTCGACAGCAGCCAGGAGGTATCCCAGATCTGGGTGCCCCAGGCCGGCAACAGGTCCCCCTGCACTAGGAAGCGCGCAGCCGTGGAAGCCAGCCCCGACGCCAACAACACCAGCATCCAGTTGGTGACGCTGAAGAAGTACTTCATCGGGATCCGCAGCAGACCAAAATACAGCGCAAAGCCGAGCAGTGCACCACTGCCGACGCCTAACGCGATGCCGCCGGCCAGCCCGGCCGCGCCGATTCCGCCGATGGCCATGCCATAAAGGAACAACACGATCTCGGAGCCCTCGCGCAGCACCGCAATCGCCACCACCGCCAGCAGCAATGTCAGCGAACTTGCGCCTGTTCTGACGGCGCTGCCGACGGCTCCCATGTGCTGTGCCAGTTCGCGACCGTGCTTGGACATCCACACCACGTGCCAACCGATCATCAGGACCGCGGACAGCAGCACGCAGGCGTTGAAGATCTCCTGTCCTGAGCCGCTGGCCAGACGGGCAATAAGCGAGGCGCCCATCGCCACCAGCAGGGCGCCGGCAATGCCGAGCCCGATGCCGGTGGTCACGAACCATCCCCGTCGCGCCACACCCCGTGTGGCAGCACACACGATGGAGACGATCAATGCCGCCTCCATCACTTCACGAAATACCAGCAAAGCCACACCAAGCATCACATCACTCCACGATCAGTCGGCCTTGGGCCGTGGCTTGGTGGAAGTCGCCAAAAAATCCGTAGCTGCCGGTGTGCAATGGCCCGACATAGACGGTGATGCTGCTGTTTGGCAACACGATCTTCTCGCGATTGAAATCCGTACTCTCGAACTCTTCCGGCGTGGCGTCCTCGTTGCGCACGATGAGCCTGAACTTGGTACCGGCCGGCACCTTGAGCTCGCTGGGCTGATAGACGTGATTCTTGACGACCAGCGTGTATTCCGGCAGGTCGTTGGCTAGCGCCGTGCCAGCGAGAGCCAGCAGCATCGGTAACGCGACAAGAAGGCGATGTTTCATGGGAAGGGTTCCATGGAGATTTTGCAAACGATAACCATTCCTATTTAGCATGTCAACCGTATACTTCGACTTGGCTGCGGCTAAACGCCCAAATCTCCGGCTAGATCGAGTTTGTACCCGGTCTTCTCCCGACCAGCCAGCCGCTTCACACGCTCGGGTTCCGCGGATGAATTGCCAGCTCTGAAAAGGTAGCGGCCTCGCGTTGAATGGTGGCTCCTGACGCGCTTGTCGCCACGCTGTAGCCATTCCTATCAGCGAGAAGTACACGATCCACCAGCTAGCAGCGGCGCGCCTGATTGCGCGCCAGCTCCCCGCACTTGGTCCGACGAAGCCGACGGCAATGGAGGGGCGCTCGTCGATCCGGAATGATCAAGCTCGCGAGCGCAAAGGAGGATGCAGCGATACATTGGCATGGTGCGCCAGCACTGGGAGTGCAGCGATAACGTAAAGAAAGCCGATTCGAAGAGAGCAACGAGTCTGAGCGTGAGTTAGCGCCCACGGTGCGAAGTACCCAATCGTTGCCACGATGCATGAATCACACAAGTAGATTGCGGACGCGTGAAGGACTGATGATCGGCATAGCTTTCGATGGCGGCCAGTTCGGAGCGATGGGAGGATGTGCATTGCCGCAATGACATCTCACGGCGAAGGCGAGACGGGCAGGGTGCGGTCACCCGCATCCGGCTCGCCACAGTGATCCAGAAGAAAGCGTCGAGAAGCTTGGGAAAGGCGCAACGCTTCGTGCCAATGATCGGTTGCTGACTGCGGGGTCAGCGGTGCACCGATAGTGACTTCCACGGGCGCACGTCGCGGAAACCATTCAACGTCACGCAGCACGGCGCGCGTGCCGCGAAGTGCAATAGGCACAACGGGAAGATTGGCACGCGCGGCGGCGAGGAAGGCGCCCAGATGGAACGGCAGAAGGCCTGGCATGCGATAGAACGTGCCTTCGGGAAAGAATAGAAAGTCCCGCTGTCCCTCTTGTGCCTGCCCGACAACCTCGGTGCTTCGCTGTTGGTCGGAGCGTTCGACGAATACCGCGCCAAGTCGCGCTAGCAGCCAGCGCAACAAGGGCTGCCTGGATAGTTCGGTCTTGGCCGCGAATGCGACCGGCCGAGGCAGGGTCCAGAGGAGGATCAGCGCATCGATGTAACTCGAGTGATTTGCAACGAAGATACACGGCTGCTCGGGCAGCGTTTGCTCTACATGCAGCGTCAGCGGCAGGCATAGCGCTGTGCGCAAGATCCCGATGACCGTGCGCATGGCCTGCCAGCGTTGCGTGAGCTGAGGCAGCACAGCAAGCGCGAAGAACGCCGGTATGACGAGCAGCGCAAGAATCGTCCATGCGTAGACGGCAAAAGCAATTGCGCCCACACGCCTGAGCCGGCCGCGTACATTCGCGATCAGACCTCGCAGCAGCACCGCGATCAGTGCCCGGTTGTGGGCTTTGCCGAGCGTGCCGGCCTCGTACGCAGCGCGACAAGCCGAACGGCGAAGCTTGCCGCTGGAGGTCTTGAGGACGCTGCCAGGCGGCGTCAGTACCACCTCATCAGCGGGACCTCCGGTGAAGTCCTCGGCAACGGTGTTCACTTGCGCGCGCAAGGCGGCCAGGGCGGCGACGTCAGTTACACGGGTTTCGGCCACTACCACGAGCCGCTCGGTGCCCTCGTTGCCGGCGTAGCTGCCAAAGACCGCCACGCGCCCGCGGCGAACACCCGCCACGGAGCCGATCATCTGTTCAATCGCCTGCGGATGGATATGGCGGCCGGCGCGGATGATGAGATCCTTGACCCGTCCGGTGAGATACAACTCGCCTTCGAATATGAATCCCAGATCGCCGGAATCGAGCCACGAACCATGGAACAGGTGCCGAGTGATCTCCGTTGCGTGGAAATAGCCCGACGTCGCTGATGGGCCACGGAATTGAACACTGCCCTGCGTGCCATCGGGCAGTTCGCGGTCCCCCTCGTCCACGATGCGGATCTCATGGCCAGGCAGTGGTTGCCCGCAAGACACAAACGCCAGCGTGTCGGTGCCTTGCGCTGGTTGGGCCACGCCGCGCTGGAGAAACGGGTCCCGTGCAACGCGCAGCATCTTGGGAACCCGCCCGATGGGCGGGAAGGTCAGGCCCAAGGTGTTCTCTGCCAGCCCGTAGACCGGGAACAGCGCTTCACGACGAAATCCGAATGATGCGAAGCGCTGCGAAAAGCGGGCGAGGGTTTCCTCGAATACCGGTTCGGCACCACAGAACGCCAGGCGCCAACGGCTCAGATCCAGACCCTGGACGGCACTGTCGGGCACACGGTACACGCATAGCTCCAGAGCGAAATTCGGTGCGGCCGACAAGGTGGCGCGGTAGCGATGGATGGCCCAGAGCCAGCGTTCCGGGCGCAACAAGAAAGTCTGCGGCGGCATAAGTACCAGCGGGATGCCGTAATACAAGGTGCCGAGACACGCACCGATCAGACCCATGTCGTGATACAGCGGCAACCAGCTGACAAACACATCGTCCGCACTCACCCTGATCGCACTGCCCATCGTGCGAAGATTGGCCAGCATGTTGCGATGGGTCAGCATCACCCCCTTGGGATCGGCGGTGCTGCCGGACGTGTATTGCAACATCGCCAGATCGTCCGGACTCAAGGCGACGGATTGCAGTGGTGGCGAATCACTGAGTTCGGTGACCGTGACGATGTGCTCGACCGGCCCGGTCACGCTGCGAACGAGGTGCTGGTGCGACTGGATCGATGCGTCAACCAGCAGGATCCGCGCACCGCAGTTGCGCAGAATGCCCGCTTGCCGATGCCAGTAATCGGCCAGTTCGCCGGGCCGCATCGGTGGATAGAGCGGTACCGGCACACCTCCGGCGAGCAGTACGCCGAAAAACGCCACCAGGAAATCCGGATGCGTGGGAAGCATCAGCGCAACGGGATCAAGCGGGCGAAGTTCCAACTGCTGCAATCCCGCAGCGATGCGCGTGGCACGCTCCCTGAGTTCGCCGTAGCTCAACAAGGTTCCGTGAGCCGCGCCGCCTTCGAAGCGAACGTAGTTGCGGTCGGCATGGCGTTCGCAATGCCAGTCCAGCACCTCAGGCAACGTACGCGCTGTTTCAGGTAACTCGAACCGAGCGGTCTCCGCGCGGGCGGCCTCGACGGTCGCTGTAACGACGATCGCTTCGCGGGGTGCGGCAAGTTCCAGCGCGTGCAACAGCTCGCCAGGTGTGGTGGCGGTCAGCGCGTCGGTGTCTGGCAAGACGACACGGAAATGACGTTCCAACCGCGCCAGCAGTTCGATGCGAGACAGACTGTCGAGGCCCAGATCACGATCCAGGCGGGAACCGAGGCGAACCGCTGGCACCTGCTGTGCGTGCGGATGCAGCTCAACCATCATCTGTGCGATCTGATCCAGCAGCGCTTGCTGCAGCGATGCCACGGATGCCTGGTCTTTCCCTGATAAAGGCTCGGTCATGCCAACCGCCTTTCGGACAAAGAGCTGAGTCCAATGCTTGCCGAAAGCGCACTGCCCCGCACCAGGGCGGCGCGCGGTGCGAGGCACACCAGAAATTCATGCACGATGCCAAGGCCGCGCTCCCAGATCATCGATATGCCGTAGAAGATCGCGACGAACAGTACGCTTCGGGCGAGCACTCCCGGCGCCGGAATGTCCACGTAGTCGAGTGTTCCTGTGGGCATGGCGTGCGCGTGCGCGAACGTCTGGCCGAACACCGCCAGCCATAACATCGGTTGGATGGCGCGCGTCAGCAGCTCGACCGGATCGTGGCGCAGCTTGCGTATTTCCAGGTGGACGATGGCAAATACCTTGGCAACGTACCGCAGGGGAGCCACTGACCAGCGGGGCGAGGCGTCGTGCATGGGCGAGTCAGCCGAGGCGCTTGGCGCTTTGCCTGACATCGGCGGTTTCACCGTACGCTTCCTCAGTTTCCAGGTTGTCTCCGGTGCAGTGAACGAATACTTCGTCACGTAGCCGATGACGCGCCGGACCTGTGCGAGTTCTCGCACGATGTCGAACCCGGCCACCGTCGCGCTGCCCGAGGTTGGCGGCAGCAACGTCTTCAGCATCTTGATCAGCATGCTCTTGCCCGCACCGTTGCCTCCCAGCAGGCCGAACATTTCGCCTTGAGCGACCGCGAGCGTCACATGATCGACGGCGACGATGTCGTTGAACCGCCGGGTCAGCGATTGTGCGGTGAGGACCGCTGTCACGTCCAAGATCTCCATTGTCCGAAGTGGGAGACGGGAAACGGGAACGCGCATCACAAACGAAAAGATGCTGCACCAGGGCATGCTAGGCGCGGGATCGCAAAGGGCACGTGATGTGCGTCAACTGGAGAAGGCACCGCCCGAGCGAATGTCCTTCTAGCCCGAGGTTCACGTCGCCACAGCAAGGGGTCACGACAGCTGGTGATGCGTACTCGTTGCCTTGTTCTGGACCGCTGGCTGGCGGGCGCCATCGTTCCCCCAGATGAGTGAGGTGTTCTTGACCGGCATCAATTAGAGCCGCTGGCAATCAGCATGTGGGCTGGCAGGAAGGGGGCCCACGGTCTGCCTTGGCCAGCCTAGGGAGAGACTTGGCCCGGGCCAGTCACTTTAAAGGTGAAGTCGCCGTGCGGCGATGGCACGTACGCCGGCTGAAGATCGACGCAAGTACCTGCAGGCGCGGATCACGTTCGAGCGCTTCAATGCCTATGGGAAGGCGCTGGCGCCAGTTCGGCGCCTCGTCTCCCAGGCCCGGCAGGTTGGCCTGGTGACGCACGCCGATCACGTCCTCGATCTGCACGATCGCCAGCCGGCTGGCACTGGCGGCAAGGAAGCGGTGCAGTGCGTCGGCAAATGATTGCGGATCATCGCCGCAGTCGTAAGGCGCGAGAGCGGACTCCAGTGCCACCAAGGCCCGCCGCCGTTCTTCGCGGGCGGCCAGGACTTGCGCGGTGGACACGTACAGCCCTCGCGCGCTGCGTTCGTCGATGTCGGTGCCGGCACGAAAGCCGTCGATGGTGGGCAGGTCATGGGTGGAGACGGCGGCGGCGGCAAGGGCCGAATACTGCGTGGGCGCGATGAAGCGTCCGGCAGCGTCACGTTCGAAATACACGACGCGATAGCCGAGTATCTGCGCCGATGCCAACCGGTCGCGCAAGCCGTCAGGCACGTTGCCAAGGTCCTCGCCGATTACCGCGCAGCGATGCCGTACGCTGGCCTTCGCCAGATGTTGCAACAGCGTCTCGAACGGATAGGTGACGTAGCCGCCCTGATCCGGGTCGCCGCCGCGCGGAATCCAGAATTGCCGCATCAGTCCCATCACGTGATCCAGGCGGATCGCGCCGGCATCGCGCATCACCGCGTGAAGCAGGGCATCGAAGGGCGCGTAGTCCAGTTCGACCAGTCGTTGCGGCCTCCAGGGAGGGGCCCCCCAACGCTGCCCCCTCGGTGCGAAACCGTCCGGCGGTGCGCCGAGCTCGGCATCGTGCGCCATCAGTCCCGGCCATTGCCAGGCCTCCGCACTGTCCAGGTCGGTGCCCAGTGCCAGGTCAGCGATCAATCCCAGCTGCATGCCCGCTGCGCGCGCGCGCACAGCGGCATCCTGCCACTGTCGTCTGGCCAGCCATTGCAGATAGGCGAAGAACTCGATGCGCACGTCATGCGCTTGCTCAAACGCCATGACCTCGTCCGATGCCGGATGACGAAAGACCAGCGGCCACTGCACCCACGGCAGATGGTCGCCGTGCTGCCGAGCAAACCATTCGCTCAGTGCCTCGAACACGGCGTAGTCGCGCAACGGTGCCCCTTCGTCGCGGCGGAAGCGCAGAAAAGCCTCTCCTGCCGCAGTGGGCGAAGCGCCGAGATGGCGCCGGCGAAACGCTTCATGAAGCAGTGTCAGGGCACGGAGTTTGACGGTGGCGACAGCTGCGTAGTCGATCAGCGCAGCGGCGTTCAGGCGGGACAGTTCGGCGCGCATGTCCGCTTGCTCGGTATAGGCGCGATAGTCCGGTGGCATGTCGGCGCCGGCCGCCTGCGGCACCGAGATCAGCCACGGATTGAGCATCAGCCGGCTGCTGGGCGAATAGGGCGAGGCGCGCTGCGGCTGCGTCAGTGACAGCGCGTGCACCGGGCTCAGCAGAACCCCATCGGCGCCGAGGGCAGCGACCGTATCGAGCAGGCGCGCGAGATCGTTGAAGTCGCCGATGCCCCAGCTCTGCGCCGAACGCAGGCTGTACAACTGCACGGAGAGTGCCCAGCGACCCGGCGGCCGGGCCAGACCCGCAGGCAGCCAGCATTTCGATGATGCGGTGGGTATCCGCAAGGGTTCGTCCCGAACGCCGCCGGACACACCGTCCCCGGCGGCGGCGATCAGCCGCTCGAGAGCCTCGGCTGGTACCTGGCGTCGCGTTCCGGCGATATCCGTGTATTCGTCGAGGATGCCGGCTCTGAGGGCCTTCGCGGATAGCGCCGCCGGTACGCCGAACCCGGGCGTCCATCGTGGCACCAGGGCGAGCAGGGCGCCGGGGGCGACCGGCACACTGGCACCGCCGGCGTACAGCGAGGCAACGCCAGCGTGCGTCGGGGCGTCGCTGTCGAGCACGCCGATCCAGTCATCTCCGTCGAGCGACATGGGCAGGCGAAAGTGAATAGCCTCCTCGCCCGCGTTCAAGGCCAGGTACAACTGTTCGTGCGCGGTTTTGCCGACGCCGGTCAGCAGCATGCCGAGGCTGCGTCGCGTGGCGTCCTGCCAGTCGCCGGTATCCAGTTCGTGGCCGTCGGTTCCCAGCCAGGCGATGTCCTTGCATTCCGGATGGTCGGGAATAGCGTCCCCGTCGAAGAAGCGGTCCTGCCGCAGCAGTGTCAGCTGCCGCCGCAACGCTGCTGCCTGTCGCGTGAATGCCGTGAGATCGCGCCAGGTGTCACCGCGCGTTGACCAGTCCAGCCAGGTGAGTGGGTTGTCCTGACAGTACGCATTGTTGTTGCCGCGCTGGGTATGCGAAAGCTCGTCGCCGGCCAGCAGCATGGGCGTGCCGCGCGAAAGCACCAGCGTACCCAGCAGCGATTGACGAATGCGCCGCCGCCGACCGAGCACTGCGGCGTCGTCGGTCTCGCCCTCGGTTCCGCCGTTGCTGCTCCAGTTCGAATCCGTACCGTCGCGGTTGTGTTCGCCGTTGGCTTCGTTGCGCTTGTGGGCATAGGCGGTGAGGTCGGCGAGGGTGAAGCCGTCATGCGAAGTTATGAAGTTGAGGCTGGCCGCGGGCCGTCTCCCGCTTGGCGCGAATACATCGCTGGAGCCGGCGAAGCGGGTGGCCAGCTCGCCCAGCATGCCTTGGTCACCGTGCCAGAAACGGCGCATGCCGTCGCGGTAACGGTCGTTCCATTCGACGAAGGGGGCGGGAAAGCCCCCCAGGAAATGTCCCGGCTCGCCCAGATCCCAGGGCTCGGCGATCAGTTTCAATGTGCATAGTTCGGGGTCCTCGGCGATCGCTTTCAGGAGTGGAGCGTATGCGTTGAAGACACCGTCGCGGTCGCGTGCCAGCGCTGCAGCCAGGTCGAAGCGGAAGCCGTCCACGCCGATCTCGCAGGCCCAGTAGCGCAGTGCCGCGTGGACCAGCTCGACCACGACCGGTTGTGTCAGGTCCAGCGTGTTGCCGCAGCCGGTGTAGTCGCGGTAGCGTTCGGGGTTGTCGGTTTGCAGCCGATAGTAGACGGCATTATCCAGGCCACGGAAGGCGAGCGTCGGTCCGCGCTCGTCACCCTCCGCGGTGTGATTGAAGACGACGTCGAGCACCACCTCGATACTTGCCTCGTGCAGGCGGTCCACGGTGCGGGCGAAGGCCTCCACGCCGCCGTCGGCCAGATAGCCGGCGTGCATCGCCAGTGGAGCAATCGGGTTGTAGCCCCAGTAGTTCCGCAACCCCCGGCGCACCAGAGGCAGTTCGTCCAGGAAGGCGGCGATCGGCAGCAACTCGATCGTGGTGACGCCGAGCGCGTGCAGGTGCGCGATCACTGCCGGTTCGGACAAGGCCTGCGCGGTACCGCGCAGGTGCGGCGGTACCTCAGGGTGAAGCATGCTGAATCCGTGCACGTGCAGTTCGTAGAGCACGGTGTCGCTCCACGGCGTGCGCGGCCGCGGCGGGCGCTCGATGGCAGTCGACGGGGCGAGGACACGGCATTTGGGCACGTACGGCGCGCTGTCGCGGTCATCGAAGGAAAGCTCGCCTTGTGCGTCGCCGACACGGTAACCGTGCACCGCGTCGTTCCAGGCAAACGTGCCGCATAGCGCGCGCGCGTAGGGATCGAGCAGCAGCTTGTGCCGGTTGAATCGATGGCCCTGTCGCGGCGCGTAGGGTCCATGCACGCGATAGCCGTAGACGAGTCCGGGTCCGGACCCCTCGATGTAGCCGTGCCAGATGTTGCCGTCGCGTGCCGGCAGGTCCAGCCGAGCGACCTCGTGACGCCCGGATGGATCGAACAGGCACAGTTGCACGTTGTCGGCATGCCGCGAGTACACCGCGAAATTGACACCATGGCCGTTCCAGTGCGCCCCCAACGGGGCGGGCGAGCCAGGCAGAAGAGTAGGGTGCACAGACATCCACAGGCCTCAGGCAGCAGGCGGCAACAGGATCAGCGCGGCCAGCGGGGGCAGGGTCAGCGTCAGTGACTGGGCCTCGCCGTGCCAGGCAACCGGCGCGCTGTATACACAGCCGGTGTTGCCGAGGCCGCTGCCACCGTAATCGTGCGCGTCGCTGTTGAATACCTCGCGATACGGCCCCGGCAACGGCACGCCGATGCGATAGCCATGCCGAGGCACCGGTGTGAAGTTGCAGACGATCACGGTGAAGTGGCGTGGGTCCTCGCCGCTGCGACGCCAGGCCAGCACGCTCTGTTCGCTGTCGTTGCAGTCGATCCAGCGGAAGCCGCGGCCGTCGCAATCGTGGCGATGCAGGCAATCGAGGGTGCGGTACAGGCGGTTGAGGTCGCGCAGCAGCGCCTGCACCCCGGCGTGCGCCGGATCGGCGAGCAGGCCCCAGTCCAGTTCGCGATCATGGTTCCATTCGCGCTGCTGTGCGAACTCGCCGCCCATGAACAGCAGCTTCTTGCCGGGCTGGGTGTATTGAAAGGCCAGGTACAGGCGCAGGTTGGCCAGTCGCTGCCAGCGGTCGCCGGGCATCTTGCCGAACAGCGAGCCCTTGCCGTACACCACTTCGTCGTGCGACAGCGGCAGCACGAAATTCTCGCTGAAGGCATAGAGCAGGCCGAAGGTCAGCCGGTCGTGGTGAAAACGCCGGTGCACCGGATCGTGGCGCATGTAGGTCAGGGTATCGTTCATCCACCCCATGTTCCATTTGTAGTCGAAGCCGAGGCCGCCCAGATGCACCGGTCGCGTGACCATCGGCCAGGCGGTGGATTCCTCGGCGAAGGTCACCACGCCGGCCGGCGCTTCGCTGTGCACGAGCTCGTTGAAGCGGCGCAGGAACGCCACGGCTTCCAGGTTCTCGCGACCGCCAAAGGCGTTGGGCAGCCATTGCCCGGGCTCGCGGTTGTAGTCGAGATAGAGCATCGAGGCCACCGCATCGACCCGCAGACCGTCAATGTGGAACTCGCGCAGCCAGTACAGCGCGTTGGCGATCAGGAAATTCGCGACCTCGCGGCGACCGAAGTTGTAGACCAGGGTGTCCCATTCACGATGGCGACCGATGCGCGGATCCTCATGTTCGTACAGGCAGGTACCGTCGAAGCGCACCAGTCCGTGCGAGTCTTGCGGGAAATGCGCCGGCACCCAGTCCAGCAGCACGCCCAGGCCGGCACCGTGGCAGCGATCGACGAATCGGCGGAAAGCCTCCGGTGTGCCCCAGCGTGCCGAGGGCGCGAACAGCGCCGTGGGCTGATAGCCCCATGATCCGGCAAACGGATGTTCGCTGATCGGCAACAATTCCAGATGAGTGAAGCCCATCCCGGTGGCATAGGGAATCAGGGCATCGGCCAGTTCGTCGTAGGTGTAGGCGCGGCTGTCAGCATGGCGGCGCCAGGAACCCGGATGCACCTCGTAGATGGCCAGCGGCGCGTCCGTCGCCTGGGCGGCACGCCGTTGCGTCATCCAGGCGGCATCGCTCCAGGCAAACTCGCGCTGGGCGCTGACTCTAGCTGCGGTGGCGGGCGGCGCTTCTGTGCGGAATGCATAGGGATCGGACTTCAGCGCGATGTCGCCGTTGCGCGCGCGCACCTCGAACTTGTACAGCGCGCCAGCGCCGATGCCAGGCAGGAAAATTTCCCACGCGCCGCACTCGATGCGTCGTCGCATCACATGCACACGGCCGTCCCAGCCGTTGAACGGCCCGACCAGGCTGACCCGTTGCGCATTCGGCGCCCATACTGCGAACGCCACACCGTCGATGTCATCCAGCGTGCAGGGATGTGCGCCCAGACGTTCGTAGACGCTCCAATGCGCTCCCTCGGCCAGCAGATGGCAATCCAGCTCGCCCAGCAGCGGAGGGAAGGCGTAGGGGTCGTCGATCACGCGCGTGCGATGCGCCTCGGTAACGCGTAGCCGGTAACGGAAACGGCCTTGCGGTGCGTACACGATGCCGGCGTAAAAACCATCCGGGTCGACCTGCTCCAACCTGCCACGCACGGTTTCGGGTCCGCACTCGATCACTTCGACGCTGTCGACTCCCGGCAACAGGCAGCGCACGACCACCTGATCGTCAGCCGGGCCCGCATGCATGCCGAGCACGGCATACGGATCGCCGTGCTCGCCGCGCAGCAGGCGGACTACATCGGCATGATCGACTGCCGAGATGCGCGGTTCAGGACGGAGGCTGTGCATTGTGGCCGGTACGCCATGCAGGGCGAACTGCAAGATAGGCCTCCGCCGCGTAGCGACGCATCATGCGATGCGCGTTGAACGTGCAGCCGATCTTGCTGATGGACTGGATCATCATCCACAGCCAGCGTTCGTGGTCGCGGTAGTACATCGGCAGCACCACCTGTTCGAGCTTGTCGTAGAGGTGTTGGGCAGTGGCCGTGTGCGCTTCGCCACCACCGTCGCCGATCGTCCAGCCGGTGACGCCTTCGATGCAGGCCTCGACCCACCAGCCGTCCGGCACGCTGAGGTTGAGTACACCGTTGATTGCCGCCTTCATGCCGCTGGTGCCGGAGGCCTCCAGCGGCGGTTCTGGCGTGTTCAGCCATACATCGGCGCCGCTGATCACGGTGCGTGCGATACCGATCTCGTAGTTCGGCAGAAAGGCGATGCGGATAGCGGGCGCGAGGGTGGCAATGACTTCGTGGATTCCGTGGATTAGTTCCTTGGCGGGTCCATCGTGCGGATGCGCCTTGCCGGCCATCACCAGCTGAAACGGGTTGACTGCGTGGATCGCCTTGAGCCGCTCGATGTCGCTGAACAGCAGTTCGGGCCGCTTGTAGGCGGTGAAACGGCGGGCGAAGCCGAGGATCGGCAGTTCCGGGCTGAACGACACGCCGGCAGTGCGCTCGATCAGCTCGACCAGCTCGGCCTTGGCGCGCTGATGAGCGCGCCAGACATCGTCGCCGGGCAACTGGTCGAAGCACACCATGACCTCGGGCGAATAACCCCACTCGTGGGAATGTCGGTTGAACAGTTCGGCGAACGCGGGATGGGCCCAGGTCGGCACATGAATACCGTTGGTGACGGCGCGGATGTCGTATCCCGGAAACATGCGCGTCGTAGTTTCGGCATGCCGGATGGCGACGCCATTGATATAACCGCTGAGATTCAGCGCGAGCCGGGTCATGTTCAGGCGATCCTCACCGGCCAGATGGCGCACCTGATCCAGTGCGATATAGCCTTGCAGAAGGTGACCGAACAGCTCGTAGGAGAAGCGGTCATGCCCGGCTTCGACCGGCGTGTGCGTGGTGAAGATGCAGGCGTCGCGCACGTGCGAGACGTCATAGGCCAACTCGCCGGACGCGATCTGGTCCGGCGGCCGCCGATGGCGGCGCAGCAGGTCGAGCGCCAGGAGGGCTGCGTGGCCTTCGTTGAGGTGATAGGTGGTGATCTGGAAACCGAGTGCCGGCAACAGGCGCAGCCCGCCGATGCCGAGCACGATCTCCTGCTTCAGCCGGTACGTCTCGTCACCACCATAGAGCACATCGGTGATGCCGCGATCCTCCGGCCGGTTTTCCGGCAGGTCGGTATCCAGCAGCAGTATCGGAATGGTATGGCCGACCGGGCTTTCCAGCGGATACAGCCAGGGACGAACCCATACCTCGCGGCCCTCGATCACCACCGCCACCTTCGCGCGCAGCGGGGTGGCAAAGTGTTCAGGTGGCCATGGATCGTCATGATCGACCTGCCACCCGGATGCGTCGATTTCCTGCCGCAGATAGCCCTTGCGGAACAGCAAGGTGACGAACACCATCGGCAGCTCGAGGTCGGCGCTCGCGCGCGCGGTGTCGCCTGAAAGTACGCCGAGGCCACCGCTGTAGGTGTGCATTTCCGCCCTCAGCGCGATCTCCATGGAGAAATACGCAACGTTGGTATGACCGAGATACGGGCCGATCGTGGCCTCCCTGGCGATGTGCGTCTCGGGCAAGTCGTGAGCATCCGGGGACATGGGCATATGACTCCGCGCAGAATCCTGGTGACTGCCGGGACGAATGCGAGTCGCGGCATGATGACCCTCTCCAAGCATCCTCTGGCGAGTCTGCGCGTTCAAGTCAACCGAGACAGCGTACTGCTTCGTTGGGTAGGTCGGCGTGACGGTGCATCGGCATGTGCGGCTTTCTTGATCCTGATCAATTCGTGGTCGCTGGCGGGGCGTAGCTTTAACAAGACAAGGGGTCGACTTGCCTGGGAGCGCCAGCATGACGGCGAAGCCGCATGATTGCCCGAGCCGACAGTCGCAACATGGCCGCCAAGAGGACAGCTTGCGGTTGTTGTTCGTGGCGTCGGAGATCTTTCCGTTGGCCAAGACCGGTGGCCTCGCCGATGTCTGCGCTTCGCTGCCGCCGGCGATCGCGCGTTTTGGCGTTGACGTGCGCCTTCTGATGCCGGCTTACGCGGAGGCATGGGAGAGTGTCGTCGCGCCACAGGTGGTGGCTGACCTCGGCGAGGTGCTGCCGGGCGCTCCGGTACGTCTGATCACCGGATGGACCCCTGATTCCGGGCTGCCGATATGGCTGATCGACTGCCCGGTGCTGTTCCAGCGTCCAGGCACGCTCTATCAGGATCCCGACGGCCGCGACTGGCCCGACAATGCGCTGCGTTTCGGCGTGCTATGCCATGTCGCTGCACGTATCGCGCTGGGCCAGGCGTCGCTGGGCTGGCTGCCGGATGTCGTGCATGCGCACGACTGGCATACCGGGCTGGTGCCGTTGCTGCTGCGCTTGGCCGGGGACCGGCGGCCCCGTACCGTGTTCACCGTGCATAACGCGGCCTTCCAGGGCAATTTCCCGCTCGACTATGCGACGCAGCTCGGTCTGCCGCATGAGGTGGTCGCCCCTGATGGCGCCGAGTTCTATGGACAGCTGTCGTTTCTGAAGGCAGGCATCCGCTACGCCGACAAGGTGACCACGGTCAGTCCGACCTATGCCCGCGAGATCCGTACCCCCGAATTCGGTTTCGGTCTGGAAGGCCTGTTCGAAGCCAGAAGCGAGGATCTTGTCGGCATCATGAACGGCATCGATGCCGCGTTGTGGAATCCCGCCACCGACCCCCACCTATCGTGCCGCTATTCAAGTGACGACGCGCATGGCAAACGCACATGCAAATCCGCGCTGCAGCAGCAGCTGGGGTTGGACGTCGATCCACTGGCGCCCTTGGTGGCATGTATCAGCCGGCTGACACAGCAGAAGATGGCAGATGTGTTGTTCAAGCATCTCCCCGACATGATGGAGCGGCACCCACGGCTGCAGTTCGCCCTGCACGGCCGCGGCGAGCCCACGCTGGAAGAGGGTTTCGCACGCCTGGCGCGGCGTTATCAGGGGCGCGTGTCGGTGCGCATCGGCTACGAGGAGTCGCACGCCCATCACCTTCATGCCGGCGCGGATATCCTGCTGCACGGTTCGCGCTTCGAACCCTGCGGCCTTACCCAGCTGTACGCCATGCGCTACGGCACGATCCCGATCGTGAGCCGGGTCGGCGGTCTTGCTGATAGCGTGATCGACGCCGGTACGCGTATCAGCGATGTGCCTGACGCCACCGGATTCGTGTTCGACGAGCCTACCGGCGAGGCGATGCACTCGGCATTGTCGCGCTGTCTGAACATGTACCAGACGCGGCCGAGAATATGGTCGGCGTTGCGAAAGCGAGCCATGTCAGTCGATTTCGGCTGGGTACTCTCGGCACGCAAATATGCACATACATATGCTCAACTGGCCCCCGAATTCACATTGCCGCCATTCGCCGCACTGCTGCCTGCGGACATGGGGATGCCTGCGCAAAGAGGGTGTCGAGCGGTACCGCCCCATCGACCGCCGGTGGTGATGCATACCGGCCAGTATTTGGCAATACAAAGTTCCACTTGACCTGCAAGAGCGTGCCTCAACGGTCAGCTGGGACTTCGTATTGCTGCCATGGAGTCTGTCTTAATGATCAAGCGTTCCTCGACAAGCGAGATAACCACGGCACCCGAGTCGGCGCCGGTACCTGCCGCCATGCGCAAGACGTCCGTGGTGAAACATTCATCCCCACCTTCGTGTACGGGGCACGATCCACGCGTGGATGCGCAGACACGCCGTGCGATGGTCGCGCAGGCCGCCTACTTTCGCGCTCAGAGGCGCGGTTTCACAGGCGATGGCGAATTGAACGACTGGCTGGAAGCGGAGCGCGAGATCTCGCGCATGCTGGAGGGCTGAGCAGCCGCGACGTGCGCCGGGTGGCGTCGTCGACCACCGGATCGCGGCCACAATGCCCATTCACGGTATCGCCGACGCAGCGATGCGGCGACGCAGGAGGTACTCGCATCGAGCAGCACCAGCAGTCCGCCCGGCAGTGCCGGCATTCATTGCGACAAGCCGTTGCGGCACTTGTGGAGCCTGTCGATCTGAAGCGTATGCGAAGCGGGCATGAGCTGCTGCCCGGCATGGGACCTGCAGCCGCCGGCGCGACGGCACATGTATGCCGGGCGGTAAAGGCTGCGATTCGCAAGTTGTCAGCTACATAGGGAGTTCCTCGTGTATGCATTCCTGCCACGTGCGTTGCCGGAGCAACTCTCGGCATTGACCGAGCTTGCACTCGACCTGCGCTGGACCTGGAACCATGCGCTGGATGCCTTGTGGCAGGCCATCGACCCGGAGCTGTGGGACCGCACCCAAAACCCGTGGGTGATTCTGCAGAACGTATCGCAGCAGCGTCTTGACGAGCTTGGCCACGACCAGGTTTTCTCGTGTGAACTCGAGCGCGCCATCGAGGATCATCATCGCTACCACCGCGAGCCCGGCTGGTATGCGCAGCAGAAAGGAACCGACGCCCCGGCGAGGATCGCCTACTTCAGCATGGAGTTCGGCCTGAGCGAGGCCTTCCCGCTATATGCGGGCGGCCTCGGTGTGCTCGCCGGCGACTACCTCAAGACGGCGAGCGACATGGGCGTTCCGGTACTCGGGGTTGGTCTGCTGTACCAGGAAGGCTATTTCCGCCAGACCATCGATGCAGGCGGCGGGCAGCGCGAGGCCTACCCGTACAACGATCCGACCAGCTTGCCGATCCAGCCGGTGATGGGCAGCGACGGTGCCTGGCTGAAAATCGGCCTGGAACTTCCCGGGCGTACTTTGTATTTGCGCGTATGGCTGGCCGTTGTCGGACGCACGCGTCTGTATCTGCTGGACAGCAATGACTTGCGCAACGGTGCCGGTGACCGCGGCGTTACCGCCAAACTGTATGGCGGCGGTTCGGAAATGCGCCTGCTCCAGGAGGTGGTGCTTGGGATCGGCGGCTGGACAATGCTCGAAGCGCTGGGCATCGACGCGGACGTGTGCCACCTCAACGAAGGTCACGCAGCGCTGCTCGTGCTGGAACGCGCCCGTCGATTCATGCACGGCACGGGGACATCGTTCTGGGAGGCATGGTGGGCGACCCGCGCCGGCAATGTATTCACCACGCATACACCGGTGGCCGCAGGCTTCGACGCGTTTCCGCCATCGCTGGTCTACAAGTATGCGCGCGGGTATCTGGAAGACTTCCATATTCCAATGCGCGAATTCATGGCCTTGGGCCGGCGCGACTCCGCAGACGACGATGAGCCGTTCAACATGACCTACCTGGCGCTGCGCGGGTGCGCGCAGGCCAATGCCGTCAGCCGTCTGCACGGTGAGGTCAGCCGTCACCTGTTCTGCGATCTCTTTCCACGCTGGCCACAGGAGGAGGTGCCCGTAAGGCATGTCACCAACGGCGTCCACGTGCCGTCCTGGGATTCGGTATGGTCGGACCATCTGTGGACCTGCGCCTGCGGCAAGGAGCGCTGGCTCGGCGCAGTGGAAGCACTTCCGGCGGCGATTGCCGGCAGCGACGACGAGGCTTTGTGGGCGTTGGCAGCTGAGCAGCGGCGCGATCTCGTGCATTACACGCGTGACCGGCTGGCCTGGCAGCTGGCCCAGCGTGGCGAGTCGTCGCTGCAGATCGAAGAGGCCGCGCAGGTACTCGATCCCAACAGCCTTACGCTTGGTTTTGCCAGGCGATTCACCGACTACAAGCGACCGAATCTGCTGCTGCACGATCCGGAACGCCTGGCGCGCCTGCTCTCCGACGAGCACTGCCCGGTGCAACTGATCGTTGCGGGCAAAGCCCATCCCGATGACGAGCAGGGCAAGCGGCTGATCCATGCATGGTTCGAGTTCACCCACCGTGCCAAGCTGCGCCGGCGCGTGGTGTTCCTCGAGGATTACGACATGGCGCTGGCACAGCATCTGGTGCAAGGGGTCGATGTTTGGATCAACACGCCGCGACGACCGTGGGAGGCGTGCGGCACCAGTGGCATGAAGGTGCTGGCCAATGGCGGACTGAACCTGTCCGAACTGGACGGCTGGTGGGCCGAGGCTTACCAACCCGCCTACGGATGGGCGATCGGCGGTGACACCAATAGTGACGATGTGACCGATGCCGAATGCCTGTACCGCCTGCTCGAAGAAGATGTGGTGCCCGCTTTCTACGCGCGCGATACGCTGGGGGTACCGCGCAACTGGGTAAGGCGCATGCGCGCCAGCATGTCGCAGCTGGGGCCGAGATTCAGCAGCAACCGTATGCTGCTCGAATATCTGGAATACTTCTATCGACCAGCCGTACATGCCTTCAATCGTCGCAGCAAGGACAATGCGCGGCTGGCGCGCGCATTGCACGCATGGCAGAAGGCGCTTGCGATGGAATGGCACGAAGTGCATTTCGGAGCAGTCAGTACGAAACGTGCCGGTGACCAATGGCACATCAGCGTACCGGTTTACCTGGGCGAGATTGCGCCGGAATCGGCGAAGGTGGAGCTGTATGCCGCCTCGAACGGAGAGCACCCTGCCGAATGCCTGCCGATGACTTCGGAAGGACCGATTCCCGGTGCGATCCAGGGCTATGTCTTTTCCGCATCGGTAGCGGCATCGCGGCCGGTGGATCATTACACCCCGAGGGTTCGCGCATGGCATGCCGAAGCCTTCCTGCCGGCGGAAACGGCACTGATTGCCTGGCAGCGTTGATGCCGGGCCCGATGACCTTGCCGGTGGCAACATGCCATTCGGCAAACAGGGACGTGGTGCCGTGCCGCTTGTGGTCGTGGGTGCACGACCGGGCGGAAGGTCGAATTGATCGGGGTCAGGACCCGCCATGGGCGAAGGAGCGTCGTGTCTCGATCGATACCGGGACCAGCGTCGATCGAGTGCTGCTGATCAACGCGGTGTGAGGGCTTGGAGAGGATGTCGGGCCGGGTGCCGTCGACCCGCGCATGCCCGCTCCAGCTTGGCGACGAATTGATCGATCTGACTAGAGTGAGTTTCGCTGAGCGCATCTCCGCGAATGAGAGTGAGGGTGGCTTCGGGAGCTTTTCCGACCAGTGACCGCATATCGCTAAAAGTGGTATCGGCGCCTCTTCCACCCATGGTGCAGAAGAATGCAACGCGGCGGATATTGCCCTGCGAGTCGCACAGGAAGCGGCGCATGGGGCTGGAGACGTGACCTGCCCAAACCGGGCTGCCGAGCACGACGAGGTCGTATTGGGCCAGGTCAATGTAGGGATGCCGTATCTCGGGAAGTGACCTTCGTGTGGCCTCCAGCACGGATCGTATGTAGCCACGAAAGCCATCTCGCGGTTGCGCATCCTGGATGACGAGCGTGTGTGCACCGAGCTTCTTGGCAAGCTGCATGGCAACGTGTTGTGTCGCACCTGTGCGGCTGTAGAAGACGATCAAGATGGATGGCATGGCATCTGACTTCGACACTTTCGCGCGATAGCGGATCTATCGATCAAAAATTCGGTGGACGTTGAGCATGCGACTTGATGTCCCCACGGCGCTGGCGCACGTAATCCTCAACGCGCCGTCGAAGAGCATCGAATGTCTGCCTCAATGCGACATACGGATCTTCGTGGGTGCTATCGGGAGTAGGTGTGTGTCCAGCCTCGATTTCTCGGCCGTGCATCGACAGATGCATATGCACGTTGAAGCGGTTTCCCTGATGATGGCGGTGCTCGACTGATGTGATGACGACGCGGCAGGAAACGATGTCGTTAGCGAAATGTTCCAGTCGACTCACATACTCGAATACAGCCGCCTCAAGGGCTTCCGATCGTTTGAGGCCATGGAATGTGACAGTGGTGGGGATAGCCATAGTGCATTACCCAAGGTGGAGTAGCCAAGAAACGAAAGGCGAGGAAGGTGCCAGTTCTCTCCGAGATGATGATCCGTTCCCAGTAGTGCCTTCGAATGATCGCGCGCCACCCACACAGGTGAATTGATGCAGGTCAATGTGATTGGACTTTCAATCGTGCACTGCATCAGCGTGTGCGTGTGTCGGAGCCTCCGCTTCCTCGCCTCGTACTTCAGCGTGTTGCAGAATGGCGGTGAGATCATCGCCGGACATGGTTTCACGATGGAGTAGTTCCGTCGCAGCTTGGTCGAGAACGGCACGTTCGCTTGCGAGGATGCTTCGTGCGCGAAGAAATGCGGCATCGACCATGTCACGAACCGCCTTGTCGGCCATGGCGGCAGTCGACTCGCTGTAACGACGCGGCTGCCACGTCTCAATGGTGTTACCCAGCATGGGCGCAGCATCAGACTCGTAGCTGACCTGGCCAAGCTCAGCTGCCATGCCGTAGCGTAGCGCCATACTGCGCGCAATCTCGGTCGCCTTGGCGAGATCGTCTGCCGCGCCGGTAGATATTTCATCGAACATCAGCGCTTCGGCGGCGCGTCCGCCGAGCAGTACAGTCATCTTGTCGGTGAGCTCAGTCCGCGACATGAGAAAGCGGTCTTCGATGGGTCGCTGGATGGTGTACCCAAGGGCGGTGATGCCACGGGGAATGATGGACACCTTCTGGATGGGATCGGTTCCCGGCAAGGCCATAGCGACTAGCGCATGGCCGATCTCGTGAAACGCCACCGATCGCCGTTCGGAAGGATTCAAGACACGGGTTTTCTTCTCCAGCCCGGCCACAATGCGCTCGATGGCATCAACGAGATCCCGGTGCTGTACTGACGACGCCCCACGCCGTGTGGCAAGCAGGGCTGCCTCGTTGACCAAGTTGGCGAGATCGGCGCCAGTGAAGCCGGTAGTCAGTGCTGCGATGTCATCCAGCGATACTTTTTCGTCGAGCGTGACTTTGCGCAAATGAACGTGCAGGATCGCCACGCGCCCTTTCTTGTCGGGGCGGTCGACAAGGATTTGGCGATCAAAGCGTCCGGCGCGTAGCAGGGCAGGGTCGAGTATTTCTGGACGATTGGTTGCCGCCAACAACACCACACCGCTGTGCACATCGAAGCCGTCGAGCTCGGAAAGCAACTGGTTAAGCGTCTGCTCCTTCTCGTCCTGCCCGCCGCTCACCGGTGAAACGGCGCGGGCGCGACCCAGCGCATCGAGTTCGTCGATAAAGATGATGCATGGCGCTTGCTCGCGCGCCTGCTCGAACAGATCCCGTACGCGCGCAGCGCCAACGCCGACGAACAGCTCAACAAATTCAGATCCGTTGATCGACAGGAACGGTACGTTTGCCTCGCCGGCTACTGCCCGTGCGAGCAATGTCTTGCCGGTGCCGGGCGGACCAACCAACAGCACACCTTTGGGGACATGGGCCCCGAGACGACCATATCCTTCCGGATCCTTGAGAAAGGCAATGATCTCCTTTAGCTCGTCCTTGGCTTCGTCCACTCCGGCGACGTCTTCGAAGGTGGTTGGGATCGATTTCTCCATGAAGATCTTCGCTCTGCTCTTGCCGATGGCCGTCAAGCCGACACCGCGGCCTTGCCCGAGACGTTTCGAAAGAAAAAGTCCTGTGCCAACAAGAACGACGATCCACATCAACATGCTCAGCAGGCCCTGCCACAAGCCATGATTTGACTCTCCGCGAAAGGTCACGTTGGCATCGGTCAGAATCTTTGCAAAGTCTGGCGCGACGCGAACGGTCGTGAAGTTGCGCACTTCGCCATCGGCACCCCGCTTTTTGTATGTGCCTTGCACGGTAGTATCCGATACCGTCACGTCGGCAATGTCACCCTCCTTGAGCGCTGCCGCGAACTGGCTGTAGGGAATGGTTTCCACGCGGGGACCGACGAAGAAATAACTCTCAACCGCCATCAGGAGCATGACCGCTGCCAGCGTGTACCAAAGTGTGTTGTTCTGCCGGCGATTCATCTGATCGAAGTCCAGCTGTTGCATCTCATGATGTGCGCCGCCAGAGCAGGCCACGCACAAAATTCCTATGGCAGGGCGCTAAACGTTGTCGACGAATTTTTCGACGCCTGCTCGTCGGCCGCATTGGGCGGAGCAGTAGATGCATTCGCCATGCTGCACCCCATGGCCGATCACGGTGCATCCGCAGCTCGCGCAATGCGGTGCAAGCGCATGAATCGCACACTCAAACGAATCGAAAACGTGATTTGTCCCGTTGATAGCGATGGTGAACGCGTTTACGTAACTGTTGCCGCAAACTTCACATGTGGACATGACAACCTCCTTCGAAGGGCAAGCGCCGATGTCTGTGCTCGCCTTAACGCAAAAGCATGTCTTCCAGGACTTACAAGTCGGCATCGTTTGATCGTAAACAACGCCGCATACATCGGAACCGATGCATTTTCATGCTTGCCCATTGTTCCCAATGAGGAGTTGACGCAGGTCAAGAAGATCACAAAGGCAAACGGATCAAGAGGCGCAACATGCCAATGCGCCACCTGATTCGCCCCGAGCCTCAGCCGCTGATCGAATGATTTGCGACAGCGCTGGGTGACGATGACACTGTCTCTCCACCGCACGACAAAGCCGCCACCTTGCTGCACGAGCGCCTTGACGCTACGTGTCTGCTGCCACCACAGCGCCGCATCGCGACTCTACCGATGTCTGCCCGTAGTGACGGAGCGGACGTCGGTACCGATCACACTACACACTAAAGGAATCGACACGCTGGCCGACCTTTCAAAGGAGTTCGCGCCAAAACTCTGGAGCAGCAGCTGGCCCGGATGGATGGCGTTCCTGGAGCATGCTGGCGGCTCAGCAGTCCTTGCAAGCGGCCCTGGAGCGCGAAACGGTGCTGCAAACCAAACTGGATCATTTTGTCGTGGCACAAAGACCCAGCCTGCGGTCAGGTGGCGACACCAAATATCAGCACCAGAAAAATGATTTGACATAATATACATTATGCGAAGTTGCCAAGGGTCCAGCACTGTGCTCCTCGGCACCCGGATGTTGCACGTAGCGATTTCTCATCAACCAACACGCTACCTCTACTCAAACGGCGCGGACAATCATCCGCATGTTGCAACTGCTGCGCTCAAATATCCCCAGTATCCACAACGGTTTTGACTTCGGCATCTAGGTTTGGCCACAAGCGGCAGATGGACTGCACCAGTCCGGCATCTAGTTCCGCACCACGGACTTCAACTGCACCACGTGAATGCAGCCAAGTAACTTGGGCCAAATCGGCCGACAACTTGGGTCAATCCAGCTCACAAACTTGGGCCACTCAATGAAAACTGCCTTCTGAAATGGCCAGCGTAAAAAGGCCTCCAACACTTCTG